>OMEB01001127.1_pt1 | contig 10948 bp, 10 predicted proteins | sample 1645311 | NCBI WGS metagenome assembly OMEB01 (sample SAMEA103958119, study PRJEB25191) | human gut metagenome | biome: human-associated habitat [ENVO:00009003]; feature: intestine environment [ENVO:2100002]; material: feces | place: Germany | collected 2013/2015 | reverse complement strand
TCATTGACGAGTGCGCCAACATCGGCCAGATCCCCAAGCTGGAAAAGCTGGTGGCTACCATTCGCAGCCGGGAGATTTCCGCCTGCCTGGTCTTGCAGGCACAGAGCCAGCTCAAGGCCATCTACAAGGACAACGCCGACACCATCATCGGCAATATGGACAGCTCCATCTTCCTGGGCGGCAAGGAGCCGACCACGCTCAAAGAGTTGGCCGCCGTGCTGGGCAAGGAGACCATCGACACCTACAACACCGGCGAGAGCCGTGGGCGAGAAACTTCCCACTCGCTCAACTATCAAAAATTGGGGAAAGAGCTGATGAGCCAGGATGAGCTGGCCGTCATGGACGGCGGCAAGTGCATCCTCCAGCTGCGCGGAGTGCGGCCGTTTCTGTCGGACAAGTACGACATCACCCAGCACCCCAACTACAAGTACACCGCCGACGCCGACCCGAAAAATGCGTTCAGCATTGAAGATTTCCTGCGGGCCAGGCTGAAGCTGAAACCCAACCAGGTCTGCGACGTGTATGAGATCGACGCCGCAGCCAACGATTGATGCTCCGCTGTGAAAGGAGGGGTCCTATCTATCCGCCACAACTGCCCCGGACGGGGCCATCGGCGTACAAAGCGGACGATCTCTATCAAAAAATAAAAAAGGAGGAAGGCCGGAATCAAGCCCCCGGAAAGCGGGCGGCGATCATCCGGCTTTTGTATGCCTATGAACCATGACTAAATCAAACTTTTCAAACTGATTCCGGCCAACTTTATTTATGGAATTTTTCAATCAGGCAATCACCGTTCTCCAGACCCTCGTTATCGCCCTCGGTGCCGGTCTCGGCGTGTGGGGTGTCATCAACCTGCTGGAAGGTTACGGTAACGACAACCCCGGCGCGAAAAGCCAGGGCATGAAACAGCTCATGGCGGGCGGCGGTGTCGTTCTGATCGGCCTTCAGCTTATCCCTCTGCTGTCCGGCCTGTTCAGCTAAGTGTCACCCGTTGTCCCTTTTCCAGAAAAGGAGCTGATGTATGGACTTTATCATCGACGCAATCGTTGAATGGCTGAAAGGTCTGCTCGTCGATGGTATCATGGGAAATCTGGACGGCCTTTTCGATAACGTCAATCAGAGCGTTGGCGAGATCGCCACACAGGTAGGCACGACCCCGGCGGACTGGAACGCCGGGGTCTTTTCCATGATACGACAGATCTCCGAAACTGCCATTCTGCCAATCGCCGGGGTCATCCTCACTTTTGTTATGACCTATGAACTGATACAGATGCTCATAGAACGCAACAACCTCCATGAAGTTGACACATGGATGTTTTTTAAGTGGGTGTTCAAAACCTTTGTGGCTGTGATGATCCTGACGAATACCTTCAATATCGTGCTGGCAGTCTTTGATGTGAGCCAGCATGTGATACAGCAGTCAGCGGGCATTATCCAGAACGGGACAGAGATCACGCCGGATGTGCTGGACAGTCTGCGGACAGAGCTTGAAGCGATGGAGTTAGGCCCTCTGTTCGGACTCTGGCTCCAGTCCTTCCTGATCCAGCTTACTATGATTGCCTTAAACATCGTGATTTTCGTCATCGTATATGGCCGTATGATTGAAATTTACTGCGCGTCCAGAAGCGCCGCTTTTCATCCAAAGGCGGTGTGCGGGCATTTTGGGAACCCGGCTTTAGCAAGCCGGTAAAGAAAAGTATCAAAGACGTGAAAAGCGTCACTTTAGCGTCATCCGATTTACCCCGGAGGGAAACCACAAGGGGGACAATAGCGTATCGGAAAAATCGCAAGTTGGGAAAACCATCTACCCACGACTGAGCGGCAAGACGCAACATTGTGAATGAGGAGCAAGGCTAAACTGCTTTAAGGGCAGTCCGAGGCGGGATACTCGACCCGGCGGCGCAGGATGGTTGTATTCGCCGTATGTCACAGCGGAATGTGACAGGTAAACACAGACCGCACGATACTTATGACAGCCAGCCGCAGTAAGCGGAAAAGGACGAAAACCCACTACCGACATCACAATACGCTTTTCCCAAAGTGTCTAACTGGAGATTGCCTAAACCGGAACGCCGGAACTATCCGGCTATGCGTAATGCCGCAAGGCGATAAATTTCAAGGGGTAAAAACCCAAGAAAGATGACGCTGAATATCCGGCATGGCAACGGAGCCTCCGTAGTAGTCCGAGGGCGGGAAAGCCGTCTACATGGCGAAGGGAGGCAGGATGTCAACCAATTCATAAAAAGGAAAGGTGCGTGAGGCATTATGAGAAGTCCTGAAAATGTGTTGGAAAGCCTAAAATCCAAGGCGTGTAACAAGAGCTACAAGTACGAGCGGTTATACCGCAACCTGTACAATCCACAATTCTATCTGCTGGCATATCAGCGGATACAGGCGAAACCAGGCAACATGACAGCCGGAACAGACGGCAAAACCATTGACGGAATGGGAATGGCAAGGATAAACGCCCTCATTGAAAAGATGCGGGATTTTAGTTATCAGCCTAACCCGGCAAGGAGAACGTATATCCCGAAATCCAATGGGAAAATGCGTCCTCTGGGGATACCGTCATTCGACGATAAACTGATACAGGAGGTGGTGCGGCTCATCTTAGAGAGTATTTATGAGCCAACCTTTAGCGACTATTCCCACGGTTTCCGTATAAACAGAAGCTGTCATACGGCACTCAAATATGTGCAGAAATATTTTACGGGGACAAAGTGGTTCGTTGAGGGAGATATAAAGGGCTGTTTTGACAACGTAGACCATCATGTGCTGATTGCTATTTTGCGAAAGCGGATTGCAGATGAACATTTCATCGGTCTGCTCTGGAAGTTCTTGAAAGCTGGATATATGGAGGATTGGAATTATCACAATACTTATTCCGGCACTCCGCAGGGCTCCATCATCAGCCCTATCCTTGCAAACATCTACATGAACGAACTGGACAGCTATATGGCAGAGTATGCAGAGAAATTCAACTGCGGAAACCGCCGTAAAATCAATCCTGCGTTCAAGAAGAAGCTGGATGTCTGCCGGGGGAAAGAACAAAGGCTTAAAAGAAATCTCTCTAAAATGAGCGAGGAAGAAAAAGAGGGCTTAATTGCAGAAATCCGGGAACTGCGGCGTAGTCTGAAATCTATGCCGTATAGCGACCAGATGGACGATAGCTATAAACGGATTTGCTATATCCGATATGCCGATGATTTCTTAATTGGAGTTATCGGCAGCAAAGAGGACGCAGAACAGATTAAACAAGATGTAGGCTGCTTTATCCGGGACAAACTCCATCTGGAAATGTCCGAGGAAAAGACATTGATTACTCATGGACACGACGCTGCGAAGTTCTTGGGATATGAGGTCACAATCGCCAAAGGCGAACACAACAAAAAGACCAAAACCGGGGCTACCAGACGGGTAAACAATGGAAAAGTCTTACTTTATGTTCCCCATGATAAGTGGGTAAAACGACTGTTCTCCTACAATGCCCTCAAGATTAAATACGACAAACAAAATGGAAACAAAGAGGTTTGGGAACCTGTCCGGCGCACTCGCCTGTTGCACTTGGACGATTTGGAAATCCTAAACCAGTACAACGCAGAAATTCGTGGATTGTATAACTACTACCGACTTGCAAACAACGTGTCTGTACTCAATAACTTCTACTATGTAATGAGATACAGTATGCTCAAAACCTTTGCTGGAAAATATCGGACACGAATCAGCAGAATTATCCGCAAGTACCGTCAAGGGAAAGATTTTGTTGTGGAGTATCCGAAGAAAAACTGCAAGGTTGGAAAAGTGCTGTTCTACAATGACGGTTTCCGCCGGAATACCAAAGTAGAAAGCGGAAATCCCGATATAGTAGCACGAGCCATTGAGAATTATGGACGCAACAGCCTGATTAAAAGGCTGCAAGCGAACCAATGCGAGTGGTGCGGCGCAGAAAATGTGCCGCTTGAAATACACCATGTACGAAAACTCAAAGATTTAAGTGGCAGAAAACAATGGGAAATCGCCATGATTGGGCGTAAGCGCAAGACAATGGCACTCTGCGTCTACTGTCACGATAAGTTACACGCTGGGAAATTAGACTGACATCTGGAGAGCCGGATACGCTGAGAGGTGTAAGTCCGGTTCGGAGGGGAGTTCTCGGAAACCTGCCATAGCAATATGGCAAGGCGCCGGGTTCTTACCCTACTTCAAAAACAGCGTGGTATCCGTCAAGGCTGAGTTCACTGGGCCACCATGCCACCGCGCCGCGGGATGCAACATTATAGGATGCGAAAGAGTTTGCAAACACATACCAGAACGGATAGACGCAGGCAAAGCTCACGATGACCAAAATCACAATCAGCACAACATCAAATGTGCCATAGCCTTTCAGCTTTTTCGTCATACGCTCGCCTCCTAGATAATAGACTCACCGGTCAGCTTGACAGCCACCAGATTGCACAGCTGCAGCAGGGCAAAGGCAATGATACTACGGAAAAACAGCACCGCTGTCGAGAACGAATAGCGTCCCATTCCAAGCCCCATGTTGTAGATGTACAGGTCGATCGTTTCCGAGCGGGAAATATTCGCCGAGTTGGTCATCATGAAGATCTGGTCAAAGTTGCTGCCAAGGCAGCCGCTCACCGCAAGGATAAACAGAATCGAGATGGTCGGGCGGATGCACTGCAGCGTGATGTACCACATCTTTTGCCAGCGGTTTGCGCCGTCCAACTCCGCCGATTCATAAAGACCCGGATCGATGCCGGCGATCGCTGCCAAATAAATGATCGCGCTCCATCCTGTTTCCTTAAAGGTATCTGTGATAAAGGAGATCGTCCAGAAGTTGTCCGGGTCCGCATTGTACAGGATCGAACGGCTTTGCAGACCAAGAGAGAGCATGATCTGATTGATCAACCCGGTGGAGGACATCCAGTTCAGCATAATGCCGCCAAAAATTGCCCATGAAATAAAATGCGGCATATAAGAGAGCGACTGTACAACTTTTTTGAATTTCGGGTTTTTGACCTCGTTTAGCAGTAGCGCGAAAATAATTGGAACCACGAAGCCAATCGTGATCTTCAAAGCGCTGATACCAAGCGTATTGACAACGGAGCGCCAAAAGCGATCATCTGTCAAGAATGCCTTAAAATGTTTGAGCCCTACAGATTGATTTTCAAACAGAGGGATGGATACTTTATAGTCCATAAACGCAATCACAAGGAAGATCAACGGGATATAGCTGAAAATAGCCATCCATACGACCCCTGACAGCGCCATGAACTGGATCTGCCATTGCCGCCCCATCTTTTTCAGTGTTGTTTGGATGCGCACGGAGAGCGGCTGTGTTAATTTTCCCGGTTTCAAAGCGGCGTTGCTCTGATCTGCGTGCTTCATTTCATTCACCTCTGGTATTATCATAACAAAAGCAGTTGTGGAAATAAATCCCGGGATTTACTATCATATCCCAAAATTTTAGGTTTGCTTGACTTAGCCCCCGCTTTCCCCTTACACTGTATCCATCATCATCTGCAAGGAGTGGTTTTCATGGCGGCCCTTTATCAGTTGGCTTGGGAGGATACCTTTGGCGGCACTGCTTTGGATCGAGCCAAATGGAATGTTCGGATCGGCAACTGGTCGATTTCCGAGGACGGAACCCCACTTGCCCCCGGTTGGGGAAACAATGAACAGCAGTATTATAGGGATGATGCACAGAATTTGTTCGTTGGGAATGACCGACTTACGATCCGTGCGCTTCGTCAGACCTCTCCGGTTCAATTTGGTCAAAGGGTTCCCTATACTTCCGCCAAAATCGATACACGTGGGCTTTTCTCTTTTTGCTACGGAAAAGTAGAATTTCGTGCGCGCTGCCCTTTGGGCACAGGACTCTGGCCGGCTGTTTGGATGATGCCGGAAGATCATGTTTACGGCCCCTGGGCACGCAGCGGGGAAATTGATATTTTGGAGGCAATGGGGCGCTGCCCCGATCTTGTCTGTGGTACGATCCACTATGGAGGTCCGCCGCAAAACAAGACCGAGCAAAGTCATTCCTATCGGCTTCCAATCGGCACAACAATTCATGACTTCCATACCTACGCCCTGCTTTGGGAGCCGATGCGGCTGCAATGGTATGTGGACGGCATTTGTTATAGCAGCATATCAACTTGGGGATCCTGCCCCGGTGTTGAGCCGAAGCTCTCTTTCCCCCAGCCATTTGACCAGAAATTTTATTTGATTATCAATCTTGCCGTCGGCGGCTGGTTTGATCCAGAAGCAAACGGCATAGTGGACAACACCGCTTTCCCCGCCGATTTTGAAATCGACTATATCCGTGTTTATCAGCAGCATAAAGCATAAGAAAGCAGCCCCAAAGCGAAGTGCTCTGGGGCTGCACCTATTTAACGATCATGATAGCTGGTAAACGTGGACGTCATCGATTTGCACAGTATGCGCCGTATTGGATGTGGATCCTACATTCCCAAGCATAAAGACAAGTTTTGCTGAAGAATAGGATGTTGTTCCACTGAAAGTGTACTCTATTGTTGTCCAGTCTGTTCCAACATCGAATGTTTGGCTAAACGCAGGTGAAAGAGCGTCTTTTTCCAATGCAACAGTAATTTGCCTGGCTATGCTACTTTTTGCTTTGAAAGAGATTTTATAAGTTCCATTTTCCGGCAGTGTGATGTTCTGATACAGTTGCGCTGACCAGGTATTTGGCAGTGTCGTAGGGATCGTTGCCACAAAGGCTCCGTCCGTACAGTTGTAAGTGCTTCCATTTTCAGTCCATGTTTCCCAGCCTGTCAGCCCATCAGAAAAGTCCCCGTTGGTCACCAGCTCATCCGGCAAGGCCTCCAAGGTAATGTCATCAAGATAAATGTCATGGGCAGTATCTGTTGTTCCCGAAACGTTCCCCATAAAAAACAGCAGCTTTGCGGAATTGTTACTTACCGAAGGCGAAAACGTATAAGTATATGTTTGCCAGTCGGTTCCTACAGAGAAGGTTTCACTGAACAGCGAAGAGTTGTTAGCCCCCTCCAAACCGACCGTCAGATTTCTTGCAACGGAGCTTTTTGCCCTAAACGATAATTGGTACGTCGCATCCTTATACACAGGTACATTCTGATATAGCTGCGTAGACCATGTATTGGGCAAAATCGTATAAACATTTGCCTTAAAAGCTCCATCTTCAACCGTGAAAGTACTGCCGTTCTCTGTCCATGTGTTCCAGCCATCAAGCGTCGAGTCAAATGTCGAATTTGTTAGAAGATCAGTATAGGGAGTCTGTGTGCTACCACTTGACTCGGTCAAGCTTCCTGTATACTCATATACGCGCACATAATCAATCTGGAATTTGGTCGATGTCCATGTGGAGGTATCTGGATCCCCCGGAAAATATCCGCCAACCGCCAAATTAAGAATCAAATGGAAATCGTCATTAAATGGTGCGGGATAAGCGTATGTCGTTCCACTGCTATCCGTGCTGTACCAATCCTGTTGAATCTGATATAGCTCACCATCAACATACCAGCGCATTTCACCCGGGAGCCATTCTACAGCAAAAGTGTGGAAATCATCAGCAAAAGATGCGCCATCCGCCAAGTTATAATATCCGGTATTATATACCCAAGGGTTACCGTAGTGCAGAGTTCCAAGTACCGTGTCAGTGTCACTCCCCATATATTCCATGATATCAATTTCGCCGCTGATTGGCCAATCCAATGTGGTATCATCAGGGAGCATCCAAATAGCCGGCCACAGCCCAGTGCCGCTTGGCAGTTTTGCCCGGAATTCGAGCCTGCCGTATGTCCAGCTTTCTGTTGAGGTCAGTTTTGCAGATGTATAGTTCTCATCTCCGTTGCTTTCCTGCAGCGCTTCGATTACAAGACATCCATCTTGTATATAAGAGTTGCTGGCAGAATCCGTATAATACTGCTGTTCGTTGTTTCCGAAGCCTCCACCGCCAACGGTATAACTCCACTTGGTGGTATCTACGCTGCTACCATCAAATTCATCGTTCCAAACGCAGCTCCAAAGACTTTCATCGAGTGTTTCGTATTTAGTGCCGAGTTCAGTAGCCGATGCAGCATAGGCACCCGGAGCAAATGCCGCCAAAAGGCCTCCGACTGCAAGAGTACTAATGATTCGGTGATATTTGCGTGCCATGTGGTACCTCCTTGTTGTAATGTGATGTGGGGTGTTTATGTGTTGGGATTCCCGTAAGTCTATTATACCAAATGCAAGCACGCAAATACTATCCCTGTATTTTATATCATATCGCATAATTTTGGATTTTTGCTCATATGCATATGCAATAAGCAATAATACATAGAAAAGATTTTTCGGCAGCAATTTATTGATTGATTTTTTGCATTCATGCTATATAATAAAAACAAGTCATTCTTTTCTAATTTTATATTGGAGGTATTTATTATGCCGAGACCCAAGGGGAGCAAAAATAGGAAACCGTCTGTCCGCCGGAAAGGCGTTGCCAATGCCGAGAGCATTTCTGAGGCCAAAGCCGCTGTTGCCACGCAGATCGAGGCGCTGACCAGTGAGGTCAATGAGGCTGCCGCCGCGCTGAAGGCCAAGAAAGCAGAGCTGAAAGATGCGCAAAAACAGCTTGCCAAAATCGAAAAGCAAGAGGCCGCCCTTGCCGAGCAGGCCGCGCAAAATCAGCGCAAGGCCGATGCCGAAAAGCTAGCCACCGCGTTTTTGGAAAGCGGAAAAAGTTTAGATGAAGTATTGAGAGCATTACAGTAAAAACAGCCTCCCGCCCGATTCAACTCCGGACGGGAGGCTGTTGTATGCATCTACTTTATTTTTCAGCTTGATAATTGGGTATTAATACTTGTTCCATTCGTACTTTTGTCAATAACTGTCAGCCCGTTGTTCGAAACCAATACAACGTAACACCAGCGAGTACAGCTTACAATTGCCTTGGCACTTTGTGCGTGATATAATTTAATCACGGACAAACTTCGACTCCACAACAAAACTACATCTCTAAATGCGCCCATCTCAATTTCCCTCCATTTCCTTACGGATTTTCTCGCAAGCGTTGCGCCGGTGTGTACTCACGGTGTTCTTTTCGACACCCAGTTTGGCAGCCGTTTCGGACACAGAAAGCTGGTCCACATACAGCGAGATCATAAGATCAATGTTGTTGATGCTTACCTGATTCGCTGCCATGCGGCACAGTTGAAAATATTGGATGGCCCTCAGCAATTAGCAGCGGATGTGAACCGCGATGGAAGAATTAATGTTGTGGATGCCTATCTGGTTCGCTGCTATGCAGCGCAGCTAATCAACGAATTTCCGGCGGCGTAATAATCATGCGAATGATTAAATAGTACATAAATAAAAGATGCATCTTACTATAAATTGTGGAAGACATCTTTTGCTCTTATCGCACATGAAAAAACAATTAGCACAGTTATATTTTACGCGAACAAAATGCTTGGGATGTAACACTAGTTATCGCGCATATCAAAAAAATCAATTGGGTTAATGCGACTCCCACTAAGCCTTGTTTCAAAATGTAGATGATTACCCGTCACCCGCCCGGTATGCCCAACATATCCGATAACCTCTCCTGCCTGCACCTGCTGACCGGTAGTGACACAGATGCTGGAACAGTGGGCATACAGCGTTTCCAGCCCGCCGCCGTGGTCGATTTGAATGTAGTAGCCGTAGCTGCCGCCCCAGCTGTCAAGACCGTTGGCAACGATGACAGTTCCGTCTGCGGCGGCGAGAATCGGCGTGCCCTCGGCGCAGGCAATGTCGGTGCCGGTGTGGGAGCTGACCTCGCCGGTGATGGGGTCTACACGATGTCCGAACTGTGAGGTAATTGTCCCCGCCACCGGCAGCGGCCATTGCAATGTACCGGTCGGGGTGCGGGTGCTGTCTGGATTCATAAGTTTTCCACCACCCTGTGCAAAACCGCCGAGCAATTCCGCCCACAGTTGTTCGTACTGCGGGTCTTGCAAAAGTTGCAAATAGTTGTTCTGGCGGGCGGTAAAGTGATAATCTGTTGCCATTTCGCCCGGCGTTTTGTGGGTCAGTTCGATTACGAGGACTGTTTCGGTAATTTCTGTTGTGGTTTCTTTTCCGTTCTTGTCCGTCGTTTCTATAACAGCGGTTTCCGCACGGGTAGAGCAGTTCACTGCGTTCATCGCCCACATAATTTCCCGCAGCTTGTCTACCTGTTCCTCTGTCAGCGCCGCAACGGGTGCGCCTTGTTCATTTCCTGATACATACGAAGAAAAGACCGCCAAGACATCCTGCCAGCGAATGTAGTACACATCATCGTTGGCAACAATGTCTTGGCGGTCGTGCTGTACGGTATCGGAGATTTCTTCCAGCCTGTCGCGGTATTCTTCGGTCAGGGTGTCTACGGCTTCGCGCACGGTGACGGACGCTGCGTTGGGGGCATTGGCGGCAAAAAAGATGCCGTAGGCCGAGCCGGAAACAAACGCTACAAGGCTGATGACGATAACAATGCCAAGTGCCACGCTGATGCCTGTGGCGATAGCTACAACTAGGCTGTGCAAATTGGCAAGAAAATTCCGAATTGCCGAGCGCACTGCAGCAACCGTCTTGCGGGTGTTTGCGACGGCTTTCTGGATGGCAAGCTGTACTTGGCGAGTGTGGGTCTGCATCTGCGCTTGGGTCGTCACACTGCGCACAGTTTGATTTGCGGCGGTGCGCAGTTGGCGCTGACTTTGGGTCACGCCGCGAATGTCGCGCGGCGCGATTTTGGCGGTGACGGCTTTCTCTTTCGCCCGCTGGCGGGGCAAATCTGCCCCACGGCGCGGGCGTTGGTCTGCATCGGGCAGCGTGCCGTACCTGACCTGTTTCGGGCTGACACCGCGCTCATTGGCGGCGTGGACGCGGGCAGCAGCTTCCTTTTGGCGGTGCTGTCGGGCTTGGGTTTCTGCCAATTTCCGCCCCTGATGCC
>OMEB01001126.1_pt1 | contig 10967 bp, 10 predicted proteins | sample 1645311 | NCBI WGS metagenome assembly OMEB01 (sample SAMEA103958119, study PRJEB25191) | human gut metagenome | biome: human-associated habitat [ENVO:00009003]; feature: intestine environment [ENVO:2100002]; material: feces | place: Germany | collected 2013/2015 | reverse complement strand
GGTTCGGGTATCTCGTCGATGATGGCGTCCAGCGTGTCGGCGTCCGATTCGATGCCCCCCGTCAGCGGATAGCAGCCAAGGGTCCGGAAGCGAATCTTCTTATGCATGACTTCTTCGCCGGGCTTTAAGCGCATGCGGTCGTCGTCGACCATGATGATGTTGCCGTCGCGGTAGACGCAGGGCCGTTCAGCGGCAAAGTACAGGGATACAATGTCAATGTTTTCCCGCTTGATGTACTGCCAGATATCCTTTTCCGTCCAGTTGGAAATGGGGAATACGCGCATGCTTTCCCCCTTATGGATATGGGTGTTGTACAGTTTCCACATTTCCGGACGCTGGTTCTTCGGATCCCAAGCCTGGGCTTCGTTGCGGAAGGAAAAGATGCGTTCCTTGGCGCGAGACTTTTCTTCGTCGCGGCGGCCGCCGCCGAAGGCTGCCGTGAAGCCGTATTGGTTCAAGGCCTGCTTTAAGGCCTGGGTCTTCATGATATCCGTATAGGATGCGCCGTAATCGAAGGGATTGACTCCCTGTTTTACACCTTCCTGATTGATATGTTCAATGAGCTGAAGGCCGTATTTTTTCATCGTTTCATCGCGGAAGCGAATCATTTCCTTAAACTTCCAAGTCGTATTGACGTGGAGGAACGGGAACGGTGGTTTTTCCGGATAAAAAGCCTTCAAGGCCAGATGGAGCATGACCGAGCTGTCTTTGCCGATGGAATAGAGCATGACGGGCTTTTCACACTCTGCCGCCACTTCGCGGATGATGTAAATCGCTTCGGCTTCCAAGTTGTCAAGATGCGATAATGCAGACATAATAATCCCCCTCTAAACAGATAGATAGTAAGGCCGGTTAATACGAATTGGCCTGTTTGCGGTCGATGGTAATCGTCTCTTCACTGCCGTCAGGCCGACGGATGTGCCATTTGATGTACTGACCTTCGGTGGTGACGTTCATCGTACTCCCCCGGCCGCCCATGTCGGCGCCGAGGTAAAAGTCGATGGCCTGGACGGGACACTCTTTGACGCAGGATACACAGCCCCAACAGTCTTTGGGGTAATGCATCCGGGCCTTTCCCGTCTCGTTGATATCGATAAGGCTGCCCGGGCAGACGGACACACAGCGTTTGCAGCCGATGCAGCGGTCTTGATTAATGCGAATGCTCATAAAGGCTCCCTCCCGGTACTAAATCGCGGTATACCATGTGAATCTGGCCGTCTTCATCCATGCGGGAATTGACATATTTCAACCATTCTTCCCTCTGCTCCGGATAGTCGAGGTTTTCGGCAAAGGAATGCCACCGCGTTTCCTTGCGGGCCCGGAGGTGAGCAATGAGGACCTTGCAGACCGTCAATCGTTCGCGCAGTTCGTAGACGAAGAGCAGTTCATGGTAGTCGCCGGCACCGACGCTGTCGGCCAAATCGGTAAGTTGGTCGATTTTTTCATCGGCCAGTGCCAGTTGGCGTTCATTGTACTGGTAATGACTGCCGATGCCGCCGGCGTAGGTGTCCATGACTTTCTGCATGGCTTCTTCCAGTTCTTCGACGGTAAAGAAAGGTCGTTCTTCGCCGAGGAAGGCGTTGTATTCGGAGACCTTGTCAGCTAAGAGCTGCTGTTCTTCATCGGCCGTCAGCTCGAGGTCTCCGGACAAGGCAGTTTCCACGATGTGCTTGGCAGCGATTTCCCCTTCGACGAGGGCGCCGGTTACGTACTTCTGCGGGCAGCCGCCGGCGACGTCACCGGCAGCATAGAGCCCTTCAATAGTCGTCTGCCGATGGGTATCGACCCAGTATCCGCTGGCCGTATGGCCGCCGACGACGTAGGGTTCGGTCCCTTCGATTTCGACATTTTGCTGACTCGGGAATTTTCCCGATTCCATCCATTTCAGGGTCTGGCTCGGCGCCATATTGAGGTAGGCTTTTAAGAGGGCTTCATCCTCTTTAGCCGTCAAGCCTTCTGTCTTGAGGTAGCAAGGCCCCTTGCCTTCGAGGTTTTCCTTCACCGTGCCGTAGAGCCGCTGGGACGTGGTCAGGCCGTATTTATCTTCGTAGACTTCGCCCTTGGCGTTAATCTGCTTGGCACCGACGCCTTGGGCGATGGTCCCTGTCGGAGCAATGGTATCCTTGCAGCGCAAGGCGATGAAACGCATTTCAAAGGTCGTCATTTCCGCCCCGGCCCGAATGCCCATGGCGTAACCGGCTCCCGTATTAAAGGGACTGTACCACATCTTATGGCGGGAAAAACCGGGATTGTTGGGCCGGTAGAGGCCGGACGCACCGCCGGTTGCACAAAGGACGGCTTTGGCCCGGATTTCATAAGCCGTACCGGTCAGGATGTCGAAGCCCAGGGCACCGGCAATGCGATTGTCGCGGACGATGTAGTCGGTGATATTGAGGTGATTGATAACTTCGACATCGTCCAGTTTCTTTACGGCATCGGCCAAGATGGTCTTGATATTTTCGCCGTTGATCTTGATGTTGCGCGGGCCGCGGGTAACGTATTCCCCCTGTTCGTCTTTCAAGATGACCAGGCCCAATTCTTCAAGCTTCTTGGTGACTTCGTTGAGGCCTTCCGACATGGTCAAGAGCAGGTCTTCGCGGACGATGCCGGCGGCGTCTTTCTTGGCGTAATCCACATAAAACTGCGGCGTATGGCCCTTGGTGATATAGGCATTCAAGGCGTTGACACCGGCTGCCAGACAACCGCTGCGGCGAATGTCTGCCTTTTCGGCGATGACCACCGAGGCCTTCGACAGGCTCCGGAGGGTCAAGGCGGCATAACAGCCTGCCGTTCCCCCGCCGATGATGAGGACATCGGTGTGGATGATTTTCTCCTTCTGAATCTGCATGGCAATACTCCTTCGTTTAAATATAGAATACATCAGAGCCCATCATGGCACTGTTTTCTCGTAAATAGGTCTTATCCCCGTCGAGGACGTGGAGGCGGTAAATGAGGACCTTCACCGTTTCTCCGACCGTAAGATTCGGTGCATCAAAGGCGTATTCCCCGTGAATGAGGTAGTCCTTGACGCGCAGGGTCACGTCGAGGCGGCTGCCGCGGAAGACGACGGCTTCGACGACACCGTCTTCAGCAGCACTGGCGTAGCGCTTCATCGTCCCCTGTTTATAGATCTTGAGGAATTCCGGTCGGATAATGGCTCTTTTCGGACCGCCGACGTCGACGAAGCCCGTGAGGACGCTGCAGTTGTCGATGACGACGGGCGTCCCAATGAATTCGGCCACAAAGGGCGTCTTGGGCTTGCTGTATATATCAAAGGGCGTCCCGACTTGTTCGATGCGGCCGTGATTGGTGATGATGATTTCATCGGCCACTTCGACAGCTTCATCTTGGTCGTGGGTGACGAAGATGCTGGTAATACCGACGCGGTGAATCGTCTCTTTCAGCCAGTTGCGCAGCTCTTGCCGCACCTTGGCGTCGATGGCCGCAAAGGGTTCATCGAGGAGCAGGACCTGGGGATGAGGCGCCAGGGCCCGGGCAAAGGCCACGCGTTGTCGCTGGCCGCCGGAAAGCTGATTGGGATAGCGGCCTTCCATACCGGACAGGCCGACGAGGTCGATCATCTCCAGGACCCGTTTACCGTCGATGACGATGTCGCCGCTGTTGGGATTTTCAAGGCCCGCCAGCATGCGTAGGATCGTCGTCTTGCCGCTGCCGCTGGGTCCCAGGAGGGCGACCAGTTTGCCCTTGTCGACGCAAAAGGACACGTCCCGCGAGGCGTGGAAAGAGCCGTAGTTTTTTTCGATATGCTTCATCTCGACGTACATGACATCACCTCCTTAAGATGGCTTGTGGAGCTTGGCTTCAAAGAATACCCTCAGCAAGAGAACGCCGACGGCTAAGAGTACCAAGAGGGACGACACGGCAAAGGCCGCCGTAATGGCATCGGTCGACCCCGATTGGTAGAGGGCGTCGATTTCAAGGGGCAAGGTAAAGGTTTCGCCCCGCAGTTTCGACATGGCGCTGACAGCACCGAATTCGCCGAGGGCCCGGGCCGTACAGAGGACGATGCCGTACAATAAGGCCCATTTGATCTGCGGCAGGGTAATGCGGAAGAATATCGTCTTCCCCTTGGCCCCCATGAGGGCGGCGGCTTCTTCTTCATCGCGGCCCTGGGTATGGAGGACCGGAATGATTTCCCGGAAGACGAAGGGAAAGGTGACAAAAATCGTCGCCAAGATGACGCCGGGAACGGCGAAGACAATCTGAATATCCGTCCCTAAATAATCGTTCAGGACTTCGATCCACTGACCGATCCAGCCCATGCGGCCGAAGGTCATGATGAAGGCCAGGCCGGCGATGACCGGCGAGACGGAAAAGGGAATATCGATGAGGGTCGTGAGCAGGTGCTTTCCCCGAAAGTCGAATTTTGAAATGGCCCAGGCCGCACAGAGGCCGAAGACGGTATTGACGATGACGGCAATGACCGTGGCTATCAAGGTCAGGCGCAGGGCTGACAAAACGTAGGGCGTCGTCAACGCTTTGACGTAAAAGTCCCAGCCCTCGGCCAGTGAATTCATTAGGACCGAAATGAGGGGGACGATGAGCATGACGACGACGAAGACGACGCTAATGCTCAGTAAGAGTATTTTTGTCTTGCTGTGCTTCATGATTCCCCTCCTCTATTGAACGCGCCGAGCCTGCCAGAGCTGAATCATATTGATGGAAAACAGCATGGCAAAGGCGATGATGAGCATGACCAAGGCGATGGCCGTAGCGCTGGCATAGTCGACGTAATTAAGCTTCTGCATGATGACGTACGAGACGACCTGAGTGTGGTTCTTGGCACTGTTGCCGGAAATGTAAATGACACTGCCGTATTCGCCAAGGCCCCGGGCAAAAGCCAGGCCGAAACCGGTCAAGAGAGCCGGCCGCAGTTCCGGAAAGATGATGCGCCGGAAGATGGTAAACTTCGACGCGCCGAGCATGCTCCCCGCCTCTTCATAGGTCGGATCCAAATTTTCCAGGACCGGTTGAATGGAGCGGACGACGAAGGGAATGCCGACGAAGACCAAGGCGATGATAAGGCCGATATGGGTATAGGCAATGGAAATGCCGTAGCCGGCAAAGAAGCTGCCGAAGAAGCCCGTATCGGAATAGAGCTTGGAAAGAGTAATGCCGGCAACGGCCGTCGGCAAGGCAAAAGGCAGTTCGATGACACCGTTTAAGAGGGTCTTGCCGCGAAATTCATAGCGGACGAGGACCCAGGCCAGGATGAAACCGAAGACGGAATTAATCAGGGCCGCCAAGAAAGAACTTCCAAGGGTCGTGATAAAAGCATTGCGAATGGCACTGTTGGTGATGAGCTTGGCGTAGTCATTGGCCGTCAGCTGAAAGGCGTGGCCTAAAATCGATATCAACGGGATTAGGATCAATAAGGACAGCATGGCCAGGGTCACACCCAGGGTCAGGCCGAAGCCGGGAATAATTCGGTTTCGCCCGCCCGCCGGGTTTGAAAATGGATTCATCTGCATCCCTCCTTATTGACTGCCATCGACATCGGCCATGATTTTATCAAACATGGCGTCGTCGTCGAAGAATTTGACATAGGCTGCATCCCAGCCGCCGAAGTCGCTGATGCGCGTCAGCTTGACGTCAAGGTCAAATCGGTCGGCGTAGCGCCGGAGAATCTCCGGATTGGACGGCCGGAAATCATTTTTGGCGGCCAATTCCTGGCCTTCGTCAGAGTACAAATAGCGCAGGTACTCCTGAGCCGCCTGTTCATGACCCTTACGCCGAGCCAGGCGGTCGACGACGGCCACACTGGGCTGTGCTAATATGCTGACACTGGGTACGACGACTTCATAGCTGCCGGGATATTCGCGCATCGTATAGAGCGCTTCGTTCTCCCAGGCGATGAGGACGTCCCCCTGCCCGTTTTCGACAAAGGTCGTCGTCGAGCCCCGGGCGCCGGCGTCCATGACGGTGACATGGCGGTAGAGGTCGGTCATGAAGGCCCGGGTCTTGATTTCATTCCCCCCGAAATGATCAAGGCCCCAGCTCCAGGCGGCCAAAAAGTTCCAACAGGCACCGCCGCTGCTCTTGGGATCCGGCGTAATGACACTGACGCCGGATTTCGTCAAATCGTTCCAGTCGCGTATCCCCTTGGGATTCCCCTTGCGAACCAGAAAGACGATGGTCGACGTGTACGGTGCCGAGTCATCGGGCAGTTCCTGTTCCCAACCGGCGTCGATGAGGCCGGCCCGTTCCAGGCGTTCGATGTCATACGACAGGGCCAGGGTCACGACATCAGCCCGACTGCCTTCGATAACCGATCGGGCCTGGCTGCCCGACCCGCCGTGAGACTGGACGATGCGGATATCCTTCCCGTTCTGCTCTTTATAATGCTTTTGAAAAGCTTCATTATATTCTTTATATAATTCACGTGTTGGATCATACGAGACGTTGGTCAAGGTAAGCGTGTCCTCATCAGTCCCACGACTGCAGCCGGCCAAGAGACCGGCCGCCGTGAGGACTGCCGTGACAGTCAGTACCGCTATGATTTTTTTATGTTTCATATCTTTTCCCCCTCGATACCGACTGCAGGCCCTTACAGGCCTTCTTCAAATAAAGATGTAGATAAATAGCGCTCGCCGCCGTCCGGCAAGAGGACGACGATAGTCTTGCCCTCGTTTTCCGGCCGCTTGGCGACGGTTAGGGCCGCCTGTAAGGAGGCACCTGACGAGATGCCGACCAAGAGGCCGTCGGTCTTGGCCACTTCCCGAGCCCGTTCATAAGCATCCTCATTCGATACGTCGATCACATCATCTACGAGTGACATATCGAGGACGCTGGGAATGAAGCCGGCGCCAATCCCCTGAATGGCGTGGGGCCCGGGCTTTCCGCCGCGAAGGACGGCCGAGTCTTTCGGCTCGACAGCGACGATTTGTACCTCCCGGTCATGGCTTTTTAACCCCTCAGCCGTGCCGGTAATGGTACCGCCGGTGCCGACGGACGAAATGAAGATATCGACATTACCGTCCGTATCGCGCCAGATTTCTTCGGCCGTCGTCGTCCGGTGGATGGCCGGATTGGCCGGATTGTCGAACTGCTGCGGAATGAAGGCGTTGCCGTAAGACTTTCGCAGTTCTTCAGCCTTGCCGATACTGCCGCGCATCCCCTCGATGCCCGGTGTCAGCACGACTTCTGCACCCAAAGCCTTGACGATTTTCTGCCTTTCCAGGCTCATCGTATCAGGCATGGTCAAGATGAGGTGCAGGCCCTTCACGGCAGCGGCCATGGCAAGACCGATGCCGGTGTTGCCGCTCGTCGGTTCGATGATGACCGTATCCTGAGCGATCTTCCCGGCTTGTATCCCGGCGTCGATCATGGCCACGGCCACTCGATCCTTGACGCTGCCCAAGGGATTGAAGTATTCAAGCTTGGCCAGGACCCGGCCTTTGATGCCGTGTACCGCCTGCCAGCGGGTCAGCTCCAAGAGCGGCGTATGACCGACGAGGTCGGTCACGTATTTTGCTACATGCTCCATAAGATCCCTCCATGTTGCCAAAAGAAAAGCGCCACCTGTGATAAGCAGATGGCGCAAGAAATAAACGTATGCCCATGACTTCATCTGCCAGGTAAAATCCTGCTGGAATTGGCACCTTACATGCGTAGGTTGCCGCAGCGTCAAAGGGCCAGTCCCTCGGCTGCTCTGGATGAATAGGTTCGTATTGTATTGTCCTATGATAGATGGCTGTACAATACGATTATATCGTACAACACATGATGGTCAATTTTTTTAAGTACCCCATAATGACATACCTCATTCTTATACACTGTATACAACAACGATTCGCTTGAAACGTTACTGGAATTGTACACTTTGTAAGGCGTCTTGTCAAGGCATTTTATGAAAAAAATGAAGAAAAAAGTTAAAATTACGTATAAAGAGGCCGTCATCAGCCTTCATTAAAAAGCAAGGCGCATTTGATACCAAACGGCTCCACCGTGTTCCGAGGTGCTGAGTCCCTCGTTTTTAAAGCCGAATTTAGCATAATAATGCAGGAGCTTATCCTTGCAGGTCAAGACCAGTCCCTGGCGGCCTTCTTTGCGGGCGTCGTCGATAGCTTTCGTGAGAAGTAATGCGGCATAACCGTGCTTCCGATAACTTGGTAATGTATTGACGCCGAAAATCATCTGCCAGGCTCCCTTTTCGTCGTGGAGAGAGGCATCCCCATAGAGGTCGTCCGTCAAATCGCGTTGATCCGTAACCATGCCGTCGACGAAAGAAATGAGAGTCCCATCGTCGCCAAAGAGCAGCCAAAAATGACGGCCAAAGTAGGAAATACGGTCGCGCAGGCGTTCTTCCGATGCTGCCTCGGCCGCCGGAAAACAAGCCGCTTCTACGGCGGTGACAGCCTTAAGGTCGTCGAGAGTTGCCGTTCTGATATTCATGCCATCGCTCCTTCCATCATGGCCCTCCTGCCTCTTACAGTCGGACACAGTGAACGTATATTTCAAATATTATATCGTAAATGCCGAGAAAAAGCTACAGGAAAACGTCTGGAGAAAGTCCGTAAATGAACGTCCCGAAAGTTCCAGACCGTCATATCGCTCTTTTTCAACAGCAGCAGCCGGTCGGCATCGAATAAATACCCCTGTAACTCCGGCCCCTTCCGGGAATCGAAGCATCCCTCCGAACCATTCGAACGGCTGTGATTTTCACCGGAAAAGGCCTGTCACAGCGGCAAATACAGAAAAGGACCTGTATGAAGTTTTTACCTCACACAAGTCCTTTTCAAAAGGCTTTATGTCGCCCTTTATGCTTCAGTGTTCGCTTACACCGGCACGGCTTTCTTCCCTGGCTGCGTGATCGGCAGCCATGCGGCGGAGCCGTTTATTTCGCCGTACTTCGGCTTTCCGGTTGCTTTCCTTTATATTCGCGACGACGGACCGGGCCAACCAGCCCAGGAGACAACCGGTCAAGAGGATCTTAATGGCCGGTAAATCCCAGTGTGTCGACAAGAGCAGTGCCAAGACGACGAAGGCAGCCGTGACGAGCGTTTTATTCATGAATCGATGCATCTCCCTGTAAACGTACATAAATAGCCTCAAATTGAATTTAATTATACACGCTTTTCGGGAATAAAACAAGCCGTAATCGCAGGGGCCACTCCCCTTGCGTAAAGGCTAAATTTGGGCAAAGAGTTTTTCTTTGGTCCGTTCGGCTTCAGCTTTGATCTTTTCGATGTCGAGTTTGGTAAACTCTTTGTTCCGCAGGAGGACTTCCCCGTTTACCAAAACCGTGTCGACGTCCATGCTGTTGGCGCTGTAAGCCATGAGGCTGAGGGCGTCGTGTTTCGGGTACCAATGGAGCCCTTCGCGGTCGACTAAGGTGATGTCGGCTTTGTAGCCGGCTTCGAGTTTGCCGATATCCGTATAGCCCAGGCATTTAGCCCCGCCTTCAGTCAGCATGTTGATAGCCGTTTCAGCCGGGATGACCGTCGGATCGAGGGTGTTGGCCTTGTGGACAAGCGCCGCCAAGTGCATTTCTTCGACGATGTCGAGGTTGTTATTGCTCGAGGCGCCGTCGGTACCGAGGCCGACGGTGATGCCTTTTTTCAGCATCTTGGCGATGGGAGCAAAGCCACTGGCCAGTTTCAAGTTGCTGCCGGGATTGTGGGCGACGCGGACGTGTTTTTTAAGCATAATATCCATGTCGTCGTCGTCGACCCAGACGCAGTGGGCCGCCAGGCAGCCCGTGTCGAAGAGGCCCAGGTCGTTGAACCAGGCAATGGGCGATTTGCCGTACTGCTGCTTAATGTTTTCGACTTCGCCCTTCGTTTCCGACAAATGGGTGTGGATTTCAGCCCCTAATTCATGGGCCAAATCGACGACGCGGGAGAGGTATTCCGGCGTATTGGTGTACGGCGCATGGGGGCCGAGCATAACCGTAATGCGGCCGTCCCCTTTTTTATGCCAGTCTAAAAAGAGCTGTTTATTTTCTTTGAGAGCCGTTTCGGCACTGGGCGTAATACCCGTCATGCCCCGGCTCAGGCAGGCTCGGATACCGGAAGCGTCGACGGCGCGGGCGACGTCATCCATGAAGAAATACATGTCGGCAAAGGACGTCGTGCCGCAGCGGATCATTTCGGCAATACCGAGCATGGTCTGGGCGTAGACGACGTCGCCGTCAAGCTTATCTTCGGCCGGCCAGATTTTCTTCTGGAGCCAATCCATGAGCTGCATGTCATCGGCATAGCTGCGGAAGACGGTCATGGCGATGTGGTTGTGGGTGTTGACGAAGCCCGGCAGGGCCAGCATCTGCTTGCCGTCCATGACTTCATCGTAATCGGAAAGGACGGGATTTTCGGGAAAGCCCGTGATTTTCGTGCCGTCGATGGCAATATTTTGATCTTCTGTTACCTTGTGGTCCCGATAGAGGCCGACGTGCTGAATCAGTTTTTTCATCCTAGTCCGCTCCTCTTAGTCGAGATTCAAGTATTTGCGCTGTTCTTCACTGAGGGTATCGATGGCGTACCCCATGGAAGCCAATTTGATTTTGGCGATATCGTCGTCGATTTCATGAGGGAGGACATAGACGTGGTTTTCAAGTTCCGTATGATGGTCGAGGATGTATTTGGCAGCCAGGGCCTGAACGGCAAAGGACAGGTCCATGATTTCAGCCGGATGACCGTCGCCGGCAGCCAGGTTTACCAGACGGCCTTCCGCCAAGAGGTTGATGACGTGACCGTTGGGGAGTTCATAGCCTTCGATGTTGTGGCGGGCTTCAAAATGGCGGACCGAGAGGGCTTCCAGTTCGGGGCGGTTGATTTCGACGTCGAAGTGACCGGCATTGGCCAGGACGACGCCGTCTTTCATGTTCTTCATGTGTTCGCCGCGGATGACGTCTTTATCACCGGTCAAGGTGACGAAGATATCACCGACTTTAGCCGCTTCGGCCATAGGCATGACTTCAAATCCGTCAAATACGGCTTCAATAGCTT
>OMEB01001117.1_pt1 | contig 11019 bp, 4 predicted proteins | sample 1645311 | NCBI WGS metagenome assembly OMEB01 (sample SAMEA103958119, study PRJEB25191) | human gut metagenome | biome: human-associated habitat [ENVO:00009003]; feature: intestine environment [ENVO:2100002]; material: feces | place: Germany | collected 2013/2015 | reverse complement strand
GCGCGGCGCCCGCCATGCAGAAGACGCAGGTGCGGTGCGCACGGCCCTTGAGCCACTTGTCCGTCGCCCAGCCGGCGAAGAGCATGCCGAGGATGCCGGCAATCTCGAACATCGCCACGAGCCATCCGGCGTGCTCCATGCTGACGCCCTTCGACTGGCTCAGCAGCGAAGGCCCCCAGTCGAGCACCGAGAAACGGACGATATATACGAAGAAATTGGCGAAGCCCAGGATCCAGATCAGCGGGTTCCTGAACACGTGCTTCATCAGGAAAGCGCGGTGCTCGGCACTCTTCGTCTCCTTCTTCACCTCCTTCACCTCGGTGCCTTCCAGTTCGGGAAGCCCGACCGAAGAGGGCGTATCGCGCAGGAAGGCGACCAATCCGATCGCCCCGGCGAATGCGATGGCCGAAGGCACCCAGAAACACCATTTCCACGCCCCGACATGCGCAGCCGAAGCCATGACGCGCTCCATCCCGGCGGCATCGTCGGGGGCAACGCCCAGATTGGCGGCGATCGTCGCCACGGCGTCGGGGTCGGCCGTCATGTTCATGCCCACGGTACCCATGATATAACCGCAGAGGATCACCACAAGGCCCGCACCGATCGAATGCGAGGTATTCCACACAGACATCTTGGTCGCCAGCTCCGTAGGCGGAATCCAGTGGGTCAGCAGACGCGCGCAGGGAGGGAATCCCGTCCCCTGCAACATGCCGTTTATCACCCACATGATCCCCATGAAGAGGATCATCGTATTGGTGAACTGCGAACCGTCGTGCTGCCCCGTGATCCAGTAGGAGACATCCTCGCCGAATCCGAAGGCGAAGTTGGCCAGCGCACAGAGCGCAAGCCCGATGGCCATGTACCAGCGGGCGTTCATGCGGTCGGCCAGGATACCGTTCACGAAACGCGAAAGCCCGTAGACCACACCGTTCAGGGTCAGGAAAATACCCAGGCTGGTTTTCGAGATCCCCAGGTCGGCCTCCAGGCCGGGCATCGCCAGCGAGAAGTTTTTACGCACGAAGTAAAAGAGCGCATAGCCCACCATCGTGGCGATGATGGTACGCGTCTGCCAATACTTGAAGCGTTTGGTTTGTTCAGGAGTCATTTCGGAATGAAAGTTTAGTAGTTTCAGTTTGCAAATATACTACTTTATTTCCCAAATTCCGCCTTTCCCGAAAAGTTTATCGAGCCATTGTTCCATCCAACCGCAACGGAAAGCGATGTCGATGACCGTGAAACGACTGCGCATGTAAGGTATTTTTTCGAAACTTGCCCGGAACCTGGCACGCGATACGCCGATCTGCTCGGGTTCGTAGGGCGCACCGACCAGCTCAAGGCGGCGGCGGACTTCCCCGAACGGGATGATCTGCCGGCGGATACGCAGGCTCAGCTCGGGCCATGACTTCTTCAGACGCTGCAACTGCCTGCGCAGCCCCTCCTTATCGACATATTTGCCCCTGGTCTCCACCAGTCCGCGGGCCACGAATTCGGGATCGTTATCGAAAATCCGGCGAATGTCCGCCTCGGTCTCTTCCCATGATTTCCAGGCTGCGACACACTTTTCGACGTCGAGTTCCTCGACCGGGGTTTCAAGCAGCATTTCGAGGAATGCCGTCGACGCAAGCGTACCTATACCCACCTTGAACCCGTGCGAAACGGATGCCCCGTTGTATTTGAGGTGTTCCATGTCCCACAGGTGGCTGAACTGGTGTTCGGCCCCCGACGCGGGACGGCTCGACTGAGTGGCCTGCATCGCAAAACCGCTCAGCAGCAGCCCTTCGGCCAGTTGTTCGACTTTGGCGACATTCCCCGCGTGTACGCCCGCCGGATCACAGAGCGCCTCTTTCAGGCCGTCCTGCACCACCGAGAATGCGAAGTCGTCCATCAACTCCGATGTTCGGGTCGAGCACCATCCCCAGCGGCGCCGGGCAATCGAAAGTCTGCTTGTTGCCGTCCTTGGTGATCGAAGCCCCGTAAGCCGTATAACCGTCCATCGAAGCGGCCGTACCCACGACCATGTAACGGCGTCCGTTATGGCTGGAACAGAGTTTCGTCAGGTCGTTGATCACGCCCGAGCCGACGGCTACGGGCACGGCATCGGTCTCGGAGAGCACGGTATCCAGCTCCCCGACATATGCCCATTCGGCATAGAGTTTCGGGTCGGTGAAGACATATGGTTCATCCTGTGCAACACCCGCCCCGGCCAGTATCTTATGCACGTCTTCGCCGGCCACGCGCCATGTATTGGCATCGGCCACGACAAGCGCCCGCTTATCCGGGAAAAGTTTTCTGAACATATCCGCAACCTGCGGAAGGGTTTCGGTTCCGATCACCAATGCCTTGGTGTCGGTCGTGCGCGACAGGGCACTTTCTACTTTATTCATAGTACGATATTAATTTATTACCATCCGGGAAAGGGGATAAACTATCCCAAAGCAAAGTAAAGACGCAAATATTTTTCTCTTCACAGTCCAAAGTTAACATATTTTACTTTATTATGCAATATAAGAAAACAAAATACCGACAAATAGTTACCTTTTCTTTCCTTTTTCAATCCACAATGTCGATAAAAACCAGGGACTGCAGACACCCGCAGCCCCCGGTTCACCATAACCATCAAAACTAATTAACCTTCTTAACCTTCAGATTATCCAGCCACATACGATGGTTTTTATCATCGTCTTCAAGAGCCGAATAGATTTTAATGCGCGTATCGGCCGTAACGCCGGTGATCTTCACTTTGTGAGTCGTATAGCGATACGTATCCTTCAGTCCCTCCTCGATCATTTTATCCACAAGCACGTTACGTAAAGTCACCGTGGTACCGCCGCCGCTGATAACGGCATCGGCCGAGGTCTCGCCCGTTACGCTCACGATCGTCGCTCCGGTCACCGTCACCCCGAAATACTCGGTAATATCGGTGTTCGAGGGGGCCATCATATCCCCCTTCGTACTAGGCTCGTAATAGGGACACGCATCGAATTCCAGCTCGATCTCCGTAGCGCCGGACAACGAGGAAAGTTTCGGCAAAGTCAGCCATGCGGGGTTGCTGCCGCCACCGAATTTCATATATCCGGCGGCAAGCCCGACATTGAAACTGTTGGCCTTCCAATCCGCACGATCCCACTCGGGCAGGTATGCACTGAAATAGGAGTCGTTGTCCTTCACGCCCTGGCAATAGATGGAGTTCGCATCGCCCGTCGTAATCAATATCTTATCCGGATCGGAAAAATCGGTCGTGCTACCCAGGCTGAAGCCGTAGGCACCATAGAACGGCTGACCGCCTCCGGGAAGATTCTCGAAGTCCTTATAGAGGAGGTATCCGGACTTGTCGGGAGCCGCGTCGGTCGTAACGGTAGCCGAAGCCCACTCGGAATCGAGAAGCGCCTCCTTATTCGCCGTCGACTTGCGGCGGAGCTCCAGCGTATAGGTCGCCCCGGGCGTCAGCCCGCCCCACACGAGCCGGTAATATTTATACTTCGTAAAATTGAATTTCGAGAAGTTCTCGATCGACCGGATCACATTCCCGCCGGCATCCTTCACCCGGAAATCATAGGTATCGGTCGACCCTACGGGCTGCTGCTCCAACGCTGCGGCGGACAGTTCCCACTCCAGCACGGCAAGGCCGTGTGTCTTCGCGTAAATCCGCGCAGTGGGAGCAATCATCGGCACTGGATCGGTAGTTACGAACTGAGTCGTCGCCTCGTCCGAATCGAATTCATTCGCCACGGAGCCGTCGCCGACGAGCGCCTGAACCGAAACCGTATAATCCGTACCGGCCTTGAGCCCGGAAGCCGTATAGCTGGTGGCGCTGACGACTGCCGAGGAAACCTCGTTCCCGTCGGACGTCGTTTTGACCACGACCCGGTAATTGGCGGCGCCGCTCACTTCGGCCCAGCTGATCTTGGCCCCCGAGGAGGTCACGTCGGCAGACACCAATTCCGTTGGCGTCGCTAATTTTTCAGCCGCGAAGCCCAATGTCCCCACGACCTTCTGCGTCGGGTCGGAATTGAATTCCGCATTCCCGGCATAAAGCGCCCTGACGGTAAAGATATAAAGCCCAGGCTCCAGATCGGCGAACTCACAGTTCGAATCCGTCGTCTCGACGGTTTTCTTGAAGTCGGGACGCGTTTGCTGCGCCACGGAAGCCTCATAGGAAGTAGCCCCCTTCACGCCTTCCCACGCAAATGCGATGGAGGTCTCGGCTGGGGTGTAGGCAATCTTTTCAAGTTCGGGTGCCGGCAGCTTCTCGGTCACCTCCACCTTGTCGGCGGCCATGACGACGATATTATCGATATTGATACGGTACCCCGTCTGGTTGTAGGTCTGCGCCTCGATCTTGATGCGCGTCTTGTTGGTAGCATCCTGGACGGTGAAAGTCAGCGTCTTCCACTTGCGGCCGGCAGCCGAAGTCTGCGCCGGGAGCACGGTATTGTTCACTTCACCATTGGTTACGACCCCGGCGCCTTCGGCCGAAACGATGTAGGTACCCGTTTCGTTATCGAAACGCAGGAAGTCGATCGAAACCGATACGGTTTCGGGTGCCGCCGAAAGGCCTTCGAGCTCCGGCGTCATGATCCAGCCGCCATTGGCCGTTACACCCAGCTTTACATAGCCCGGATGCTCGTATACACGCAGACCCGACCATTTTTCAACGCCGCGGTTGAGGCGGTAAGTATCGCCCATCGTATTGAAGACGTCGCTCGTACCGTCGGTTCCCGCCGTAATCATATCGGGCTCCGCAGGCTCCGAACCATCGAAATCCTTGCCGGCACCGGAACTTCCGTTCGGGCCGGGGCCCTTCTTGTTGTTCGGGTAATCGCCGCCCCACTTGAACAAGTCGAAGCCCATGCTGAACACCTCGTTCGACGAGCTTACGTTCCCCGAGACATCGCCCTGGAACTTCACGACCCCGTCGAGCTTGAAAGTCACATGGCAAACCATCTCGCCCAGCGCCACGGGGACACCGGTGATAGGCACCGAAATCGTACCGCTGCCTTCGCGTTCGATCACGGACTGATACGGACTGCTGATGCTGAGCCCCTCGGCGGCAGGGCCGTCGAGCGTAGCTTCGATCTCCACGATTTCTTCGCCGAAAGCCTTGTCATAGGCGATTTCGAGCGTCGCAGCGGATTCCGTATTAGACTTGAGCGACCCTGAAATCACGGGGTCTTTCACCGAGAAATGGCCGTCGGCCTGTGCAACCTCGATCTTGATCTCTTCGCCGTTGGCCGGTTTCAGATAAATGTATCCCGTGCGTTTGTCGCCGGCATTACGCTCGGCCGTAACGGTCACCCACTGGTAATCGCGGCCATTGCCGGCACCATTGTCCGGGGAGATGGAGAACCAGTTGTTCACCGGAGTCCCGCTTCCGTCCGTACACTCGACACGTGCCGACCACGAACCGGCATAGCGTACCGAGATCTGGGTCGTAGCGCCAGAATTGTACGCCAGCTCGACGGCATCGGTATCCCGTTTGAGCGGAGCCACATCCGGATCGTCGGAGCAAGCCGCCAGACAGAGAACCGATACGAAGAGCATCGTCTTTATCCAATTTTTCATAAGTTTCATAACATTTTGATTAGAGTAATAACTATTACTGGAAATAGCAAAGCGGATGCGCCTCGGAGGCACGTCCTTACTCTCAAGAGATATGTCGGAACAACTTGCAGGACAAACATAAGCACATTTTTTCTTTTTTGCAAATTTTCACAGTCAAAAAATAGTATTATAATGCAAATTATTTCCTTTAGTAATTATTTAAATAGTTTTTAACACTCATGAAACACTAATAAGCGAACTTTACCACACGAAAGACAAGAATAAGACAAAACAAACCAAAACCGATAAAATACAAACAATAACAATTGACTAACAAATAGTTACAATATATAAATATAAAAATGCTCCGGAATCACACAATTTTAGCTATTCTTTTTGCAAAGTTTTTAAACTAAATAGTTGCACGAAAGAAAATAAAAACATATATTTGAAAGCAAAATCAGAAGAACCTTATTTATTAAATAATTAAAAACACACAAACCTGACACACACGAAAACCTAACTACTTTTTACACTCTCCAGCAGAAGTTATATCGGGAATGACTTGCAACCAGCCGAAATCCCCGGAAAAACCCGGCCTCTTATATAATAATAGGTATGGGATCCGGCAACGAACCGATTGATAACTTAAACTGATGTAAAATGAAACAATGTTACACGCTGACCGGACTTGACGTACTGGGCAAAATACGCTCGTACATCAGGCTCCTGACGGTTACTCTTTTATATGTGACATTTGCGCTCCCGGCCTCGGCACAAGGGGGGGGGGAAGGCCGTCTCGGGTATCGTTAAAGACGACACGGGAAATCCCCTCATAGGTGTCACCGTCACCGTCCCCGGTACCACGAAAGGCACGACTACCGATGCCAACGGTACGTACACGATCAATGCTGACAATTCCGAAAGCCTGAATTTCAGCTATGTGGGCTACAAAACCCAGACAATCCACGTCAACAACCAATCCACCATCGACGTCACCATGAGCGAAGACAACACCAGCCTCGAAGAGGTTGTCGTCGTCGGTTACGGCGTACAGAAGCGCCGCGACATCGTAGGCGCCGTCGAAACCCTTTCGACAAAGGGCCTCGAAGAGCGCATGGGTTCGTCGATGAGCATTTCGCGCTCGTTGCAGGGCGCCATCCCCGGCCTTACGATGACCTTTTCCGACGGTAAGCCCAACCGCGGCGCGACGGTGCGCATCCGCGGCGCGGAGAACTCGATCGGTTCGGGCGGTTCGGCCCTGGTGATGGTCGACGGCGTCGAAACCGACATGTCGACCGTGAACCCGGACGACATCGAGTCGATCACGGTGCTCAAAGACGCCTCGTCGACCGCCGTATACGGTGCCCGCGGTACCTTCGGCGTGATCCTCCTTACCACCAAGAAGCCGCAGAAAGGCAGTGCCAAGGTGACTTACAACGGTACCTTCACCTTCTACAAGCGCGCCACCAAGCCCCAGATGGTCACCAACGGCTACGATTATACCACCTCGTTCCTGGAATCCTATGTCAACGCATTCGGCAAGGATCCCTCGAACATCAACAACGTATTCAAATTCTCACGCACCTGGTACGACGAACTGGCACGCCGCAACAACGACCCGTCGTATGAGAAATGGCGCGTCAACAACCGCAATGCCTACGAATACTTCGGCAACACCAACTGGTACGACGTATTCTACAAGGACTATACGACCGGACACCAGCATAACATAAGCGTAACGGGCGGCGGCGACGTGGCATCGTACTACGTTTCGGGCCGTATGTTCGAGCAAGACGGCATCTACAACGCCGGTGACGAGAAATACCAGCAGTTCAACGTCAAAGCCAAAGGCATCGTCAACGTGAAGCCGTGGCTGCGCGTGGAGAACACCACCGATTTCATGTACCGTTATTCGCACCAGCCAACGGGCCACACCGGCATCTCCACGACGCCGATGACGGTATCGCGCATGCTCAACCACCAGGCTTACCCCGTAGCCCTGGTCACCAATCCCGACGGTACGTGGACGGAAGCGGCCGTGTATACGGGCTGGGCAGGCTTCGTCGAGGGTAACTCGTGGCGTAAAGACCGCAAGTTCGACATGAACAACCGCACGGCGGTTACGATCGACCTGCTGAAGGACGTGCTCGTCGCCGCAGCCGACGTGAGCTTCTATTTCAACCAGACCGACCGCCGGCAGGCCGTGAACAGCTACACCTACTACACCGGGCCCGACAGCACGGGCGAACGTCCCTCGGGCTCGCTCTACGAAGAACGCTCCTACAACCGTCAGAAGGTCGCTTCGAGCGCCACGCTGACCTACACGCCCCGCCTGGGCGACAACCACTCGCTGAGCATCATGGGCGGTTGGAACATCGAAGATTACACCTACAAGAGCAACCTGATGAACCGCGAGGGCATCATCATTCCCGGCATGCCGAACTTCAGCCTGCTGGAAGGCGAAGCGATGACCCTGAAGGACAACGGCAGCTACGACTGGGGGCTGGTCGGCGCATTCTACCGCGTAAGCTACTCGTACAAAGGAAAATACCTGCTCGAAGCCAGCGGCCGCTACGACGGTAATTCCAAGTTCCCGTCCAACCAGCGTTGGGGATTCTTCCCCTCGGGTTCGGTGGGATGGCGCATCTCGGAAGAGAACTTCATGAAAAACGCCAACTGGCTCGACAACCTGAAGATCCGCGCATCGGTCGGTTCGGCGGGCAACGGCCTCATCAGCGATGCCTACGCCTACCTCTCCACGATGTCGATCGCACAGTCGAGCCTGCTGAACAACGGTTCGGTGTTCAACTACACGCAAGCACCCTCCCCGATTCCCAAGAGCCTGACATGGGAAAAGGCCACGACCTATGACCTCGGCCTGGATTTCGAGGCATTCAACGGCCGCCTGAACTTCTCGGCCGACATCTACCGCAAAAAGACCACCGACATGTATGTGGTGGGCGAAGAGCTGCCTGCCGTATTCGGCAACAGCGCCCCCAAGGGCAACTACGCCGACATGCGCACCGATGGCTGGGAGGCCAGCCTCTCGTGGCGCGACAGCCACAAGGTTGCGGGCAAGACCCTGAGCTACAATATTAAAGTCGCCGTATGGGACAACACCAGCAAGATCACCCGCTATACGGCCAAAACAGGTACGCTCCCGACCAACTACTCGATCAACTATTACGAGGGGATGACCCTCGGCGAAATGTGGGGCTACAAGTGCGACGGGCTGTTCCAGAGCGACGAAGAGGCGCAGACATGGGCCAACTATTCGAAGTTCACCAACCGTTCAGCGACCTGGCAGGCCGGCGACCCGCGCTACCTCGACCTGAACGGCGACGGATACGTCAACAACGGCAACAACACGATCTACGACCACGGCGACCTGGTGAAGATCGGCAACACCACGCCCCGCTACAGTTACAGCATCCAGGGCGGCGTGCGCTGGAACGGCATCGGCATCAGCATGATGTGGCAGGGCGTCGGCAAACGCGACTGGTATCCGGCCAAGGAATCGGGTTATTTCTGGGGCCAGTACGGCCGCCCGTACAGCATGGCACTCCCGTGGCATAACAGCGACCGCTGGTCGCCCACCAACCGCGGCGCCTACTGGCCGCGCCTGGTCGGCTACTCGGCCAGCGACTCGGGCCTGATCCTCGCGCAGCCCAACACGCGCTACGTGCAGGACGCTTCGTACATCCGCCTGAAGAACCTCACCATCGACTACAACTTCCCCAAGGAGCTGGTCAACAAGATCGGCCTCCAGGCACTCAAGATCTATGTGTCGGGCGAGAACCTCCTGACCTTCTCACCGCTCAAGAAGTACGCGAAAAACTACGACCCGGAAGGTATCTACGCCGGCGATGCGGACTACGGAACCAACAAGTTCGGTAGCGACAACTTCGGCGACGGCGACGGTTATCCCGTCATGAAATCGTACACGATCGGTTTGAGCATAACTTTCTAAATTACGGACGACAATGAAAAAGATAACATATATTTTGCTTTCGGCCTGTTTCCTGCTCACGTCCTGCGAGGATTTCCTTAACAGGGATCCCGACGCCAAGGTCGGATCCGGGGATTATTTCACGGACGAAGGCTCCCTGCTGACCTATACCAACGGGTTCATCCAGAAATACACCCCCAGCGCAGCAGACCTGGGCTACGGCGACGGGTACTCGGACATCATGGCCACCGAAAAGTCGTTCACGTTCCTGACCAACGCCTCGTGGACACCCGACCTGCAGAGCGGCTGGTCGATCAGCAACTGGACGCCGATCTACAACATCAACTATTTCCTGGTGCACATGCGCGAGGCGAAGGGGCTCTCCGAAGCTACCTACAACCACTACGAAGGCACAGCCCGTTTCTGGCGCGCCTGGCAATACTTCGAGAAGGTCAAGACCTTCGGCGCCGTACCCTGGTACGACGAGCCGATCGACCCCGAGGACATGGTGGCACTCTACAAACCGCGCGACAGCCGCGAATACGTCATGGAGCGCGTGCTCGAAGACCTGGACTTCGCCTGCAAACATTGCTACACGTCGTCGGAATGGATCAACTGCGCCCGCATCAACCGGTACATCGCCCTGGCCTACAAGGCCCGCGTCTGCCTGTTCGAAGGCACCTACCGCAAATACCATTCGGTAGACCCGTCGACGGGCAAGGCGTGGGAAGACAAGCAGGCTTCGGAGAAATTCCTGCGCGAATGCGCCGAGGCATGTGAGGAATTGATGGCGGCCGGCGTATACAGCATCGTGAACAACCCCGCCAACGTCAAGACCCAGTACCGGGAGCTCTTCACGCAGGAGGCCGTCAACACGACCGAGGTGATCTGGGCACGCCAGATGAGCGTCGGCATGACCACGTTCCACGACCTGACGTGGCGTTACACGTCGGGCAGCTACGGACAGCGCTGGTCGCTCGACCAGGATTTCGTGAAGACCTACCTCAACCTGGACGGTTCGCGCCACACGGCGACCGGCGAGGAGTTCACGACCGAAGTCGAAAACCGCGACTACCGTCTCTCGCAGAGCATCATCACGCCGGGCTACACGAAGCTGGTGGGCGGCGTTTCGACCGCGACACCCCCCGATTTCACGGTGACGCTGACCGGCTACCAGGTCATCAAGTTCAACATCGACGACAAGGCATACGAGTCGGCATCGGTTTCCTACAACTCGCTGCCCATCATGCGTTACGCCGAGGTACTGCTCAACTACGCCGAGGCAAAGGCCGAGCTGGGCGAATTCAGCGACGACATCTGGAACAAGACCATCAAACCGCTGCGTGAGCGCGCAGGCGTCGACGGCAAGCGCCCGACGTCGGCAGACCCCTATCTGCAACAGTACTACGGGCTGAGCGACAGCGACCTGCTGGAGATCCGCCGCGAGCGCGCCATCGAGTTGCTGCTGGAAGGGTTCCGTTACAATGACCTGATGCGCTGGCATGCGGGCGAGCTGCTGAACAAGC
>OMEB01001108.1_pt1 | contig 11110 bp, 10 predicted proteins | sample 1645311 | NCBI WGS metagenome assembly OMEB01 (sample SAMEA103958119, study PRJEB25191) | human gut metagenome | biome: human-associated habitat [ENVO:00009003]; feature: intestine environment [ENVO:2100002]; material: feces | place: Germany | collected 2013/2015 | reverse complement strand
CGCTGCACGGCCTTCCGTGCAGCGCTTTTTTTCATACAACACCCGGCAGCCGCTATCGGCTAATTTATATCATCTTATAGGGAATGGCTTGCCCGCAATAAAAAGGATCTTTTTCGCCGCCCCCTTGAACAGAAATCACCATTTCCCTCTTGACAAATTCTATACAAGGCCGCATGAATATGCTAAAATAGGTTTATTCTTTATGTAATTTTTATAATATAGTAATATATTGAAAGGGGTTTTCACCATTATGATGCAGTATAATGTGTCCATTTTAGCCGCCTTCGTCCTCTACCTCGGGGCCATGCTGGCTATTGGCATTTATTATTCCCGCTCCCAGCAGCGGCTGAGCGACTATATTCTCGGCGGCCGCAGCCTGGGACCGTGGATTACATCGATGAGTGCCGAAGCGTCCGACATGAGCGGCTGGATGCTCATGGGCGTACCGGGCTTTGCCTACTCGACGGGTATTTCGGCGTCGTGGATTGCCATCGGCATTGCCATCGGCACCTACCTCAACTGGCATTTCGTCTCCCAGCGCCTGCGCAACTATACGGAAGTGGCCAACAACAGCCTGACCATGCCGGACTATTTAAAAAACCGCTTCCACGATGACCAGAACCTCATCCGCATCATTTCGGCCATCTTCATCTTAGTGTTCTTCCTCATCTATACGTCGTCAGGCTTCGTCTCCGGCGGCAAGCTCTTTGAATCGGTCTTCGGCATGGATTACTTCTCGGCCCTGGTCCTCAGCGCCGGCGTCGTCGTCGTTTACACCTTCCTGGGCGGCTTCATGGCCGTCTGCTGGACCGACTTCATCCAAGGCTGCATGATGTTCCTGGCCATCGTCCTGGTCCCCGTCGTCGGCATGATCGCCTTTGGCGGCGGCGAAGCCGTCATGACCCGGTTAGCCGACACGGCACCGAACCTCCTCGACATGGTCCCCGACACGTCGACGACAGGCATCATCGGCATCATCTCGGCCCTGGCCTGGGGCGTCGGCTACTTCGGCCAGCCCCACATCCTGGTCCGCTTCATGGCCATCGGCGACCCGGCTGAATTAAAGAAATCGAAGCACATCGCCATGACCTGGGTCGTCATCTCCCTGGCCGCTGCCGTCCTCGTCGGCCTCGTCGGCAAAGTCGTCGTCACGACGCCCTTGACCGGTGCCGATTCGGAAAAAGTCTTCTTGGTCATGAGCGGTCAGCTCTTCCCGCCCTTTGCCACAGGCCTCATCTTGTCGGCCGTCTTAGCTGCCGTCATGAGTACCGCCTCGTCCCAGCTCCTGGTTACGGCATCGGCTATTTCTAAAGACTTCTACCACACCTTCGTCCGCAAGAACGCCAGCGACAAGGAACTCATTTACGTCAGCCGTCTGACGGTCCTCGTCGTCTCGGCTCTGGCCATCGTCTTGGCCCTCAACCCCAACAGTTACATCCTGACCATGGTTTCCTACGCCTGGGCCGGTTTCGGTGCCGCCTTCGGCCCGACGATCCTCCTCTCCCTGTACTGGAAGCAGATGACCAAAAACGGGGCCCTGGCCGGTATCATCGTCGGTGGCCTGACGGTCCTCATTTGGAAGCAGTTCAACTGGTTCGGCCTCTATGAAATCGTACCGGGCTTCCTCTTCTCCCTGGCCGCCATCTACATCGTAAGCAAGCTCGAAGGCGGAGCCAGCCAGGAAATCCAGGACGAATTCGATCAAGCCATCCATCACGCGCCCAAGATCAGCGTCCTCCACAGCGAAGAAGACTAATCGCTTCGAACGATGCATCACCATGGCCTAACCCCTGTTTTCAGACAGCCAAATACAAATGCAGTCACCCAAAAGGATGACTGCATTTTTTATGCCCTTTTACGGCTATTGACCGCTCTCAGGATTATTTGATTGCAACAGGCCGGCTACGCCCTGACTCAGCAGTTTGTTCGTAATGTCAATGACCTCTTCGACGGGAAGTTTTTTCCCGCCTTCGACCCATTGACGATACATGGAAAGTCCCGTCGCATGGATGAAGGTCGTAAACAGTTCCTGTTCGCCGGGGCTCAACTGCTGAAAGGCCGGAGCCTTCCCCCAACTCTTGGCAATATATTCTTCCACCAAGTGACTGCTCAGGTGCTGATATGATACGGAGCAGAGGATTTTTTCATACAGCGGCCCTTGATGGACAGCATAATGGAAAAAAGCAGCGTTGATCTTATCCAGATCCTCGGGCACCCGATAATCGGCAATGGTGTCGACATAGCCCTTAGAAAATTCACTGAGTATTTCTTCCAAGAGAGCATCGACACTATCGTAGTAGCGATAAAAAGTCTTTTTATTAATCACAGCCTGACGGCAAAGGGCCGTAACGGTGATCTTCCGATAATCCTCCTTTAAGAGCATGACCGAAAAGGCCGTTCGAATCGACTGAATCGTCTTTTGTACACGCAGGTCTTCATGACCGCTTAACTTCATATGCTAACCTCCTTTCTGGCTTTCCCTTATTGTATCATTTTTTCGTTACTTTTTCGCTACCCTTTTTATATAAGTGTGGCATAAGTCCCATTCAGTCCCATACTGACCATTGTCGATTCCCTTTTTCGATGCCATAATAAATTCATCCCCAAATATTAACTCACTTAGGAAAGGAAAGAGAAAAGAGATGAAAACTATCTTTATTACCGGTGCCTCGTCCGGCATCGGCAAAGAAACGGCAAAATATTTTTCTCGTCAAGGCTGGCGCGTCATCGCCACTATGCGAAATTTGAAAAAAGGAGAAGACTTGAAGGACCTGCCCAATGTGGTCATCATGCCCCTCGACGTGTCAGACTCACAGCAGATTAAGGAAACCTGCCAAAAAGCCCTGGCCGACTACGACGTCGACGTCCTCCTCAATAACGCCGGCTACGGCGTCATGGCACCCCTCGAACGGATGCCCGAAGATGCTATCCATAAGGTATTCAACACCGACGTCCTCGGCACCATGCTGGTAACCCAGCAATTCATTCCTCATTTTAAAAAGCGCAGAGCCGGTGCCATCCTGACGACGACGTCCCTGGCGGCCATCATCGCCCTCCCGCGAGACAGCGTCTACGGCGCAGCCAAACGGGCTCAGCAGGGCATGCTCGAGTCCTTATACTATGAAATGAAGCCCTTCAACGTCTTCGTCAAAGCCATGATTCCCGGCGGTACCAAGACCAACTTCCAGACGCCCATCAACGACCGCACGGGCTATGAAGAAGCGGCTGCCCACCAGCAGGAATACCTCCTTCACGGCAATGAAGAATTTCCGGGCCCGGAAGAAGCGGCCCAAGTCATCTACGGAGCGGCTACCGATGAAAAGGATCAGATCAATTATCCCACCGATTCCGTCTGCCAGGCCCTTTATGACCAATACAAATCTATGGGGCTCGAAGAATTCAAGAAATACTTCACAAAACTCTTATACCGTCAATAGACGTAGACATATAGCTGCGTACGTCATCTTCTGATGCCCCTAAGACACGACACGGCCCCCAACCAATTGCGGTTGAGGGCCGTTTTTCAGTCATATATTAAATTGTATTCCGAGCAATATCGAGGGACTTAATATTCCGGTTCGATGAGGCCGTATTTCCCATGTTTCCGTTTATAGACGACGCTGATCGTGTCGGTCTTGGAATTGAGGAATACGAAGAAGTCGTGGCCGACGAGGTTCATCTGCAAAATAGCTTCTTCCACATCCATGGGGCGAGCGGCAAATTTCTTGACACGAGCCACTTCAAAGGATTCTTCCGGTACGGCCGGGCCTTCGATGAGGGCGGCGTTGAAGGTACCTTTCTTCATGCGGCGGGCGATTCTCGTCTTGTATTTATGAATCTGGCGGACCAGCTTATCGTAGACTAAGTCGATAGCAGCATACATATCGTCGTTGCCTTCGACACCGCGAAGGACGACGCCGTCTACTTTCAATGTAATTTCAGCGACTTTACGATCTTTTTCTACAGAAAGCAGGGCCTGGACATTGACTTCGTTATCAAAGTATTTCGTAACTTTCTTTTCCTGTTTTTCAACGTGGTCTTTCAAAGCCGGTGTAATTTCTAAATTCTTACCTCTAACGATGGTTGCCATAAAACATCCCTTCCTTTCTTGGAGAGAGCCCGTTTGGAATGTAACTCCATTCCGGCCTCCCTTATACTTATAGTATTCAACAAGGAAAGGCGAAATCCTTCTCAAAAAACAGAAAAACTTTACATTCCTTCGAAAAATCTTCTTCTCCCCCAAAAGTCATTCCTCAGACAGAGTTCAAAAGGCGCGCAAAAAAGGCCCTGTCCGAAGACAGAGCCTTTTGATTGTAAAGCGAGTATCGGTAATCTAAAGATTAGAATACGAATACGAACTGTGCACGAGTTTCTTCGCCAGGATCGTTGTCGCCAGTCTTAGCTTCGGAAGCGAAGGACTGCATTACCTGGAACTGAGCGTTCTTAGCGAAGGTGTAGTCGATGCCGGCGCCCCAAGATTTAACGTTGCTGGTCAGGTTATCATTTCTCCAACCATTAGTGGAGCCTAAGAAAACACCATCAGCACCAAGTTCGTCAGCGTTGAGGTATTCAACCCAGATGTTCCAAGACTTCGGCGTAGCGAAGTTAGCAGCACCGTAGGTCAATTTACCGACCCAAACATCAGCATTGTCCGTAGAGCCGTTATCATTCGTGATTACGTCTCTGTAGGTTTCATAGTTAGCCAAGAGATTCCACTTGCTGCCCAGATTGAAGCTACCATATGCGCCCCATACATCGATGTTGTCAAAATCATAGCTCGTAGTTACACCACCAGTAGTAAAGGAAGCATTCGGCATAATCTTGTTGTAGTATACACCTACAGCAGAACCGTTACCGAAGAAGCCTTCCAATTCACCATAAGCAGTTTTTGCACTAGCATAACCATAGTTGTCTTCATCAGCATAGTAAGTTGCAGCGCCACCGATAAGGCCTGCTTTAAATTTACCATAACCAGCAGTAGCTGCGAAGCTGTCGCTCTGGTACTTCAACTGAGCGCCATCAAAGGTATCGCCGTAGAAGACACCGTAAGCGTTGTCGCCGCCCATTACATAGTTGTAACGGCCAACCATAGCGGTCCAGTTTTTACCGAAGCTGTACTGTACGTTAGCGAGGTCGGTGTAGATGTCGTTTTCGTTGTCAGCAGCACTATTGTCCGAGAAGAAGTGGTTGCCGGTGCTGATACCGTAGGTTACTTTCGTTTTGTCGTTAACCTGGGCATTAGCGCGGAGACGAACACGGTAGGACCAGGAGTTGTCGTTCTTAATACGGCCGTTGCCATTGTCGTCCTTTTCCTGATTGATGTAACGGATACGAGCGTCACCGGTCATTTTAACGTTGCCAACGCGGTTTTCCAAAGCGCTTACGCGAACGCCGAGGTTGTTGAGTTCGTCAGCGAATTCATCAGCCAATTTGTTGATGAGGGCACGCTGTTCAACAGAAGCTTTGTCCATGTGAGCCATAGCTTTTGCGACCATTTCAGCGGCTTCGTAACGAGTGATGTTACGCTGGCCCTGGAAATGTTCACCGTCAACACCCTGGATGATGCCGGCGTCAGCCAATTCTACGACGGATTTATAAGCCCAGCTGTCGGACGGTACGTCGACGAAGGGGTTAGCTGCGAATGCGCACGTTGCGCCAACAGCCATGGTTGCTACGAGAGCTGCTAATACTTTGGATTTCATGAAAATTACCTCTTTTCCGTAAAAAATAAGTTTCTTTTCGTCTTACTTCGTTACAGTCGAGATGATTGAAAGGTAATTTTTCAAGGGTTCATTGGCGAGTTGTCCTAGTTTCCTCTCTTTTACTGCCTTGATAATAACCATTTCACAATCTCTATCACCTGGTGCCACCTGCATAAGCACTACACCAGTTGTTATGCATTATACTCGGTTTGCATCGATTTGTCAAAACTCGTTCAATTTTGAGAGTTTTGCTCATTACCACAAATGGCACAACCATGCCGCTTACGCCGTGTATACAAAATCAGCAAAATTCTTTCCAAACCATAGAAAATCCACATATCCATCGGGGTTTATGCACTTTTTTAGAAAATTTTTACCAAATCTTTTTTTGCCCCCTCGATTCCGTGCTGAATCCCTTTGATATTTTTCGTACAAAGAGGCCTGTTTCCCCCTTCTTTTCGGCATAAAAACCCAACAAATTGTAAAGGGAAGGAAAGGACGCATCGTATTTCACCGCCAATGAATAAATTTACCGTCTACTTTTTCTCAGTCCCGTTTTTTTCGAAAATTCAAAAAAAATCACTGGACAGACAACTTTTCATCGAAAAATCCCCCTCCATCTTTAATCTTTTCATCGATTTCAGCATCCGGCTTCACCCGTTTCCCTTCAAGGTTCCCGAACAGCGTCGACGCCGCCACAGTTCCGCCTGCGTATCCTCTATCCGGCCGCAAAACCCTCGATATACGGGATGGACGAAGTCCCCCATCGTCCAAAACCCTTTCAAAAAGAGGGTTCAAATCTGCAATGCCATTTTTTCATCGTCTCCAAATTCACTTACCGATTCCGTATTACAACCCGTATTTTTCAATAATTCTTTAGGTATAAAATCTTCTCGCATAATCTTCGCTGAACTTCCCTCTTCCGAATCATCGCACATTTGTCTATTGCAAAAACACATATTTTACATTCCGGATCGTCATCTTCGTCCCGCTTTTTTTCATTTTCTTGACCCTTTCATGTCGCCTATTTTTCGTTTTTTTTCGTCACTTAGCCCTTTCGAATCCAATTTTCACCCCTTCTGTTTCCCGTCGCTTCGACTCTTATCTATCTATAATATATGCAGCTAAATGCATCCTGATAGACAGCAGTCCCGAGGCTGCAAAAAAAGAGGACCCGTCTGATGGCGGCTTCCAAAGAGCGCAGTACCACGACAAAAGAGGCTGTCATCAAAGAAATAATTCTTCCATAACAGCCTCTTTATTATATATAATATGTATTATAAATCGTTCTTAGTCGTGAAACGTTACCTTACCGATGTTCATGGCAACGTGCGGGTCCATTTCATCGTAAATGGTACTCTTGCCCGTATCGAGGGTGCGGAGGGCTTCCATATCTTTTGATGTCAGTTCAAAGTCGAAGATGTCAAAGTTTTCCTGCATCCGTTCTTTACGGACCGACTTGGGAATGGCAACGATGTCTCGCTGTAAGAGCCAGCGCAGCATGACCTGACCGACGGTCTTGCCATAGGTTTCAGCAATTTTTTGGATCAACGGCGTGCGGAAAATGTCATTATTTCCTTCGGCAAAAGGAGCCCATGCTTGGGGCTGGATGCCGATTTCTTTCATAAAGGCTTCTTCCGACCATTTCTGATTCCAGACGTTGGTTTCGATCTGATTGACAGCCGGTTTGACTTCGTTCATGCCGGCAAGGTCTGCCAGGCGTTCGTTCCAGAAGCTGGTGACGCCGATAGCCCGGATGCGGCCTTCCTTATAGAGCTTTTCCATGGCCCGCCAAGCGCCGTAATAGTCGCCGTACGGTTTATGAATGAGATAGAGGTCGAGGTAGTCAAGGCCGAGTCGCTTCATCGACGCGTCAAAAGCCCGGAGTGTGTTGTCGTAGCCGTGGTCCTGGACCCAGAGCTTGGTCGTAATGAAGAGGTCTTCCCGGGCAATGCCGCTCTGACGAATGGCGGCGCCGACGCCTTCTTCATTACCGTAAATGGCAGCCGTATCGATGAGGCGGTAGCCGACTTCCAGCGCATCGCTGACGGCCCGTTCCGTATCGGCCGGATCCGTCTGATAGACACCATAGCCGAGTTTCGGCATTTTAATTCCGTTGTTTAAGGTTACAAATTCCATAGTCTTATCCTCCTATCAGCCTTCAAAGGGCAAATGCATATTAGCGTAACGAGTTTCCAGTTCCTGCGACGGCGTATAATAGCGGCGCGTGCCGTTCAAGGCGTTGACGGCGGCCATGTCTTCGTCGGTCAGGGAAAAGTCGAAGATATCGAAATTACTGAGCAGATGGTCCCGATTCTTCGTGCCGGGAATGGTGATGAAGCCGCGCTGGACGGCCCAGCGGAGCAAAATCTGGACGGTACTCTTATGATACGTGTCCGACAATTTCGTAATGATCGGATCGTGAAGGAGCTCCGGATCGCCATGGCCCAAGGGATACCAGCCCATGAGTTTCGTACCGTATTCCCCAAGGCGGACCATAACCTCATCGTATACATGGTAGGGATGGGTTTCGAGCTGGATGACCTGCGGTTTTACTTCCGCTGCTGCCAGCAGATCTTCGAGCTTGTCGCCGAAGAAGTTAGAAATCCCCAGAGACCGGGCCTTTCCTTCTTTATAAGCCTTTTCGATCAAGGCATATCCGGCCTTGTAATTACCGGCGGGCTGGTGAATGAATAAGAGATCGACGTACTCGACGCCGAGCCGTTCCAAGGTCTTATCGACGGCATCCGACGCTTCATAGAGAGTCGGCCAAATCTTGGTCGATAAAAAGATATCTTCCCGTTTGACCAAGCCTTCGTCCAAGGCTTTCTTGAGGCCCTTGCCGACGGCTTCCTCATTGAGATAGGCGTTGGCCGTATCGATGAGGCGATAGCCCATTTTCAAGGCATCGTACACCGATTTTTCCGTATCTTCCGGACTAATCATAAAGGTTCCCAGTCCCAACAAGGGAAGGCGAACGTCGTTGCTGAGTTTCGTATATTCCATAAATAAGGCTCCTTTCTACGGTGAATCAATCTATGAGATACGCAGGCTGTGCGTATTGGATATTTCCTGTCCACATGTAGAAGTTTACAGCATCCGGAAAAAATTGTACAATACCAACAAAGGATTTCACTATTCGATTACTTTATACTGAAAAGGAGACCGATATGATTGAAATGAACCTCTTGGCCCAATTTGCCGCCTTTGCCGACGCCGGCACCTTGACCCGGGCAGCAGAAAAGCTCCATACCTCTCAACCGGCCCTGACCAGAGCCATGAAGAAGTTGGAGCTTGAATTAGGCGTCCCCTTATTTGTCCGCAGCAAAAATCACCTCGCGCTCACAGAAACGGGTCGCTATGCCCTTCCCTATGCCAAACGGGTATTACAGGAAAACCTCGATTTCTGCAGCCGCGTCCGCAGTTACGAGCGCAGCCTTCACACCATTTCCATCGGCTACTGCGCTCCGGTCCCGCAAATGGTGCTGACACCTATCATCAACAGCCTCTTTGAAGGCAAGACGATCTCGGCCGACATGAAAGACGATGCCTCCTTTGCCGAAGGCCTGAGAAACAACATATACCAACTGGCCGTCACCCATACGATTCCCGACGGCGACGATTTATTCGTCAAAAAATGCGGCAGTGAAAAACTGTTTCTCTCCATCCCACCATCCGATGCCTTGGCCTTTTACCCGGAAATCCACCTCAAAGATCTGGACGGCCGGCCCATCCTGCTCTTATCGCACATCGGCTTTTGGATGCAGATGACCAAAGACAAGACGCCGAACACCCGTTACTTACTGCAGGTCCAGCGCGACTCCTTCCTGGAGCTGGCCCAAAATTCCGACTATCCCTTCTTCGTCTCGAGCTACTTCATGCACCGCGGCGAGGACATGCCGGGGCGCATCAATCTCCCCATCGTCGACGAAGAATGCCAAACCGACTATTACCTGGTCTGCCTGAAAAGGGATGCCAAGCGTTACGAACCCTTATTCCGCCAAATCGACGAGCAGACGATCTATTGATTTTCTTCCTCTTCCTTGTCCCGGCGCAATTTATCCTCTACCTGAGCCTTCAGATCCTGCCAGGCCTCAGTAAACCACTGCCGGCGGGCCTCTTCATCCCACAGGCACTGGATTGCTTTGGTCAAGGCATCCCCCAAGAGGAGGTTCTCCGTCTGCTGGCTGCGGTAGACGCCGAGCTTACAAGCATTGGCAAAGTGCTCACAATTATGGAACAACAAGTCATAGTCCTTGTTGCCTAAACAAGCCCGGGCAAAGGCAATCGTATCGTCGACGTCACAAAGGCTTTCCCGTTCCTTTTCCGTATACTGCCGAACCTCGATTTCGCCGCCCTGGCGAAACTGTTCAAAAGACGTGGCCTGTATCTCCGTATCCCACCAGTCGACGGGATTATAATCGTCGTCGCCGGCAAAAGAAATGACCTCGTCGTCACTGACATAGATACCGTGATGGTAATATAAGCCGCCGATGCGCCGCACGCGGATATGATCGCCCTTTTTAGGCTCGGCTTTGACCCAGCATTCTTCCGGCGCCGGGTCTTCCAATACGGCCAAAAGAGAATCGACATCAATGGCCATATTCCTCATCTCCTAACAAAGTGTACCCGTTGAGACTCATAGGTCTCTTAAAAATGACGCTTCTTCAAAAATTCCAAAAAGGCCCGACAGCCGTGATCGACGTCATCCCAGGTCTTCTGGAAATCCCGGGTGTACCAGGGATCGGCCACCGACCGCGGATGGTGCGTATAATCGAGGAGGAGCGAACACTTGCGCTGCGGGTCGCCGTTCAAAGTCAGCTTCATGTCGGACAGATTGGCATCATCCATGCCCACGAAATAATCGTATTTGTCGTAATCATCGGCAGTGAGCCGTACGGCCCGCTTATCCTTGGGGTCCATGCCGTGTTCCTTGAGCAGCCGTTCCACCGGTGGATAGACCGGACTTCCGCTGCCGCTCCAAATCTCATCGTCCGACGTCGCTGCCGACGCAACTTCAATCGAATCAGAGAGCCCCGCTTCATCAACCATCTGCCGGAAGAAGATTTGGAAAAGTCTCAGGAATTATCTGTGGGAATAGAAAATGATATTTGGGAGTTAATTATAAGATATCAGGGGGATTTGGATGAACTGAGTAGATTGCCTAATGTTAACGTAAGAGAATTATCTAATGGATATGCAATTATAACAACACCTAAAAACTTAATTGATGCAATTAGCAATTTAGAGCAAATTATTTTTATTGAAAAACCTAAGAGATTAGAATATAGCGTACTAAATGGAAAGAGAGAGTCTTGTATTAATCAGGTTCAACAGGACATTTTTTTTAATAATGGAATGGGTTTGTTTGGAGAAGGCGTTATTGTTGGCATTGCTGACAGTGGAAT
>OMEB01001071.1_pt1 | contig 11368 bp, 6 predicted proteins | sample 1645311 | NCBI WGS metagenome assembly OMEB01 (sample SAMEA103958119, study PRJEB25191) | human gut metagenome | biome: human-associated habitat [ENVO:00009003]; feature: intestine environment [ENVO:2100002]; material: feces | place: Germany | collected 2013/2015 | reverse complement strand
TATAAAATCCGACTTGCAGATAGTTTCGCCCTAATCGGCTCATATCCTTAACAATAATCGTTGCGACATTTCCTGCTTCTACTTCCTTAATCAACTCCTGAAAACTCGGACGATTGAAATTTACACCCGAAAAACCATCGTCAGTAAAATGACGGATATTCGTAAAACCATTTCTTCGGGCGTAATCTTCCAAGTATTGCTTTTGATTGGTGATTGAATTTGACTCACCATTAAGATCATCATCTCTCGACAAACGCTCATAGAGTGCTGTAATCTTTGAACTCCTTGACATTCTCTTATCCTCCTTTCCTTATGTAATCCGATTTAGCATTACAGGGATTACTCCCTCTGCTAATAGGAGAAAATAGGGGTACAAAGCGGAACTGTTTTTCAAGAAAATCAAAATATTTTTTTGAAGTTCCAAGACCGATTTTGATAGCCTATTTTCAATTTAGAAACGCATTATTTATCGTCCTACTAAAGTATAGCCCTCTACAGTAAGCTCCAGTGCTGTTGTCACTTCACCAAAGTTCGCTGCCCATGAATCAAAGTGATAAATCCCCATCTCTTCAAGTGCCGCTTTCTGTAAGTAAAGCTGCATGACATACATCTCACACATGGTATTGGATATCGGTGTACCTGTTGCAAATACAATGCCTCTGCCATCATTTATCTCTGACAGGTACTGGCATTTAAGCTGCATATCCGTTGACTTCTTCGCTCCACTGCTGCTGATACCTGACACATTATTCATCTTGGAAAAAATCGCAAGGTTCTTAAAATTATGTGCTTCGTCTACCATGATAGAATCTACACCCAGTTCCTCAAAGGTAATAAGGTCATCCTTCCTGCTCTCATCTGACAAGGATTTCAGCTGTTCCTCCAGTTTTTTCTTCTGGCTTTCCATCTGTTTTACAGTCCATCGCTCTCCGTTACGCTCCTTCATCTCATCAATCGCATAGCTGATTTCATCAATCTGCTCATTGAGCATTCTTTCCTTTCTCACTGCTGAGATCGGGATTTTTTCAAACTGCGAGTGCGACATGATGATACAGTCATAGTCACCTGTTGCAATCCTTGATACAAACTGCTTTCTACGGCTCTTTTCAAAATCACGCTCTGTGGCAACTAAGATATTTGCTGACGGATAAAGCCTTAAAAACTCTGATGCAGTCTGACCGATAAGCGGCTTTGGAACAACCATGATGGTTTTATTGGCAAGTCCGAGTCTCTTCTGCTCCATGCAGGCAGCCATCATCTCAAAGGACTTTCCGGCACCTACACAGTGTGCCAGCAGTGTGTTTCCTCCGAGAAGGATTCTTGCCACAGCATTTTTCTGATGAGGCTTTAGCTCAATCGCAGGATTCATTCCCGGAAACTGTAAGTGGCTTCCGTCATACTCACGCAGACGGATGTTATTGAATGTCTCGTTGTAATACTCCACATACTTCTGTCTTCGCTCCGGCTCTGAAAACAGCCACTCCTTGAACTTCTCCCTGATCATGTTCTGCTTTTCCCTTGCAAGCATTGTCTCATTCTTATTGACTTCGTAATGATACCTACCATCTCCGTCATCAATCCTGTCCCTTACTGTTACAGTTTTAAGATTCAGCGTATCCTCAAAAATAGAATAAGCATCCATGCGGCTTGTACCATAGGTCTTAGTAGCTGCCACTGAATGCTTATCCATGCTTTTATTCTCGATGAACCATTCCATGCTCATCTTATTTAAGTGTACCTGAATTCCTGTATTGTAAAACTGGCTTCTGACTGCCCTTGCCCGCCTTGGCGTATTGAGAAGTTCATAGATAAACTGCTCATAATCAAGCGGTTCAATCCATGTCGTACCAATCTTTACATCAATGTCTGATGCTTCAATCCATTCCGGCTGCACCTTTTCAAGTGCTGCCACATTGCCTGCAAATCTTTCTGCCTGTGGATTGTCTGTATCCGCTGCCATAGCCTTTGCTACACGAAGCTTGTCTCTCACATTTCCGGATAGATACTCATCTGCTGTCTCCCATCCGATGTCCGGATTGTTCTCGTTGTAACGGTCGGGATTTAGGAAAATCAATCCATCCAGCTCTTCCACAAGAACTGCTCTTCTAAGCTCTGCCAAAGCATCATCACTTATCGTTATCTCATCCGCTGTCTGTCCGGTCTTTTCTGCAAGTTCATCCTTTGCATTTGTAATATCCGGCTCATAGATAGAAAGCATATAGGCAAGATTTACATATCCAAATTCATTGACGGATACATTTAATGCTTCCACAGCAGTCTCAACCCTGTCTATGACAGTCTTTGCCTTAATCGTCTGCTTATAAAACATATCCGCTTTTTTCACCTCCCCGTCTTCATTTACTTCCTCAAGACTGCAAAGAAGTGGATAATCGCTGTCATCCCTGAATGCTATTCTGTTTGCTTTTGAAGTAATGGCTCCATACTGCTTTACGAAGGCATCATATTTTACATTAAGAAGTCTCTGCTTATCAGAAAGCTCCTCCTCGCTGCAGCCATCCATCTGGATATCAATCAGCTCTCTTGTTATCTGTCTGATTTCATCAAGGCTTCGGATTCGCTCCTCGGCAGTCTGTGATACTTCTTTTCTTACCATCTCGGAATTTTCCCTGTAATAGAGCTTTCCTTCAAAAAATGTGTAAGTGTAGTTTCTCACATCCGGATCAGCCGGGATAACTTCCTCCGTCTGCTCCGCCTCATCTGCCACTCTCTCAAAATCTGTCATCTGTGCTTTGATATTACCGATAGCTTTGTTTAATGCTTCATACATATTGAAGTTCTCATCATCATTCACACAGACTGTATATCTGCTGTCCTGTCCGTAAATCCTTGTGTCATACTCCATAACCCCAAGCATCATTTCCGGATGCTCTGCAAAATAAGAGTTGACTGCAATGCCATTCCCAGTTACACCAAGGTGTACCCAGTCAGGCTCAATATCAATTTTTCGCTCTCTCTTCTGCAAAAACAGGATATCTGCTGTCACTTCGGTTCCTGCATTATCTTTAAATGCAGTATTCGGAAGTCTTACTGCTCCCACAAGCTCTGCCCTTTCAGCCAGATACTTTCGGATAGTAGGATTTGCCTTATCAAGTGTTCCCTTTGTGGTGATTACTGCAACCATGCCTCCCGGTCTTACCTGGTCAAGTGCTTTTGCAAGGAAATAATCGTGGATACGGAAGTTATACTTGTTGTACTTCGGATCAAATACCTTATAATCCCCAAATGGCACATTTCCGACAACCACATCAAAAAAGTTATCCGGATATGTGGTATTCTCAAATCCTGTGATACTGATATTGGCATTCTGATAAAGCTGCTTTGCAATTCTTCCTGAAATGCTGTCAAGCTCCACTCCATACAGCTTTGCTTCATGCATTGTTTCCGGCATACTTCCAAAGAAGTTACCAATACCCATGGATGGCTCTAATACATTGCCGCCTCTGAAACCAAACTGGACAAGTGCCGAATTCATGCACATGGCTATCTCCGGTGAAGTGTAAAAGGCGTTATTTACTGTTGCCCTTGCCGCACTGTATTCCTCATCAGATAAAAGTTCTTTAAGCTCTGCATACTCTTTGCTCCAGCCTGCGTTTTCCTCATCAAATGCCTGTGACAGTCCGCCCCATCCGACAAACTTCGACAGAACTTTCTGCTCCCCCGGTGTGGCAAGCCTGTTTTCTGATTCAATCTGCTTTAGAGTGCGGATTGCATCCATATTCCACTGGTATCTGGTCTTAGCTCCGCCTTTTTCCATTTCCCAGAGGTTGTAGTGGAAGTTGTGCTTTTTCTGTACTGCATCATCTGAAACTACATGTCCATTCTCATCAATCTTGGTATCCCAGCCATTCGCTATTGCTCTTTCCCTGGTTTCAAGACGATTGGCTTTTACACTATCCTCGATATCAAAGAATCTCTTATAGACCGGATTCATCTTATCCCTGTCAGCCTTCTGCTTTGTCTCCTGATAATACCTTTTCTGGTCTTCTCCGCAGTAAAATGGCTGTTTTACCATATAAGATAAGATTTCATATAACTCACGCCAGTCGAGTGCACCTTCCTTACGCACACCATTCCTGTTCTTATAGCTGATCTTCACATATCCGCTTCTGATTGAGTACTCCACAAGACCATACTTATTGTTGGAATATGCCTTTCTTTCTGCATTATCTGTCCCTAATGCAATATCCCTGATAAGGTCAAGTTTATTGGGCATAAATGCAAAATCAGACTGCACCACATCCATAAGGAATGCCCTAAACGGAGTGTAGCAGCTGCAATCTGTTACAAGAATCTCCGCCGCATCACGCAGGTCTTCATCAAGCTCTGCAATACGCTTGGCATAATCAATCGGTGTAATATACTGAAGCTCTGAAGGATCTTTTTCAGTTGTTTCAGCCTCTATCTCGGCACCATATTCTGCCTGTGTTACCATGCGGTCTTCATCGGCAGCTTCCTGTGGTGTCATGCCATATGCAGATACATATGCTTCATTACTTTCCTCATGTGCATCTTCATGTGAATTTGCTGCTTTTACAGTTCGGTTAGAAGCATAGCTCTCCGGCTCATCCGGTATTGCATAATCATCAATCTCTGATTCTGCCTCTTCCGGTTCCACTTCCCGGTATTCGGCATCAATGACCTCATCATCCTCACGGAGTCCGTCCATCGCAAGCTCATCAATACGAGGTGTCTCAGGCTGGTATTCCCCTGTAAGAATAAGGACACCAAGCTCTTTTTCGATATCTTTCCACGAAACATATCCTTCAACCTCTCCATCCTCATCTCGCCACTGAAAACGCAGTCCGTTCCCATGAAATGTGTCATATCCGTGCAGTCCCAGTCCGTCAACCGGCCAGCCTGCACCTCCCTGACCATATTCTGCTTTGATACGCTTTGCTCTGGTTCCTGCATCAATCTCTGTTTCAAAAATCTTGCATACCCTGCCCTTACCACCGATAAAACCTGTACCTCTCATAAGCACCTGTTTGATATACTCACCTGGTACTGTGGCTGACTTCTTTGGATTCAGATAATTGTATTTACCTGCTAATGCAGCTTTTCTGTCCTGCTCGAACTGACGCATAAACTGATTATTGTTTTCGTCCTCAGTATGAATAGTGCCAATGCTTGCCTGCCCATTCTGGTCGAAAAAAAAGGAAGCCTGTGTATATTCGGCTTCCTTACTAACACCCAATGAATTGATTTCATCAAGTTCCCTATTCAGTTCTGTATCATCAGATTCTAGTGGAATCGCATCACTATCTGATTCAGTACCACTTCCTCTGCCTGCATCTTCGCCTGCTCTCTTATCTTCCACATCTCCATTGTCGATGACGGATTCTGTGGCTTGTGCTTCGCCAGATACTGCATCTCTAACTGGTCGTACAGCTGATTCGCTTCCTCCTCTACCGCTGACATCTTCTCGTACATCTTCCCGAATCTCATCAGCGTCTTGTATCTTGCCGGCTCGTTCTCCTTTAGATAGTTCATCGCCATCCTTCCGTATTTGCCCAGCTTCGTGAGATCCTCCGTCTCGTCCGGCATCTCTATCTGCGGATAAAGCAGTCCGTCCACTTCCTTGTAAGTCATTTCTTCTAACATATCCAATTCTCCTTTCGCTCTCGATTGCCTTTAAGTTACGACTAAATTCTCTAAGAACACTACAGGAGACATCGCATACAATGGAACCAAGACGGTAAATGATCTCTTCGTCTTTGATATTTACGATCTGACTAAAATCCTGTTCTTGCACAGATAAGTCAAATCCGCATCTCGTCCCTACAGCATACATGACACTTGCATATACAAGCTGCTCCATGTCCATTTCCTGCTGTAAGCCATTGCGTTTCTTACTTTCTTCCTTTATCACACTACCTGATAGCTGCATAAGCTCGGTCATTCGGTCTCCGAACTCTTCTTTTATTATAAGCCAAACATCTGTTCCTGTAAACTGTTTTAATATATTTTTTAGAGACTCCCTGTCGCTGTTATCGTACTGCTCAATCTGACCTTCTGGCACAAGAAAATCCACATAATCTTTAAGATTTTCTCCCTCAAGGTCCCATGTCAGCTTAACATTCTTCCCTCCGGTATCACTGATATCAAAGATATACCTCATGCGTGGATTCAGTGCCCTTGACGGGAAGATGGCGCAGCCTTTCGCACCACGCTTTACATATCTTCCCACCTTTTTCCAGGTATCATAATCTGCCATGAGTGTGCTTTTTTCCGGAGGTCTCTGAGCTGTTACCATAACGATATTGTCAAATTCATAGCGGTATAACTGACCTGCGACCTTTAACACATCCTTCCAGTTCTTTTCTGATCTGGTGATGTTACCAATTTCAGAATCGTATATCGCTTTGACCTTCATATCAACGCCCATACCTTTGTCCTCCTCTACTTAAACATCTCTGCAAACAATCCCTTAAATAGCTTTAACTCATCCTTATCCAGCTCGATTGCAAATTCATTGTCGATTGCCTGTTTTTCGCATTTATCCTTTTTCTTTGCAATCTTACGCACCACACGAAGAAGCACATAGCACTCCTTTGACTTTGCAATGCTCTGTTTAAAGGTCAGCTCATCCTCATCGACTGACTTCTGTGTCTGATAGATAATCTCTTTTAACTTATCATTGATACCATCTACTTCCTCAAGGGAAATAATAACGGATGCCTTAGAAGCACCCGATCTGTCCCACTCCTTATGAAGTTCCTTTACTAAAAACTCCATGTTCTTAATTACTGTTGTTGAATCACTTTTCATCTTGCTCTTCCTCCGTTTTCTTTTAATGAAGAAGTGAGCTGACCTTCGCTGATAGGCGCAAAATCAACTCCCTTCATGTCCTCTGCTCCAAGGACTATCTGCTCTGCATAATACATATCCATTGCCTTATTGATGGCATCGTCAAGCGACTCTGCCTTTACTTTCTGTACTCGTGAAAGCACTTCTTTTATCTCAACATCAAATTCCTGTTCCATATGATATCGCCTCCTGTAAAAATCTCATCACCGGCTCTTTTCTTCCTTTACCTGTCTTTCCTTAAAGCCCTCATCGTACTTTCCATCTTCCAGCCTGTCGTAAAAACAGTCCTCTTCAATCGTTCCGAAATCCTCATACATCTGGTGAAGGAAGTCATTCTGCAGCTTCTTTGGTACATCATCATCCTTTGACATATCCTGATAAAAATAGAACTTCTGCTTTAGCTTTGCCCTGTAATCATATATATCCTCTATCTTTTCCGGTGTGCCATACTCCCTCTTGTATGCCTTGAAATTTGTAGTTGAAAGTGTGGAACCTAGATAAATGCCATGCTCCCACGATACCCCGATTGTGGTATTGTCCTTTGTAGGCTTCTCATCCTTCGGATAACGCTTATACTCTGTCGCACCAAGGGCGATTGTAAGGGAACCTGACTTCATATCCATCACCACAAGATTCCTTGGTGATAATGCTTCAAGCACCATGTAATCATGGTCATTGAAGTTATGAAATGTCTGTCCCCTTTCAAATGAGCGGTTCTCCATTTCATAATGCAGGTTAAAATCATCCACCCAGCCCTTATCGGTCATTCCAATCTCCTTAAGCTTTGCAACACATTCATAAGAACTGGCTTCTTTATCAAACCGAAATTCTTTGGAATCGTTATAAAATCCCTGAAGAAAGTGTCCCAGCTGAATATCATCCAGACAGAATCTCGCAGATACAGTTACATTTGCTGCCCTGTAATACTCTGTGAAGTTATCTGCTTCACCAAGTGTCCTTCCAAGCTGCAACAAATTTTCTGCAAACTCTGACATGTCATCAATTGCTATAAAACTCTTATAATCATCCAGAGCCATCAGCATATTTGTCTCTGTTCCCCTGTCGTTTTCTGTTACCAATATCATATCTTTTAAATCCATTCTTACCTCCAGTCTCAGAGAGGGAATATGCCCTCTCTGCAAATTTCCTGTTATGGTCTTCCTATCACAACAATCTTTCCTGTGCTTGCCACATCCCGGTAAACCACACCAAGACTTTCATTAAGTGCCTCTACCACTTTGCCATTTCCGACATATACTGCCACATGGCTGATGTTCTTATATCTTCCATTGCATGTAAAACTGTAGAAGATAAGGTCTCCCGGCTGTAACTCATCAAAGGAGACAGTCTTTCCGGCTTCATCCAGTCCCTGTGCCTCCGCTGCCGCTGTGGTTGCACCGCCATAACTAATATCCACGCCTGCATCTTTCCATGAATAATAGGCTAAGGAACTGCAGTCATAATAGTTACCGCTGTCTCTTAAATCCTGACTATAAGGAAATCCAACTCTGTGAAGTGCATAGGAGCAGACTGTTTTCTGCCTGCTGTCTGTAATTCCACTAAGGATGGCATTGATTTCATCCTCAGTCATGGAGCTTACTCCCGGACTTCCGCCTCCGCCGCCACTTCCGCTTCCGGCATATCCAAGCTGTCCCATAAACTCCGGACTCATGATCTGCTCAAGCATTTCCACATGATCAGAGTTAAACCCATAGACTGAAATCATATCCCTGTACGATTTCAGCGTTACATTCACATACAGAACAGACTTCGTGACAGTAGTCACATTGCCGTCTGCATCCGTTTCTTCCACATCCTTTGTTCCGGTGCTTGTGGTGTATGAACACATATCATTTACAACTGCCTGCAGCCAGCCTTTAGAAGTATCATTCATGACTGTTGCAGTATCTCCGACACCATGCTTGACCATATAGACTGCCATGATGTCATAGTAATTGCTTGGGTTTTCTTCCATACCTTCATAGTCCACATATACAAGCTCTCCAAGATCATATCCGGTATGCTCATTCACTTTCGTGTTCACATCCCGGTTAAACTCCTGCACATAAGCACTTGTTACTGTCTGCACGGTATCTCCCGATTCAAGTGGTGGCAGAAATAAAGCAAATGGTGAATTGTAAAGGATTGCTATCACCGCTATAACCGGAACCGCAATCATGGCAACTACAAGAACAAGTAATAAAAGCACCAATCCGATAATCGGTGCAGCTGCCTTTACCCAGGTAATCGCTTTTCGCACAATCAGATCCTTTACCAGCTTTGCCACGCTGTCCGTCTGATTCTCCTGTGCTCTCATCTTATCCAGAAAGAACTTTATCTTCCTGCTCCGGTTGGTCATCTTTTCATCCTTGACCTCTATGGACACACCTGCAGCATATCCGGCTGCCATGCCGATTGCCGTGCCAACTCCCGGTGCAACCGCTGTTCCTGCCGCCGTAGCAGCTGCCTTTGTCGCAGTTTTCGTTGCAACCTTGGCAGTAGTCTTTGCTGTTTCTTTTGCCGTCTCTTTAGCTACCGCCTTAGCTGTATCTTTGGCAGCTTTCTTTGCTGTTTTTTTTGCCAGCTTCTTTCCTGTCTCTACCTTTTTGATACGCTTCTTTGCCTCGGCTGCCGCCTTTTTCCTGAAAAGTGCTGCACCCTTAGAAGCAGTTCCGGTAACAGGTTGGCTTGCTTCATATGCAAGATATGCTGCCTGCGATACCTCATGCCCACCTTCTACCTGCTCTGTTACTGCCCCGGCTGCAAGTGCTCCAGTTCTTCCTGCAATGTGAAGATTCGTGTTCTTGGTCTTGATGGAAGTGTTGGATTCTTTAAGGTTTCGCTTGAATCTTGATAATCCCTTATTCTTCGGCTCCGACTGATGAATGGTACTCTTGCGATAGGACTTCTTTTTATCATCAGATACCTTTGCACCGATAGTCTTAGGACCTCTCTCTACTGTATAGATGTTGCTGCCTTTAATCTTGGCTCCCTTTGGTTCGTGGGCATGAATCTTGGCTTTCTCCTTGGTGTGAATGACCATTGGCTTGTCATCAACCTTTCTAATTTTCAATTTTCTCACCTCCTACTTTGAAAAATAAAATAAGCCGCTAGGGAGCAAAAATTACTCCTTAACGGCTATGTAAAATCATTCAATATTCAATTATTAAAAGCAACATGAAACTGAAAGTTATCTATACTGCGATAGGTTTTAGTCCGTTTTTTCTTATGTTTTCTAATTCTTCTGCCATTAAACACTGCGACTCATAAAGACGCAGATATTCTTTGGATACGTCTGAGTCAAAGATCAAAACATCATCCGAATTTATCGTGACATCGACACCACTGCGATACAGTTTTCCAATTGGATGCACGGACATATCCGCAACCCTTCCAAGCAAAATATTACTTGTCGGTGTGATATTTAATCTGATTTTATTATCTGCCAGAAAGCGGATCACGGATTCATCATCGGCTGCCGCGATACCATGCTGCACCTCATCAAGTTCTAATTCTTCTACTGCTGTTCTTACGTCTTTCGCAGTCCCCCATTCTCCAACGTGTGCTTTTAACCTTAATCCTTCTTTTCTTGCCCGACGATAAATTCCTTTAAAATTTTCGATTGGTTGTGCTAATTCGTCACCATACAGATCAATCGAATAAAAATTTTTATTTCCCCAAAAGTGAGATAAACATTCTTCTAAATAATCGATAGGACAATGTCTTGATAATCCGATTTGAAGCCTTAATTCTATATCAGGAGCGATTTCCTTTTGCGCACTTGTAAAAGCATCAACCAGCTCATCAATATCATTATGAAAAAATTCATTTAACCCCCAGACATCCTCACCAATTTCAAGCACAGTTACTCCGTCTTCTTTGGCCTGTTGAAAGGTGGCTTTGATTAAAAGTTTTCTCATCTCAGTGCTGTTAAAATCCTGACCAATGTATTTTTGACTCCATTGATCCATTTCCCCCATCGATGACAAAGAATTCTTTAATGGCTCGATTTTTTTACCGACTGCCTGATATAAGAAACTTCTGCTCCCACCAAGCACAAAATGATTGTGCAGGTCTGCCTTAGGATACTTTCTTAATTCTTCCAGATTTCTTTGCTTCAATGCATATGTAAAACGATTCATAATTCAATTCTCTCCTAGCTGTTTGATTTTCTCCACAAATTTCGATTGAGATTTTACCTGCTCCCAGTCAGATTTTAAATATAGATATGCCCTCTTCATACATTGTTTTATAAGGATCTCCAATCGCCGCGAAAGCATCTTTTTCACTTTTTCGTTCCCAATCCATATCTATATACCCATCGGTTTTTACATGATGTTTTCCCGCAAGCACACAAAAATAGCTGCACACAACTTCATTTAAAATCAGATACTCCAGAAGTGTCCTGTCATCCACATATTTTTCAAATACAAGGGTGCCCCTCTCATAACAAAACACCCTTGTCCGGTATTCCATAATATCAATTTTAAGTTCCATATCAAATTTTGAATTGTCAATCATTCTTTTAAAACTTTCAATC
>OMEB01001028.1_pt1 | contig 11656 bp, 5 predicted proteins | sample 1645311 | NCBI WGS metagenome assembly OMEB01 (sample SAMEA103958119, study PRJEB25191) | human gut metagenome | biome: human-associated habitat [ENVO:00009003]; feature: intestine environment [ENVO:2100002]; material: feces | place: Germany | collected 2013/2015 | reverse complement strand
GAAAAAGCTTTTTACTATTTTTATGTTATTGATATCGTGTTTGGTATCAGCTCAAAAGAATCAAATAGATTGGAAGTCATTATCAATGAATAATGAAGTTCCTGAGTGGTTCAAAAATGCCAAATTCGGGATCTATTTCCATTGGGGAGTCTACAGTGTACCAGAATTTCAAACAGAGTGGTATCCACGTTATCTCTACTTCCCATGGTCTGAGGTACATAGATACCATAAGGAAACCTACGGCCCCATTTCAAAATTTGGATATCATGATTTAATTCCCCTTTTTAAAGCAGAAAAATTTAATGCTAAAGAATGGGTAACACTTTTTAAAAAAGCCGGCGCCCGTTTTGCTGGTCTTGTAGCCGAGCATCATGATGGATTTGCTATGTGGAACAGTAAATGTACACCGTGGAATTCTGTAGAAATGGGTCCCAAACGAGACATTGTGGGTGAAATAGAGAAAGAAGTAAAGCAGCAAGGAATGAAATTTATAACTACCTTTCATCACGCGCGTAATTTTCAGCGTTACTCTGATCCTAAGGTATTAAAAACTGAACTTACTAAGGAGTACAGTGCCGAACGGAGACGTTTCTATCGTAGCCACTTCCCCTACTATCCTGGCACACATCCGGCATCTAACGATCCTAAACTACAATATTTATATGGTAATATGCCTACAGAGAAATGGCATAAGGAAATTTGGCTTGGTAAATTAAAGGAAGTGATCGACCAATATGATCCTGATATAATATGGTTTGACTCTTGGTTAGACGAAATTCCCGAAAATTATCGCTATCAATTTTGTAAATACTATCTGCACAGAGCCAAAGAACGTGGCAAGGAAACTGTTATCGTACGAAAAGAAGAAGATTTACCCCTCTCCGTCAGTGTAGAAAATCTGGAAAACTCACGAAAAAGCGACTTACATCCACTCACTTGGGAGACCGATGAAACAATAAGTTACGGTAGCTGGTCCTATACCACTGATCTCAAAATAAAAACATCGAAACATCTTATTCATGAATTAATTGACATTGTCAGTAAAAACGGTGTGCTGCTACTCAACATCTCACCGAGAGCATCAGGTGAAATACCTGCTGACCAACAGAATGTACTGCTTGAGATCGGCACTTGGCTAAAGCAGAACGGTGAAGCCATCTACGATACCCGTACCTGGTATACCTATGGAGAGGGACCGACTAAAGAACCGGAAGGTAATATCAACAACCGGAAGTTATTTGATGCGCTACAGTATACTTCAGAAGATTACCGCTTCACTAAAAAAGGTAATACCATATACATATTGTCAATGGGTAAACCTATAGTAAGCTCTACAATTCTAGTGAATGCTTTTGCCGTAACAAAAATGTCCAATGGTAAGAAAGTAAAACGAGTTTCTATGCTGGGCAGTAATAAAAAAGTAGATTGGGCAATGGAAACAATCGGATTAAAATTGAGCGTCCCGGAAGTTCCCAATGAGATATCTGTAGTATATAAAGTAGAAATGGAATAAGCGTTTTACACAAATTCAAAACACTATTCTACAAAAATGAAAGACAATTGCACTATAATACAAATACTTTCAACTCACATAAATAATAAGCTCAATGATTTCCATTTAATTTGCATCAAATAGAAAAGCATCTAACCATGAAACACATTATCATCCTATTGGCCTGCATCCTATCTTTCGGAAGCATGCGGGCACAATTACTCAACAAAGAAGTATTTTCACTGCTCAATCTAGATTATCCGGGATTGGAACAAGTGAAGAAAGCCTATCATGAGGACAGGTTTGAAGAAGCTTCTCAAGAGCTACTGAACTATTACCGCCAACGTACAGGTATAGTCAATCCGTTCCTCGACTTGAAAAACATTACCATCAGCCCTACCCAGCAAAAGTGGGCTGAAGATGCCTTGCAACACACTTTCTTTGTACATAACGGTTATCAGCCTTCTTATAATTATGGTAAGGACATCAATTGGCAATACTGGCCCATAAGGGATAACGAACTGCGCTGGCAACTCCATCGCCACAAGTGGTTCACTCCTATGGGTAAAGTCTACTGGTTGACAAAGGATGAAAAGTATGCCAAAGAGTGGGCATACCAGTTTATGGACTGGATAAAGAAAAATCCCCTACAACAGATTGATCCTATATTATATGAGGTATATGATGTAGACGCGGTGAAAGGTTTAGCGGAAAATGTACGTTTTGCATGGCGTCCACTGGAAGCGAGCGGTCGTTTGCAAGACCAAATCAATCAGTTCACACTTTTCCTGAATTCTCAAGCCTTTACCCCTGCATTTCTTACAGACTTCTTGGTAAACTACGCCAGACACGCTCACCATACTATAGCCAACTATTCCCAACAAGGTAACCATCTCTTGTTTGAGGCACAATATGTACTTTGCGCCGGCATCTTTTTTCCTGAGTTCATCGAAGCTCCCAATTGGCGCAGGAGCGGTATTGATATCTTAAACCGTGAAATAAAGAAACAGGTGTATGCCGACGGTGGACAATATGAACTGGATTTAGGTTATCATGGTGGATGCATTGGTATCTTTAGTGAAGCATTCAACATGGCTAAACAAAATGGTTATGGAGATGAGTTTCCTGATTCGTTCATCAGTACCATCAAAAAGATGATACAGTTCGCGATGAATACCTATTTCCCTGACTATACATTCCCTTGTTTCAGTGATGCCCGACGCGCAGAACCATTCAGCCTCGTACGTAACTTCCAACGCTGGTCAAAACTCTTCCCCGAAGACGAGCAGCTACATTATTTTGCCACCCGGGGCAATGAAGGCAAGCAACCTTCGCAACTCTGTCATGCTTCGGCCAACTCCGGCTTCTTTACTTTCCGTAATGGATGGAAACAAGATGCTACCGTAATGATACTGAAAGCCGGTCCTAAAGGTGAATGGCATTGCCAACCCGACAATGGAACTTTCGAATTATGGTTCAACGGCAAGAATCTCTTTCCCGACTCAGGTTCGTTTATTTATGGTGGTGATGAAGAAGTGTGGAAGCAACGTAACTGGTTCCGTCAAACGGCAGTACATAATACACTAACGCTCAACAATCAAAATCTTGAAACGACACAATCCATCACCAAATTATGGAAAGCACTGCCCAATGCACAAGTACTTGTCACAGAAAATCCGAGTTATAAAGAGTTGACGCATAGGCGTTCCGTGTTTTTTGTAAACAACAGCTACTTCGTCATTGTCGATGAAGCCATCGGTAACGCTATCGGTAATATAAACCTTCATTATCAACTCTGCGACGGTAAAGTAGACCTTGACAAGTCTAAAGGACAACTCGTCACATGCTATTCCGGCAACAGCAATGTACTGCTTCGCTGTTTTGGTCCCGACAAAATGCAAATGGTAGAAGAAGAAGGTTGGTACTCCATTGCCTACCGCCAACGTACTCAACGTCCGGCTGTCTCATTCAACGTAGAGAAAACAACCGGTGAAACCGTACGCTATGTTACCGTCATCTATCCGCAGAAACAAGTAAAGAAATCAATGAAAATATCAGCAGCCATAAAAAATGCCACGAATAATAAGTTAGAAGTAGAAGTAAACGTAAACGGTCAGAAACAAGTATTGGGTTACGAGTTTTAACAAAATTCATTTACATACATTTCATTTATTCATTAACCATTTAATTTTTAGCAAGTATGAAAAAACACATCGGATTACTGTTAGTAATTTTGTCGTCTTTCATGAGTACTGCCATATTTGCCCAAGGTGGACAAATAGCAATTACCGGTACAGTGAAAGATGCGGCAGGTTTGTCAATTATCGGTGCAAATGTTTCGGTAGAGGGTACTACAATCGGTACCATTACGGATATTGACGGTAATTTTAAACTAGAAGTTCCAAGTAATGGAAAACTGAAAGTCTCCTACATCGGCTACCAAACACAAGTTATCAATATTGACAAAAGGCCTTCCTTCAGTATCATTCTGAAAGAAGATTCTGAGATGTTGTCCGAAGTTGTGGTAACAGCTTTGGGTATCAAGAGAGAAAAGAAAGCACTGGGATATGCCATGCAAGAGGTAAAGACAGATGCTTTCAATGAAAACCGCTCTACCAATGTATCGAACTTGTTACAAGGTAAAGTGGCAGGTGTACAGATATCACAATCAGGTAGCGGTCTTGCTGGCGGTACACGTGTAGTGCTCCGCGGATTGAACTCACTGAGTGGAAATAACTCCCCGCTTTGGGTTGTCGACGGTCTGCCTGTATTAAACAGCTCCACCAGTACTAATGACTATTCTTATGCCTCAGGAGCGTCCGACCTCAATCCCGATGACATCGAAAGCATCTCTGTACTAAAAGGTGCCAATGCAGCAGCCCTTTATGGCTCACGTGCACAAAATGGCGCTATCGTTATTACTACCAAAAAAGGCAAAGAAGGAAAACTTACCTTTGAATATAATGGCTATGTATCTATGACAAAAGCCTACGATTCTTACGAAATGCAAGATGTATACGGTCAAGGTAGTAACGGTGAGTTCTCTTTGGATGCCAAAGGCTCATGGGGGCCGAAAATGACAGGTCAGATGATTCCCAACTGGCGAAATCAGATGTATGGTGATGAAACCTACCAAGATTACGCTATGCTTCCTCAAAAAGACATTATCGACGACTTCTTCCGCACAGCCGTAAATTATGTAAACTCCATAAGTGCTACGGGTGGTAATGAAAAAATGAATGCCCGCTTCTCATTTACTGACAGTCGTAACCAGGGTATCATTCCCAACGAGTCAATGAACAAACAGAATTATAATCTGAATGTAGAGATTAAAAATAAATATGTCACTATCGGTGGAAAGGTAGCTTATTTCCGTGAAAAAGTGAAAAACAGACCGGGCAGCTGGAACGGTGTATGGGAAAATCTAATAAAAATGCCACGTAATATCCGCCTACACGATTTACAGAACCCCAAGGGTCTTGATGGATATACCGTGAACTGGGCAGGAAACAATAAAGTATTTTTCAACCCATACCAATTCATAATGAACGGTAATGGCAACAAGATGAATAGAGACCGTTTTCAAGGCCAGGCCACTGTAGTAGGACATATCACCGATTGGCTGAAAGTAACCGGACGTGTAGGTATTGACCGTATCACAGATGATATACAAAAGTATCAAGCTTATCACAACAAAGCTGAAACTCCTAAAGATTTGATTGATATAATGAATACTGCGCACGAAGAATTCAATGCCGATTTCATGGTGAATTTTGACAAACGTTTCGGTGACTTCTCTGTTACCGCCAATTTGGGTACAGCTACCGTTTACAGCAAATACAAACAGCTCCGCGGAGAAAGTGGAGAAGCCGTGATCCCCGATTTCATATCCTTAGGAAACGGTAAAACCAAGCTTGCTACCCAAGACTTTTGGTCAAAACGCGTCAATTCCGTACTGGGTAATGCAACGATAGGCTATAAAGGCTATGCTTATATCGATGTAACAGCCCGTAATGACTGGTCATCTACCTTGCCTTCGGACAATTGGTCTTATTTCTATCCTTCTCTCAGTCCAAGTGCCATATTATCCGATATATTCTCCATGCCTCAAGATTATTTCCTGAAAGTACGCGGTTCTATCGCTCAGGTAGGTAATGATACAGGAGCCTATACACTGGAAAATGTTTATACTCCGGGGACATTAGGCAGCTTTACAACAGCTCAAACAAGCAACACCTATCCACTGGCCGACTTAAAACCGGAAAAGACTACTTCTTGGGAGTTGGGGTTCGACTATCGTATGTTCAATAACCGTTTGGGAATTGATTTCACCTACTATAAGTCCACCACAACCAATCAGATTCTTTCAATGCCGATCCCTGGTTCATCCGGTTATGGAAATAAAAAGATAAACGCAGGTAAAATGGAAAGTAAAGGTATAGAATTGATGGTAAACGCCACCCCTTTCCAAAACAAAGACTGGCGTTGGGATATTACCTTAAACTGGGGTAAAAACACAACCCGTAACATCAGTCTGAACGATAAAATCAAACGTTATACCTTCCCTCTTACAACAATGGTAAAAATAGGTAAAGTCGTAGTTGATGAAGGTGGCAAGTTCGGTGATATCGTTTCTACCGCATTCAAAAGAAACGAAGACGGCAGAATATTGGTTGACGACAACGGTCTGCCGATTGTTGACACCAAATCAACAAAAGTTATCGGGAACATGACCCCAAAATGGACAGGCTCTTTCAATACTACTTTAGCATATAAAGGTATCGTACTAAACGCCTTAATTGACGTAAGATACGGCGGACAATTCCTTTCTCTGACCGATGCTCTGGCTTGCGGTTCCGGTAACTCCACAAAGACTCTTGCCGGGCGTGACGGTATGGTAGTAAACGGTATTGTAAACTCTACCGGAAAGGAAAATACCAAGCAGATCACATCTCAACAATACTATTCGGTAGTAGCCGGTAATTATCCTGTGGGCGAAGAATTCATGCACGACGCAACTTATGTGAAATTACGCGAACTCTCTATAGGATATACACTCCCCAAAATGTGGTTTAAAAACACCCCTATCAGCAATGTAAAAGTGTCATTGGTAGGCCGTGACCTCTTCAACATCTATAAAGCAGCTCCCGTAAATGCAGAGTTTGCTCAATATAACGACGATGTATTCCAAGCCTTTGAGTTGGCAGCTCTGCCATCGACCCGTACCGTAGGTTTCTCACTTAATGTTAAATTCTAACAATAACTATACAACCATGAAAATCAATAAAATAGCTATCATTTTAACCTCAGTTATCGCTATGAGCTGCACAGGTGACTTTGAAGATATGAACAAAGACCCAATGGCTGTCAGTGAAGTATCTCCTAAACTGATACTGCCTGTAATGATGAATTCAGGATACCATTTAGTTGCCGGCGACTATCAACGTGCCACTACCCTCTACTCTGCCCTATATTGCCAATATTTTGCCAATACTGCCAATTATTTTACGTCAGACAGTTATATGTTCAATACTGCCTGGGCGGAACGCGGTTTATGGAGTGCTTATTACGGAAATGTTATCAGAGGCATGCGGGAAGTTGCCGCTTCTTTAGAAAACCATCCCGAATACACTGACATGTATCAGATTATGCGTATAAATACAGCAATCATGACTATCCGCATGACCGATATCTTTGGAGATATTCCATATACCAAAGCCGGTTATGGAGAGACCCAGAATCCATATGATGCTCAAAAGGATATATATTATGATGTATTCAATGAACTTACAGATGCAGTTGCAATCTTGAAGGAAGCACGTCAAAACCAGTTGCAGTACGGCGATGAAGATATGATATATCAAGGAAACGTTGAAAAATGGATTAAACTTGCCAATTCCGTACGCCTTCGCGCAGCATTACGTATCTCATTCATTGACCCCAATAAGGCAAAAGCAGAAGGGGAAGCCGCTTTAAAAGAATCACTCATCGCTTCCAATGAAGATAACGCCGCTGTCACCATACCGATGCCCAATACATGGTATAACCCACTCATCGAAGCCGGCGGATGGAATGAATTCAGAGCCAGCAAAACATTGGTTAACATCTTGCAACAGCAAAGTAGTGTAACAGATCCTCGCCTGGAGCTGATGCTGTCACAAACCGAGGCATACGTTAAAGGCGAAGATCGTACAGTACCGCGTTTTCAGGGTGTTCCCAATGGACTATCTACAGCTGATGTAAGCTTAAAGCAATACAACAATGAACATAATTCCGGGATTTGGGGATATATGTGGGGATTCAAATGGAATAGTCTTGCCCCCGATCCAACCGCATCATTGCCTAATACACACGAAGTATGCCCGCCGCTTTCGGTTATGAATTATTCAGAAGTATGTTTCCTTAAAGCTGAAGCAGCTCTCCGCAATTGGGCAGGTGCCGGTAATGCCAAAGATAATTACGAAAATGGAATCAAAGCTTCCTTCGCCGATATGAGAACCCTTGCTCCCGAAGGCTCTTATACCAGTGATAATGATAACACTTACATCACTACCGGCAACGTAAAATGGAATGAGACGGATGATTTTGAAACGAAATTAGAGAAAATCATCACTCAGAAGTGGTTGGGTATATATCCCAATGCAGATGAAGCTTGGGCAGAATGCCGCCGTACAGGATATCCGATACTCAATCCTGTAGTATTGAGTTTAGATCCCAATATTAATCCCGCCAACGGTGAGTTTATTAAAAAACTACGTTATGTGGATAATGAGTTGACCAATAACAAAGAAAACGCCGAGAATCCGGCCTTGAATGGTGGCAAAGGTGACGGTTTGAATGTACGCGTATGGTGGGATACAGCACGCTATAAATAATTCTATATCACTATTTATAATATGGCAGGTAGAAGATACATCAACATACAATAATGCATCTTCTACCTTTCTATTATAACCAACAAAAGATTCTATTACAACATGAAAGTTAAGTTTTTATTATTCTCCCTTTTCTACTGCTCACTCACAGTTCAAGCACAATGGACCACACATGATGATTATGGACAAGATGACATCATCAACCCTAGTGCGGCTACCTATCATTTCGACATAGCTTCCGGACCGGTGAAAGCCAATGACGAATCACTTACGGCAAATTACCAATGCCCCAAATGGTTCCGTGATGCAAAATTTGGCATTTATATGCATTGGGGACTGAATTCAGTCCCCGGTTATGACGGACATTATGGCCGTTGGATGTATTGGTATCAAGAGCCGGATTCTTCACTGCTTAAGAACGAAATATTGGGTTACAGAGCACATGCTCCGAAAGTATACCAATACCATCTGAAACACTTTGGTCATCCTTCCAAGTTCGGATACAAGGATTTCATTCCTATGTGGAAAGCAACCCGATTCAATGCCGATTCATTAGCTGCTTTCTACAAAGAGATCGGAGCCAAATTTATTGGCGTAATGGCAGTTCATCACGATAATTTCGACTTGTACGATTCCAGCCACCAACCCTGGAACTCTGTAAAGATGGGGCCGAAGATAGATATCGTAGGCGCATGGCAGAAAGCTTGCAAAAAAGTAGGGGTTCATTTTGCCGTAACATCTCATTTGAGTAATTACTGTCACGAACATATGTTCTATCAAGGTACTAACGCTGATCCCAAAGGTCCTTACGCCGGCATACCTTATGATTACATGAATCCGGCTTATGAAGGGCTTTACGGTAAACGCAGCCCCGACCGTATCATGCGTCAGGAACCGGAATTCGCTCAGCAATGGTACGAGCGTACCAAAGAATTGATAGACAAATACAATCCCGATTTAATCTACTTTGATGGTCCGCTCCCCAATGGCATCTATGGCCAACAACTTGCAGCCCACTTCTATAACACCAAACTTGCAAAGGATGGAACCCAACAAGGAGTGCTTACCATCAAACGTCCCCGGGGAGGATTTACGCTTGACCGCGAATGCTCCGGAGAAGATGAACTACAAAAAAATCCATTTTTGGTTGATACCACAGTCAATCCTGGTTGGTTCTATATGGGAAATTCTCTAAACATCAATAAGGACGGTGGCGATTCTGGTATGGGTGCTATATCTGAGGTGAAAGCCAAAGACAAACTCCGTATGACTGCGGGACAGATAGTAGACAATTTAGTAGATATTGTCAGCAAAAACGGCAACATGATGTTGAATGTAGGTCTGCGTGCCGATGGAAGTTTGCCCGAAACTTTCCGTGATGAACTGGTTAAGATTGGTAAATGGTTAAAACTAAATGGAGAAGCTATCTATGGCACCCGGCCTTTTAAAGTATATGGAGAAGGAATATTTAACATGAATGCCGCTGCAGGTAAGAAAAAATATGCGGATAATCTATATACATATACAGCAAAGGATCTCCGTTTTACCACCAAAGGAAACACCATTTATGTGATTGCAATGGACTGGCCGGGAAATAGCAAAACAATCCGAGTAAAGAATCTGAATAATAGAGAAACAAACAGCATCAAATCAGTTTCATTCCTTGCTTCAGGAGAAAAAGTAAAATGGAAACAAGATGAAAACGGATTATATATCACAACTCCATCTCATCCGACAGGCGAATATGCCTATACATTCAAAGTCTGTTTAAAATAATAGTAAAAGCTCATTCATTGAAAGTTCAATATTCAATGAATGAGTTTTCTACGGGTGGAGCTGGAGGGAATCGAACCCTCGTCCAAACGAGGAAATCATAAGCTTTCTACATGCTTATCTTTGCCTAAGTTTTCGTGCAACGGCAGAACCAAAGCCATCAACCGTTACCTTATCCTCTAAAGTTTCATCCATGCCGCGAGGCCGACACGAACTATCCCCGATTTGACTGCACCACTTGACCGGAATGCTTCGGAGCAACAGCTTCCGAGTGATGTCCCGTCCCAACACCTTGTGTCGGGATTAAGCTAATCTACTATACTTCGATTAAGCAGCAAGAGCAAATTGTCTTTCGCCAGATAAAATTTTGAAGACTGAGATTTAAGTGCAAATCAACGACGCACTGCATGCTTACTTACCATTTCTGCCCGCTGTCAAATCCAGTCAACCCCGGATATTTATAACTTGCAGAAGTTATGTGGGCGCAAAGATACAAATTATTTTCCTTATTATGATTCTTATCCGGCAAATTTATACCTTAGTTAACAGCTTACTCAAACCGGAAAGCTACCGCACACGCATATCCCTCTTCATAAAGAGCAGTCAGTTTGTTTATATCTCTTTCGATGCGGTCTACCACTATTGGCTTTTGCGGGCGTATAACGGTAATCTCCCCCGCATCTTCCAGCCGTTCCACCAATTCCAGCTGCTCATTGTAGACACTGCTGCGCCGATTGATTGCCTCACGCAAATGAGGATATTTCTTATAAATAAAAGGCGGAACTTTAGTCCCTTGAATATCCTTACGGTAGCCCCGGTTACGTGTCAGCACCACTACATTGCGGTCGTAACCGTCCCGGCGGGCGCGCATCAAAGGAATACTGTCCATCGGGATATCATCCACATAGGTAATGGGGCAAACAAAAGGCAGACTGCTCGAAGCGCGGACAATATCAATGACCCGTTCCTTATTCCGTTTTTCCTCAAAGTAATTGGCTTCCCCCGTCAGGCAGTTGGTCGTTACCATGACAAAACGTTCCGGGCGACGGAAATACGCATCATAATCGTACGGCAGGATATGTTCGGGAAATTCCCTGAACAGCAAGTCGAAATCCATGATATTGCGCTTTTTCAGCAGATACTTCAGTCCGATATAATTATATTTCTCCAACAGGTCTATATTGCTATACTTGGCACGTCCCCTCTGCCCCGACATATACGACAGTCCATTACATGCGCCTGCACTGACGCCAATCGTATAAGGAAAGCGGATACCCCGGTCCATAAAATTATCCAACACGCCGCAAGTAAAGACGCCGCGCATGCCGCCACCCTCAAGAACCAGGCCGCTTTGATTGTCCATACGTACTATTTTCTCCATAAGTGTCAGAATTAACGTGCCAAAGATAGCTTTTGTTTACGATATTCTACCTATATTTGCGGCTACAACTATAAATTAATAACAATTTAATCATGATGAAAAAGTCTGTATTAATTGCCGCCTTAGGACTGTTCA
>OMEB01001027.1_pt1 | contig 11660 bp, 7 predicted proteins | sample 1645311 | NCBI WGS metagenome assembly OMEB01 (sample SAMEA103958119, study PRJEB25191) | human gut metagenome | biome: human-associated habitat [ENVO:00009003]; feature: intestine environment [ENVO:2100002]; material: feces | place: Germany | collected 2013/2015 | reverse complement strand
TTCGGCCCAGATGGTCAGCTGTTCCGACGCGGCGGCCCGGAAGGTATCGCCGGCAGCCAGCATGACCGATTTCCCCTGTTCTTCATAGTATTTCGCTAACTTACCGATGGTCGTCGTCTTGCCGACGCCGTTGACGCCGACGACGAAGATGACCCGTGTCCCCTCCGTTTCCGGCAGGGGTTCATCGTTTTCATTCAAAAGCTTGACGATGCACCCTTCAAGGTAAGGTACGACGTCGTTCCCGTCTTTGATATCCCGGTTCTTGACGCCGGTCCGGATCTGATTGAGGAGGTATTCCGTCGTTTCGACGCCCATGTCGCCGGTCAGCATGACCGCTTCCAAGTCGTCATACATGTCGTCGTCGATTTTCGCGTAGCCGCGGACGACGGTCTCTATGTTTTGAATGAGCGAGTGTTTCGTCTTTTCTAAGCCTTTTCGAAGTTTTGAAAAAAATCCCATGATCATGTTCCTTCCTTTAATAATTCATCTACTTTGACCGACAGCAGCCGCGATACGCCCTTTTCTTCCATGGTGACGCCGAGGAGCGTATTGGCCGCTTCCATCGTCTTGCGGCGGTGGGTGATGACGATGAACTGCGTCGAGCCGCTGTAATTCTGGAGATACTTGGCCATGCGCTCTACATTGGCTTCGTCGAGGGCCGCGTCTACTTCGTCGACCAGACAGAACGGCGCCGGATGAAAGGCCAAAAAGGCCAGGAGCAGGGCGATGACCGTAAGGGCTCGTTCGCCCCCCGAGAGGAGGGTCAGAGACTGCTGTTTCTTTCCCGGCGGCCGGATGTAGATTTCGACGCCGGACTCTAAGATGTGTTCTTTATCGGTCAGGGCCAAATGGGCCGTTCCGCCTTCAAAGAGGCAGCTGAAAATCTGCTGGAAATGGACGCCGATATCTTGAAAGGCCTGACCGAATTGGTCGGCCATGGCCTTGTCGATGTCGGCGACGACGGCCCGCAGCTTTTCCCTCGATTCTTCTAAATCGAGGCACTGCTTCTTGTAAAATTCTTGTTTATCCAGGGCTGCCTGATAGTCGTCTTCGGCAGCCGGGTTGATGGTACCTAAGGCCGTTATTTGTGATTTTAACTGACTGACCTTGTCGTGAAGCTCTTTCAGCGAGCCTTCGCGGCGCCGATCCATGGCTTCCTGCCGACTCAGGCCCTGCATGGCCAGCCGTTCTTCATGATGACTGATATCGCTCTTATATTTTTCCATCTGGATATCGGCAGCATTGAGGCGCTGCTGCCAGGTCTGACTGCGCTTACGCAGGTCATGGCTCTGCTGCAGCCGTTCGCTGCGGCACTTATAGAAAGCTTCTTTGGCCTCATCGGAACGAGCCGTTTCGGCCTTCTTCACTTCGATATTCTGAGCCAGCTCCTGTAAGAGCCTTTCCGTCGTTTGGCGGCGCTCGCGAAGGTCCTTACGCCGTTGTGCAAGGATTTCCTGCTGACTCGTCAATTCGTCCTGCCAGGAAGCGTGCTGAGTCAGCTGTTCTTCCCCATGGCGGACCTGTTCTTTTAAGGTCGCCGCCGTGATCTGACATTCCGTCAGGTTCTTCCGGCACCGCTCTGCTTCGGCCTGGGCGGCATCGGCTGCGGCCTGCCACTGGTGAATGTCCGTTTCCGGTTCTTCTTCCAGGGCCGAGAGCGCCTTTTCTTTGGAAACGAGGTCGGCTTGGATATCCGCGCGGGCCGTGTCAAGGGCTTCGACGCGCTTATCCATATCGGTCACGGTCTTTTCAAGGTCGCGCAATTCCGAAGCGAGCTGCGCAGCCTGCCATGCGGCCTGGCCCGATTCCTGCTTGGCCTTTTGCAGGCCTTCTTCGGCCGCCGCCAAGACCTGTTTCCCTTCTTCAGCCGTTCGGCGCAAAGCCTTGCCCTTTTCCGTCAACCCTTGGAGCTTTTTTTGACCGTCGTCAAGGTGCTGCTGCAAGTCTTCCATCAAGGCTCTGCGGCTGATGAGGGAGCCTTCCTGATTTCGCGTACTGCCGCCGGTCAGGGAGCCGCCGGCATTGAACTGCGTGCCGTCGAGGCAGACGATGCGCAGACGGTGGCCGTACTTCTTGGCGACGGCCGACCCCGTGTCCATCGTATCGGCCAAGAGTGTCTTCCCCAATAAAGACGTAAAGACCGTCTTATATTTTTCTTCATACGTAATGACATCAGAGGCAAAACCCAGGATGCCTTTTTCCGACGCGGCCCGTTCTTCATCGGCGGTCCGCGTCCGGTTTCTCAGGGTATCCAGGGGCAGGAAGGTCGTCCGGCCGGCTTTCTTTTCTTTTAAATAGGAAATGGCCTGTTTGGCCGCCCCTTCGTTTTCGGCCACGACGTACCGGGCCGCGGCGCCCAGGGCAATGTCGACGGCGACGGCAAACTTACCGGGAATGCGGCATAATTCGCCGACGGCGCCGCAAAGCTCGCTGCGCCAGGGCTGCGATGCCGTAAGGACGACCTTGACGGCCCGGCCCAAGCCTTCGTGTTCTTGTTCCATGCTCCGTAAGACGCCGATGCGCTGTTGAGCCCCGTCGACGTCACTGCGAAGACGGCGATAGTCCCGTTCGACGTCCTCCAGGAGGGCCTGCGCCTTGGCAGCGGCCTCCTTCTGAGCGGCAACCTCCTTTTCCCGGTCTCGAAGGCGTTGCTGCCACTGGTCTCTTCGATCTTCGACGGCCTGACTACGGCCCTTCAAGTCTTCCAAGGCCTGCTTTTTTTCTTCGAAAGCGCGAAGGGCTTCTTCACAGGCGTCGGCATTTTCTTCTAAGCGGCGGCGCAGGTCATCGCGGTCGCGGCGCAGCATGAAGGCGTCGCGGCTGCGGCTGGAATTGGCATCGAGGCGTTCCTTTAGGGCGTCGGCAGCTTGTTTAGCCTTGTCGTCCGCTTGGGTGACTAAGGTTTCGGTCAGGGCCAGGGCCTTTTGAGCCGCTGCCAGCTCGGTTTCCTTTTGTTCCTTCTGCTGCCGCAGTTCTTTCTCCTTGGCTTCCCAAGACGTCTGCCGCTCTTGGAGCTGGCCTTCATCCTTTTCATCGGCAGCCTGCTGCTCAGCCAGTTCGGCTTTTCGCTGAATGCAGGCTTCCTGGCGATGGGTCAGGCTGTCCAATTCGTTGTGCACGGCCATGGCTTCTTCATCGAGGCGACGCAGTTTTTCTTCTTCCGCCGCCATGGAGGCCATGAGGGCCTTGCGCCGCTGTTCGGCATCGGTCAATGCTTTGGCCGCTTCCTGTTCTTCCGCCGATGCCGACTGGCGGCTGTTTTCGGCTTTGGCCAAGAGGCGTTCGCTGTTGCGCAGCTCCTGCAAGGTCAAAGTTCCTTCATAGGCCAGTCGTTCGCTGTCGAGGGTTCGGAACTCCTTCAGTGTTTCAGCCTGTTTCTGCAAGGGTTCCAGCTGCTCTTCGAGGACACTGGTAAGGTCGCCGATGCGTTCCAAATTGCGTTCCGTTTCCGCAATTTTTCGCAGGCCTTCGGCTTTTCGCCCCTTAAAGCGGCTGATGCCGGCCACTTCTTCAAAGATGACCCGCCGTTCTTCAGGCTTGCTGTTCAAGATGCGATCGACGCGGTTCTGGCCGATGACGGCCATGGAATCCTGACCGATACCGGTGTCGGCAAAAAGGATATGGATATCCTTTAAGCGGCACGGCCGACGGTTGATATAGTATTCACTGTCACCGGACCGAAAGAGGCGCCGGGTGACGACGACTTCCGTAAATTCCGTGTCCAGGGCATGGTCGCTGTTATCAAAATAGAGCGATACTTCGGCCGCACCCTGAGGCCGGCGGGTTTGTGTACCGGCAAAGATGATGTCTTCGGCACGCTGGCCCCGCAGTTGGCGGATGTTCTGTTCCCCCATGACCCAGCGGACGGCATCGGAAATGTTGCTCTTACCGCTGCCGTTGGGCCCGACGATGGCCGTAATACCCTTATCAAAGTTCAAAATTGTCTTATCGGCAAAGGATTTGAAGCCTCTCAGCTCCATTTTTAATAACTGCATAATAGTTTACTCTCTTCATCAGCCGTGAGTACGAATTTTCTGGTCATACGCAGGCCTCCCCTTATTTTTTCGTATAGTTATCATACCATAATTAGCCGTCCGTCGCCAGCCGCACCTCTTCGCCGCCGGGACAGACAAAGATTGTGTAAAAAATCCCCAAAAGGGTTGACGAACGAAAGATTAATGATTATATTAGAATTTGGGGTTAGAGGCCCTGATTCTGCAGAAAGGGAGAGTACCGTAACATGATTCAAGTTTACAAGCACAGCAACGGCCACTTGGATGGAAACATTTCCTTGGCATCGGCTGAAAAAGGCTCATGGATCAACGTCGTAAACCCGGATTCCGACGATTTGCAGCTCGTATCCATGGTCACGGAAATCCCCACCGATGTTTTGAAAACCGCCTTGGACACGGAAGAACGTTCCCACGTTGAAATCGAAGACAACTACATCTTCGTCGTCATCAACATTCCCGTCGTCCTGGAAACGGACAGTTACGACACACTGCCCCTCGGTATCTTCATCACATCCGACTTCATCATCACCCTCTGTATCGAGGAGACGGAAGTCATGCGCGCTTTTACGAAAAACACCTATCCCCTGTTCCACACCTTTAAAAAGACGCGCTTCTTATTTCAAATACTCTATCGTTCGGCAACCTTATTCCTTCGTTACTTAATGCAGATCAATCACCGAACGGATGATCTCGAAGAAACACTGCGCCATTCCATGCGCAACAAGGAATTTTTCATGCTCTTGGAATTACAGAAATCCTTGACCTACTTCACATCGGCCCTCAGGGGAAACGGCATCGTCATGGAGCGCCTCATGCGCCTGCGCCGCAACACGGCCCTTCACCATCTCATTAAAATGTATGAAGAAGACGAAGACCTCCTGGAAGACGTCATCATCGAAAACAAGCAGGCTATCGAAATGGTTGAAATGTATTCCAACATCCTGATGAGTATGTCCGATACCTTCGCGTCGATCATTTCCAACAACCTGAACTTAGTCATGAAATTCTTAGCCTCGATTACGATCATGCTGGCAGTTCCGACGATTATCTTCAGTTTATGGGGCATCAACGTCCAGGTCCCCTTCCAAGATACGGCGAACGGCTTCTTCTACGTATCCGGCATCGCCCTCATCTGTACGATTACGGCGGCTATCTTATTGTGGCGAAAGGATTTATTCTAAAAGTTATGCTAAAAACTGCCTTGCCCCTGCACCATGCTCTTGATCGGTTCAAAAGACCGCCGGTGTATCGGACAGGGCCCATATTCCCGAAGGGCTTCCATATGCATCTTCGTCAAATATCCCTTGTGGACGGCAAAGCCGTACTGGGGATATTTTTTGTCGTATTCGACCATCAGCCGGTCTCGCGTCACCTTGGCGATGATCGACGCCGCGGCGATGGACGCGCTTAAGGCGTCGCCGTGGACCAGGGACCGATGCGGCATCGTAAGGTCCCGCAGGGGCATGGCATCGACCAGGACGGCTTCGGCCGGAACGGCAAGGCCTTCTACCGTCTCGTACATGGCCTGCATCGTCGCATGGTAGATGTCGAGGCGGTCGATGTCCTTTTCTGATTTGGCGATACACGACACGGCCACGGCTTCGGCCATGATTTTGTCGTACAGCTCTGCCCTTTTGGCGGGCTGTACTTTTTTGCTGTCATTAAGGCCCGGACAGTCCCAAAAGGGCGGCAGGATGACGGCGGCTACCATGACCGGCCCTGCCGCAGGCCCGCGGCCGGCTTCGTCGATACCGGCCACATGGTACAGGCCCTGGCGGTAATACTGCCCTTCCGGATCATAGAGGTGAAGGACCCGTTCCCGTTCCTCTTCTTCCTTGATTTTCCGCTTCATGTAGGTGTCGGCCAGCTTTCGGACCGACACCCGGCCGTCGCCCTTCATGGCCGAAAGCAACGCTTCGATGTCCCGGCCTTGGGCCAACAGCTCTTTCAGGTCGGCTACCTTTAATTTGGCAATGTCCATGTCATTCATCCCCTTCAAATTCACCGAGGCGGTCGAGGGAAATGGCGCCGATTACGCCTTCGCGGAATTCCTTCAAAATGAGTTTATATGTCTTTTCTAAGTCGACGACGCCGCCGGAGACGATGCAGCCTCGCTTGCGGCCGATGGCTTCAATCGTTTCCAGTGGTTTGTCGCTGAGTTCTTCCAGTTTATAGCGGCCTTTCAATTCATCCGGGTACTGGGCCGTCAGCTGTTCGATGAGCTGGGCAATTACCGTTTCCATATCGAAGACGGTGTCGGAAATGGCCCCCGTTGCGGCCAGCCGGTAGGCACTGGTCTGATTTTCAAGTTTCGGCCACAAGACGCCCGGCGTATCGAGGAGGTCGAGCTGGTCGCCGATGTGGACCCACTGCTTGCCCTTCGTTTCCCCGGGCTTATCGGCCGTCTTGGCGGCGCTTCGGTGGGACAACTTATTGATCAGCGTCGACTTGCCGACGTTGGGGATCCCCAGGATCATGGTCCGGACGGCGCGGTTCTTGAGGCCCCGTGCCTTCCAGCGTTCGAGCTTGGGCGCCGCTAAGGAGCGGATGAGGGACACGAGCTGTTTGACTCCCTTGCCGCCTTTGCTATTGAGGGCCATGACCTTTCTCCCCTGCTGTTTATAGTAGGCCACCCATTCGTCGACGACGGCCGGATCGGCCAAATCGGCCTTATTGAGGACGACGACGGACGGCTTGTCGCCGATGAGGGATTTGATCATGGGGTTGGTGCTGCTCAAGGGGATGCGGGCGTCGACGAGTTCGATGACGACGTCGATGATTTTGAGATTTTCCTGAATCAGGCGCTTGGCCTTGGCCATATGGCCGGGATACCAGTTGATTATCATAGAAACTCCTTTATAGAAAAAAAAGAAAGGGGGCTGTTCCTAAAAACAGCCCCTTTTCACTGTCCTGAGACAGCGAATGACAGTATAAGCGATTTCGTCCTTCGAGGGCTTACCATAGGGCATGCTTTCGACAAAGGAGATTAGCCTTCTCTAGTTGCGCTCACATGAAGGATGTGTTCGATGACGTCATCGATCGGCTTGTCGCCTAAATCACCTTTCGAGCGGTCGCGCAGGCCGAAGGCACCGTTTTCCATTTCCTTATCGCCGACGACGGCCATGTAAGGAACTTTTTCCATCTGTGCCTTGCGGATCTTGTAACCCAGTTTTTCATTGCTTTCGTCCACTTCGACGCGGATGCCCTTGGCTTCCATCTTCTTGGCAACGTCCTGGCAGTAGGCCAAGTGTTTTTCAGAGATCGGCAGGATCTTGATCTGAACCGGAGCCAGCCAGGTCGGGAAAGCACCGGCATAGTTTTCGGTCAAGATGCCGATGAAGCGTTCGATCGAACCGTAGACGACGCGGTGGATCATGACCGGACGGTGTTTCTGGCCGTCTTCCCCGGTGTAGGTCAGGTTGAATTTTTCCGGCAGGAGCATATCGAGCTGGATGGTACCGCACTGCCAGGTACGGCCGATGGAGTCCTTCAAGTGGAAGTCGATCTTCGGACCGTAGAAGGCGCCGTCGCCTTCGTTGATGCTGTAGTCGAGGCCGAAGTCATCCATGGCTTTGCGCAGGGCATCGGTCGTCATTTCCCAGGTAGCGTCGTCGCCCATGGAGTTGTCCGGACGAGTCGACAGTTCAGCGTGGTAGGTCAAACCGAAGGTAGCATAGACTTCGTCGAAGAGGCGGATCGTTTCCTGGATGACGTCTTCGATCTGGCTAGGCATCATGAAGATGTGGGCATCGTCCTGAGTGAAGCAGCGGACGCGGAACAGGCCGTGGAGGGCGCCGGACAATTCATGACGGTGAACGAGTCCCAGTTCGCCGATGCGCAGGGGCAGTTCCTTATAGGAATGAGGTTCGTTGGCATAGACCAACATGCCGCCCGGGCAGTTCATCGGTTTGATGGCGTAGTCTTCATCGTCGATCTTGGTGAAGTACATGTTTTCTTTGTAATGATCCCAGTGACCGGAAGTTTCCCAGAGTTCGCGGTTCATGATCATCGGAGTCATGACCTGCTGGTAGCCGTAGCGGCGATGAACTTCGCGCCAGTAGTCGATGAGCAGGTTGCGGACGATCATGCCCTTCGGCAGGAAGAAGGGGAAGCCCGGGCCGTATTCGCTGAGCATGAACAGGCCGAGCTGTTTGCCCAATTTACGATGGTCGCGCTTTTCAGCTTCTTCCATCATCTTCAAGTAGTCGTCGAGTTCGGATTTCTTTTCAAAAGCCGTGCCGTAGATACGCTGGAGCATCTTGTTCTTTTCATCGCCCCGCCAGTAGGCACCGGCAACGGTCTGGATCTTAAAGGCTTTGACCCGGCCTGTCGATTCGCAGTGCGGACCGGCACAGAGGTCGTAGAAGTCGCCTTGGCGATAGACGGAGATGACGGCATCTTCCGGAAGGTCCTGGATGAGTTCTACTTTATAATCCTGGCCGGCATCTTTGAACATCTTCAACGCGTCGGCACGGGACAGGATTTCTTTGGTAATGGGAAGGTTTTCTTTTACGATCTTAGCCATTTCAGTTTCAATGGCACCGAAGTCGTCCTGTGTGAAGCGGTGTTCTGTATCGAGGTCATAGTAGAAACCGTTTTCAATGGACGGGCCGATGGCGAACTTGACGCCCGGATAGAGGTGCTGGATCGCCTGGGCCATGATATGAGAGGCTGTATGGCGAAGGGTATCCTTCCCTTCCTGATCGGCAAAGGTGAAGAATTCGACCGTCGAGCCGTCGACGATCGTTTCACGAAGGTCCGTGATTTCACCGTTTACCCTTGCGACTAAAACCTTTTTAGCAAGACTGTTGCTCAGTTCTTTTACGGCCTGGGCAAGAGAAATGCCATCGGAAAATTGTTTTTTGCTTCCATCTTTCAACAGTAATTCTGCCATACGAAACATCCTCCTTAATAAAAAAAGCCCTCGTCCTCAAGGGACGAGAGCATTACTCACGTGGTTCCACCCTAGTTCACCGGGAAAAATCCCAGCGTACTCAAGCGCCGTAACGGGGCGTCCGGAGTTTCTTACTCAGTTCAGAAACTCAGCTCCAAGGCGGTAACTTTTCAGTCTTTATAAGGTACTCCCAGCAACGTACCTCTCTCTGTCATAAAGGAGCTGTAAAGTGTTGTCCTTTTCAAAGCTTTTCTCTTATATCTAAGGTATGCGTAAATTATACGGCACGTTTCGGGCCTTGTCAAGTGAGAGAAACCATCTTTCCACCCGGAATATTTCACAAAAAAAGCACTGTCTCAGAGAGACAGTGCTTTTATCATTCACAATCAAGTAGCTTATGCGAGGCCTTTCTGTTTCTTGATAGCTGCGGTGAGCATCGGAAGAACTTTGTAGACATCGCCTACGATACCGTAGTCGCAAACTTTGAAGATCGGAGCATCTTCGTCTTTGTTGATGGCGATGATGCAGTCAGAGCCGGACATACCAGCCAAGTGCTGAATAGCACCGGAGATAGCGCAGGCAATGTAGATCTTCGGAGCAACGGTTTTACCCGTCTGGCCGACCTGATGGAGAGCGCTGATCCAGCCAGCGTCAACTGCGGCACGGGAAGCACCGACAGCGCCGCCGAGAACGTCTGCGCATTCTTTCAGGATGCCCGTAGCGAACGGTTCTTCACCATTCATGCCGCGGCCGCCGGAAACGATGATGTCAGCGTCTTCGATCTTAACGCCTTCGCCGCCCATTTTAATGAGTTCGACGAAACGAGTCATCATGTCAGCATCGGAAACTTTAACTTCTTTTTCGATAACTTCACCCGTTGCATTGGGGTCAGCTTCCGGTTTTTTGAAAACGTGCGGACGAACCGTACCCATCTGCGGGCGGTTGTCTTTACAAATGATTTCAGCCATGATGTTGCCGCCGAGAGCCGGACGAGTCCATACGATGGTCTTGCCGTCGTCGTCAACGCTGAGCTGCGTGCAGTCAGCTGTAAGGCCCGTTTTCAAGGTGTTGGCAACGCGAGGGCCGAGGTCACGGCCGATGTTGGTAGCACCAACGAGGAATACGTTAGCTTTTTCTTCTTCGAAGAAGTCGCAAAGAACTTTTGCATATGCTGTCGTATTGTAATGTTCGAGTTTCGGATCGTCATAGACGAAAACTTTATGAGCACCGTGAGCGATCAATTCCTGTGCCAACGGTTTTACATCTTTACCAATAAGAATAGCGCCGACTTCGTCGCCAATGGTGTCAGCCAAGATGCGGGCCTGACCCAACAATTCAAAAGATACATCACGTAATTTGCCTTCAAACTGTTCAGCAATTACATAAATGCCTTTGCATTCTGCTAAATCCATTTTCACTGTTCCTCCTTGAATTAAATGATTTTCTGGGCAGTCAGTTTTTCCATGAGCTGGTCGACGATTGCCTGTTCGTTGTCGTCTTCAACTTTGAGAACGAGACCGCCGGATCTCTGAGGCGGAGTGAAAGTTTTACGAACTTTTGTCGGAGAACCACTCAAACCGATAAGCGTTTCGTCAACGCCGATAGCAGCAGCGTCTAAGGTCGGGATTTCACGGCGTTTTGCTTTCATCGTGCCGCGAATGGTCGGGAAACGCGGTTCATTCAAGTCTTTTACGGCGGTGATGAGGACAGGGAAATTAGCTTCAGTTACGATGTAGCCTTCTTCATTTTCCTGCTGGACAGTGACTTTGTCGCCTTCGACTTTGATGTCGCGAGCATACGTAATCTGCGGAATACCGAGTTCGCAAGCGATCTGCGGGCCAACCTGAGCGGTATCGCCGTCGATAGCCTGTTTGCCGCAAAGAACCAAATCAAATTTTTCGATGCCTTTGAGTTCAGCAACTTTTTTAACAGCCTGTGCCAAAGCATAGCCCGTGGCTAACGTATCGGAGCCGCCGAGTTTACGGTCAGATACGAGATAAGCATCGTCAGCACCCATAGCGAGACCTTCACGAAGGACATCTTTAGCCTGTTCAGGACCCATGGAGAGTAACGTGACTTTGACGTTATCCTTATCAGCGTCTTTCAACTGCAGAGCACCTTCCAGTGCGTTCTGGTCGAAGGGGTTGAAAATGTTAGGAACACCAGCACGGATGATGGTATTTTTTACGGGGTCAATCTTAACTTCTGCTGTGTCCGGAACCTGTTTGACACATACCAATATTTCCATTTACGTTTGCCTCCTAAAGTCTTTTTTTATGCAACAGGCTTGGCTGATGCCAAGCCTGCATCATAAACTTCAATTATCTTAACAGAGCACCAGCTGTAACCATGAGCTGAACTTCGTTCGTGCCTTCGTAGATCTGAGTGATCTTAGCATCGCGCATATGACGAGCAGCCGGATATTCTTCGCTGTAGCCATAGCCGCCGAAAATCTGGACAGCTTCAGTGGAAACACGCATAGCAACGTCGGAAGCAACGCGTTTTGCGATAGCAGCTTCAACCGTGAACGGTTTGCCTTCCTGTTTCAAGCAAGCAGCTTTGTAAACGAGGTTGCGAGCAGCTTCGATCTGCATCTTCATGTCAGCCAATTTGAAGGAAACGGACTGGAATTTGCAGAGCGGTTTGCCGAACTGTACACGCTGTTTGGAGTATTCAACAGCATCTGCCAAAGCAGCTTCTGCGATGCCGAGAGCCTGAGCGCCGACGCCGATACGGCCGCCGTCGAGGGTCAT
>OMEB01001021.1_pt1 | contig 11714 bp, 8 predicted proteins | sample 1645311 | NCBI WGS metagenome assembly OMEB01 (sample SAMEA103958119, study PRJEB25191) | human gut metagenome | biome: human-associated habitat [ENVO:00009003]; feature: intestine environment [ENVO:2100002]; material: feces | place: Germany | collected 2013/2015 | reverse complement strand
TAGCTTCAAGCCGCATTATTGCTTTTAGGGGTGTATTTCGTTACAGCCCCTTTTTGTATCGCTAAGATGATATCCTTGTGTTACGCCTGAGCTTTATCTTCCGTGTCGGTTGTCCCTTTGAACTGCAGGTAGACGAAGACGACGAAGGCGATGGCGAAGGCGATGACGCTGGTCATTTGTGCCGATTTAAGGCCCAGAGTCAGGTCGACGTAGTCGCCGCGGAGAAATTCCAAGAAGAACCGTTCGATGGCGTAGAGCATGACGTAGAGGCTGAATACCTGGCCCTTCTTGTGGGGGAAGGAGCTGTAAAAGAGGAGGGCGACGAAGACCAGGACGTCGATCTGTCCTTCCCAGACTTCGGCCGGCCATAAGGGCTGGCTGCTGTAGGTCTGATAGGCCAGGGTCGATTCGGGATAGACGATGCCGAAGTTGCCCCCCGTCGGATGGCCGAAGGCGTCACCGTTCATGAGGTTGGCCATGCGGCCGATGGACTGGCCCAGGATGATGGCCGGTGCCAACAGGTCGCCGAAGGCCCAGGTGTCGATATGGTAGTGTTTTGTATAGAGGTAGCCGGCAATGGCGCCGAATAAGAGGCCGCCCTGGATGGCCATGCCGCCTTGCCAGACGTAGGGGATTTCCGTCAGGTGATGCTGGTAGTAGGCCCAGTCGAAGAAGAAGACGTCCCACAGGCGGCCGCCGACGATGCCCGCCAGGCCGCAGTACATGGTGAAGTCGAAGATGTGGACGTGCCAGCCGCGGCCGTCGCGCTTCATGATGTAGTAGGCCGTAAGACCTGACGAGATGATGCCCAGCATAAATAACAGTCCGTAAGCCCGGACGGGGAAGGAGCCGATGAAAAATAGATACTGATGCAATATAAAACCTCCTTTGGGTGTGGTATAATGAAAAAATATGGACGGGATTTGTTCGCGTTCACCATAGAATTATACAGGATTGAACTTTTTTTTCCAATCCTCACGAGGAGGAAAGAATGATGAAATATAACCGTGTCATAAAAACTTCCTGCCTGACGGGACTGATTACCTTGTCTCTGACGGCTTTTTCCTTTGCGGCCGTCCCCGGCGACGACAGCGCTAAAGCGACGGACCCGGCTTTTAACGTGCCGACCGTGGCCAACCCCATTCCCGATGAAGTCGTAAAGGATCTTGAAATCGTCGAAGACCAGGGCCGCTGGCTCGTATCGGACAAGGCCCTCAGCCGCTACGGCATCAAAGAAGCCGACAAGAGCAAGGGAACCTATTGGTTCCGCCTGCCAAAGGCTGAAAACGGCTCGACGGCCTGGCAGGGCGCTCCCGTTCAGCTGACCCTTCCGGGACGGGCCGTCAGCGGCGGCCGGACCATCAATATCAAAAACGTCCGTCGTCCCCTGGGCATCAGCTATGTCCTGGCCGAAAATCCGACCGAGAAAAACAGCCTCCTGCCGCCAAAGCAGCCCGTAAACACGGCTCCCGAACTGCGCCGGGAAGGCGATCGTCAGCCGGCCGTCTCTAAGGAAGGGAAGATGGGCCTGGTCCTTTTTTGGGATCCCCTCATGAAGGAAGACCCTGATCTCCCGGAACTGCGGACTCACCAGCCGATCATGTCGCCGACGGCCTTCCGCCTGACCAAGAGCGGTATCGAGCTGCGCAACCCCGACTTCGACATGCTGGCCGAAACCTACGCCGCTAAGGGCTACGCCATGTGGCCTCTCGTCGACAATAACTTTGATCCCAAGGTGACCCACGAAATCCTGTCCGACAGCCGCCTTCAGGATACGATGGTCCGCCAGCTCATAGGCTATGCCATCCTCTATGATTTTAAGGGCTACAACATCGACTTTGAAAACATCAATTACAGCGATAAGGATAAATTGACGGCCTTCGTCCGCAAGATTTCCGACGCCGCCCATGCTTACGGCCTGAAACTGTCCATGGACGTGACGCCGCCGTCGGACAGCCCCAACTGGTCCATGGTCTACGACCGGGCCGCCCTGGCACCGCACCTGGACTACCTGATGATCATGGCCTACGATCAGGTCGGCCGGACCAGCCCCGTCGCCGGTCCTGTCGCAACCTACCCTTGGGTAGAACGAGCCGTTCAGAATACGCTGAAATTGGCGCCTGCCGATAAGATCGTCCTGGGCATGCCCCTTTACATGCGGCTGTGGTATGAATCGAAAGACGGCCGCGACCTGCCGCAGGACATTTCCGACTGGCCGGCTGTCGTCGGGGAACCGCCGGTAAAAGCTGCCAAGGCCGATGTCCGTAAAGACGAAGATCAGGCCAAGGTGAATGAGCCGATGCAGGTCGAAATTGAAACGGCAGCGGAAGAAGCGGCCCGTCAGGCTGCCGAAAACAAACAGGGCGTCATCGTTCCCATCGACTTTGACGGCAATACGTATAAACGGGCTGCCGTACAGCCTGCGAAAAAAGCTGCCAAACCGGCGGCATCGGCACCTCAGACAGCTGCCGGCGGCAAGGCCAAGCTCTTCGTCAGGACCCTTACCATGGCCGACAGCGAAGCCGTTCTCAAGGCCTATAAGAACTACGTCGTCTGGAAGCCCGACCTGAGCCTCTATTACTTGGAACTGCCCTTAAAAACGGGGACTGTTAAAATTTGGATAGAAGATGAAAAATCCTTAAAAGCTAAGGCTGAACTCATCCAAACTTATGGATTGAAGGGCGCAGCTTTTTGGCGAAAAGGATTTGAACCGACCCATTTTTGGCAGGGATTTGCAAAACATGAATTGACTTGACGCCATGAGGCCACTATAATAATATTCAAGACGCTGTAAGACAGGCTGTCTTTATTTTGACTGGGGCAGGATAGGAGGCTCTTATATTGGAAAAGTATATTCCACAGGAAATCGAAAAGAAATGGCAGCACGTATGGGAAGAACACCACTGTGACTGCTGCAGCGAAGACAACGGCAAACCGCCGTATTACGTATTGGAAATGTTCCCGTATCCGTCGGGGAATCTTCATATGGGCCACGTCCGCAACTACACCATCGGCGACGTCATCGCCCGCTACCGCCGCATGAACGGCTACAACGTTCTCCATCCTATGGGTTACGATGCCTTCGGCATGCCTGCTGAAAACGCAGCCATTAAACACAATATTCCGCCGGCAGAATGGACGTACAGCAACATTGAAAACATGACCCGTCAGCAAAAGGCCCTGGGCCTGTCCTACGACTGGGACCGCGAAGTAGCGACGTGCCATGAAAAGTATTATAAATGGACCCAGTGGATCTTTGAACTGTTCTACAAGCGGGGCCTGGCCTACCGCAAAGAAGCCAAGGTCAACTGGTGCGATACGTGCAACACCGTCCTTGCCAACGAACAGGTCATTGACGGCAAGTGCTGGCGCTGCGACAATCCAGTCGTCAAAAAGGACCTCAAACAGTGGTTCTTCAAGATTACGGACTATGCCGACCGCCTCTTAGATGACCTCAAAGAACTGCCGGGCTGGCCGGAACGGGTCAAGACCATGCAGAAGAACTGGATCGGCCGCAGCGAAGGGGCCGAATTCTCCTTCGATATCCCGGAAATCGGCAAAAAGGTACCCATGTTCTCGACCCGTGTCGATACGATCTTCGGCGTTACCTACATCGTCCTTGCTCCGGAACACGAATACGTTGCCGACCTCATCAAAGGCAAGGAAAATGAAGCCGAACTCCGGGCCTTCATTACGCGCATGAAGAACATGAGCGACATCGACCGCACGGCAACGGACGCCAAAAAAGAAGGCATGTTCACCGGGGCTTATGCCGTAAATCCGGTCAACAACGAAAAGGTCCCCATTTGGATCGCCAACTACGTCTTGGCCGACTACGGCACCGGCGCCGTCATGGGCGTACCGGCTCACGACCAGCGCGACTGGGAATTTGCCAAAGAATTTGGCCTGCCCCTGCGCCTCGTCGTCCAGAATAAAGAACAGAACCTCGATCTTGCGACCATGGAAGGGGCCTACCATGAACCGGGCACCTTGGTCAATTCCGGCGAATTCAACGGCCTGACCGACGAAGAAGGCCGCAAAGCCATTACGAAATGGCTGGCTGACAAAGGCCTTGGCAAAAAGACCGTAAACTATAAGCTCCGGGACTGGCTCATTTCCCGTCAGCGCTATTGGGGCGCTCCCATTCCCATCATCTACTGCCCGACCTGCGGCGAACAGCTCGTCCCTGAAGACCAGCTGCCGGTCAAGCTGCCGGAAGACGTCGAATTCACGGCCGGTGCCGTATCGCCCTTGGCGACGAGCAGCAGCTTTGTCAACTGCACCTGCCCGAAATGCGGCGGCCCGGCGAAACGGGAAACGGATACGATGGACACCTTCATCTGCTCGTCGTGGTACTTCCTGCGTTATACCGACGCCCGCAACGATGAACAGGCCTGGGATCCCAAGAAGGGCAATCACTGGATGAACGTCGACCAGTACATCGGCGGCATCGAACACGCCATCCTTCACCTCATGTACTCCCGCTTCTTCATGAAGGTCTTCCATGACGCCGGCCTCATCGAAGCGAAAGAACCTTTTGAACGCCTCCTGACCCAGGGGATGGTTCTCCTCGACGGCAGCAAGATGAGTAAATCTAAGGGCAACATCGTATCGCCGGAAGATATCATCGCCAAATACGGTGCCGATACGGCCCGCTTATTCATCCTCTTTGCCGCTCCGCCCGAACGCGATCTGGCTTGGTCCGATCAGGGCGTCGAAGGCTCGTACCGTTTCCTCAACCGCGTATGGCGCATCGTTCACCAGTTCCGGGACATGGAAAAAGCCGGTGACTCCCATAAGGCCTATACCGAAGGGGAAAAAGAACTGCGCTTTGAAGAATTCAAGGCCATTTCCAAAGTCACGGAAGACGTCCTCGGTAAAGACGGCGAATACGGCCTCAATACAGCCGTCAGCTCGATCATGGAATTCGTCAACGCCATGCACGCCTATGCCGGCGCCAACACGACGATCCATGACGACGTAGCTCTTGAAGCCAATAAGAACCTGCTCAAGATGCTGGCGCCCTTTACGCCGCATATTACGGAAGAACTGTGGCAGATCTGCGGCTTTGAAGGCAGCGTCCACCAGGAATCCTGGCCGGAAGTCGACAAGACGGCCCTCGTCGTCGATGAAATCGAACTGCCGATCCAGGTCAACGGCAAAGTCCGCGACCGCCTGACCGTCGCCGTCGATGCCGATAAGGAAGTCCTCGAAGCACAGGTCCTGGCCCTGCCGCATATTAAAGAATTCATCGGCGATAAAAAGGTCGTCAAATTTATCGTCGTACCGAAGAAAATCATCAATATCGTCGTTAAATAAAGAAATGTGAATATACTTAACAAAGGAGGGGACTGTCTGTCAGGCAGTCTCCTTTTCTTTAGATTGTACTTATTGTAACGTAATCTGTACCTGAAAGGAGATTGACATGAAGCCTTTTACGCCTTGGCCCGAGCGCATTGTCCGTCAAAACCACTGCCTCAATACCGTTCCCTGCGCCGTCTTGGTGCCGGTCATTTACAAAGACGGGGAAGAACATTTGGTTTTTGAAGTCCGCAGTTCTAAGCTCGACTGGCAGCCCGGAGAAATCTGCTTTCCCGGCGGCCGCATCGATAAGACCGACAAGAGTCCCTTGGCGGCAGCCCTGCGGGAAACGAAGGAAGAACTGGGCGTTTCTGCCGACCACATCCACCTCTGGGGCCCCCTGGACTACCTGGAATCGCCCGTCGGCGTCACCGTCTGGCCCTTTGCCGCCTATATGGATACGACGGATTTTACCTTGAGCACCGGTGAAGTGGACCACACCTTTACGGTTCCCTTGAAATGGTTCGACGACCATCAGCCGGAAATCGGCAACATCGAGCTGGCAACCCGGCCGGCACCGGACTTCCCGAAGGACCTGGAGATGCCCATGCGAGGCCAGTGGCGGCCGCGCCGGACCTACCAGGTAAAGATTTATACGTACGGCGATTATAAAATTTGGGGAATTACGGCACATATCCTTGACAACTTTAGGGGTATCCGTGCTATAATACAACCGTAAGCTTTCCTAAGTATTTGTAACCAGTATAGTTAGGTATAAGAATAAAAACCGACAGTAAAAATGAGACGTACCGTGTCAAGGCTATTTTCTCCTTTTTGCCTTGCTAGTACCAAAAAGTCTTGTTAATACTTTAAGATGAGAAAATGGAATGGTTATATTGTGATTTATAGCACTTTTGCTATTGATTTAACTTGTGAAAAGTTGTACAATGCACTTGTAAGCACTGAGACCGTGTGAATATATATCCAAGCTGTTTTTTTGTATCAACCGGACAATGTATTGTCTCAGATTTCAGGTTTTATCTTAAGGCTTTACTGTAAATTAACTATACACTAAGGAGAGTGGACACATCATGGATTTTAACTTAACAGAAGTACAACAGGATTTCATGAACCTCGCTAGAGATTTCGGTGAAAAGAGATTAGCTCCTACGATCATGGAACGCGACCATCAGGGCATTTATGATGACGCACTGATCGCTGAACTGCTCAGCTTGGGCATCACAGGCGCTTACTTTGAAGAAAAGTACGGCGGTGCCGGCGATGACGGCGGCGACGTTTTGAGCTACATCTTGGCTGTTGAAGAATTAGCTAAATACGATGCTGGCGTTTCCATCACCTTGTCTGCAACGGTTTCCCTCTGTGCTAACCCGATTTGGCAGTTCGGCACGGAAGAACAGAAAGAAAAATTCTTGGTTCCCTTGGTTGAAGGCACGAAACTCGGCGCTTTCGGCTTGACCGAACCGAATGCCGGCACGGACGCTTCCGGCCAGCAGACTGTCGCTGTTAAAAACGACGACGGCACGTACACCCTGAACGGCTCCAAGATCTTCATCACCAATGGCGGCCATGCTGATATCTACATTGTCTTCGCTATGACCGACAAGAGCAAAGGCAACCACGGCATCACGGCCTTCATCCTCGAAGACGGCATGCCCGGCTTCACTTATGGTAAAAAAGAAGACAAGATGGGCATCCATACGTCCGTCACGATGGAACTCGTATTCCAGGACGTCAAAGTTCCGGCTGAAAACATGCTCGGCGAAGAAGGCAAAGGCTTCAAGATCGCTATGATGACCCTCGACGGCGGCCGTATCGGCGTCGGTGCTCAGGCTCTCGGTATCGCTGAAGGTGCATACAACGCAGCTCTCCAGTATGCAAAAGAACGTACGCAGTTCGGCAAACCGATCGGTAAGTTCCAGGCTATCAGCTTCATGCTCGCCGATATGAAACTTAAGATTGAAACGGCTCGCCTTGCTGTATATCAGGCTGCTTGGAAGATGGCCCAGCCCGATGTTAAATCCTACTCCGTCGACGCTGCTATCGCTAAGAAGTACGCTTCTGACGTAGCTATGCAGGTTACCACCGATGCTGTTCAGGTATTCGGCGGCTACGGCTTCACTCGTGAATATCCGGCTGAACGCTACATGCGTGACGCTAAGATCACTCAGATTTATGAAGGCACCAACCAGGTACAGCAGATGATCATCTCCGGTGCCATCCTCAGATAATCAAAGAGTTTCCTAACCAAACTCTCCTCCTTTTGAAACACGTATAGAAATAAATAGTATGAGATAACAACCGCTTACATGAAGACCCTGCATTCGGAATAGTGCAGGGTCTTTTTTTGGCGGAATCGTATTCACTTAAGCGGAAAATACCTTTTTGACGACACATAAGTCCTTTGATATACTTTGTTCATCGAACATATTGTCCGCGGAAACAGGTTGTTTCCGGTTTTGGAGGAAAGAAGGGGTGTTTGTAATGCATTACGATTTTGATGAAATCATTGATAGAAGGGGGACCCGGGCCTTAAATACCGACGGCTTCCGCAGCTATATTTTCAAGGACGTGGAAGGGAAAAAGAAATTTCCCTTTAAAGATGACGAATTTATCCGCATGTGGGTAGCCGATATGGAATTTGCGACGCCGCCGGAAATTTGCCGGGCCATGAAAAACCGGATAGACCGCCGGATTTTTGGCTATACCGGCCTGTATGATGACTCTTATTATAAGGTCTTTTCCGGTTGGTGCAAAAAGATGTACGATTGGGAATTTCCCAAAAAAGAATTAACTTTTTCTTCCGGCGTTATCCCGGCCTTATATGAAATCGTCGAAAATCTTGTAAAAGACGATGAAAAGGTCCTCATCACGACGCCTTCGTACGGCTTCTTTCAGCATGCGGCTGAATATTCCGGCAAAGAATATGTCTGCTCTCCCTTGCGGCGTGATGAAGACGGTCATTATACGATAGACTTTGAAGATTTTGCCCAAAAAGCCGCCGATCCTACGATGAAACTGGTCATCTGGTGCAATCCTCATAATCCGACGGGCCGCGTATGGACGGCTGACGAATTAAAGCGAGTTGCCGATATCGTGGAAGAAAATGACTTATGGATCATCAGTGATGAAATCCACTGCGACCTCCTGCGCAGCGGCGTCCGTCATCTTCCCATGGCAAAAATGATGGAGACCTATCCGAGGCTCATTACCTGCATGTCAGCCAGCAAGACCTTTAATATGGCGGGCCTCATGTTTTCAGATATCATCATCCGCGATCGGAAGCTGCGCCGGACTTTTGTGAAGCGCGATAAAAATGTTGGCGCCCTGAACCCTCTTTCACTGGCAGCTCATGAAGCTGCCTATGAGCACGGCGGCGAGTGGCTGAAACAAATGAAAGCTTATCTCGATGGAAACTTTCAATATGTCCATGACTTCCTGGCGGAAAAACTGCCGCTCATTTCTTTTGAAATCCCGGAATCGACGTATCTGGCCTGGGTAGACATGAACCCTTACTTGAGTGATATTGCCGATATCCCCGACTTCTTTGCCAATAAGGCCGGCGTACTCCTTGAAGGCGGTGACAGTCTCTTTGTCGGCAATGCCAAAGGGTTCGTTCGTTTGAACCTGGCCATGCCGCGATCCCTTATTGAAGAAGGATTAAACCGGATATATGAAGCGGTCCGCAAGCATTCCGGCTCCGTACCGTCGGCTGATTGATGACACCTGTCTTTTTTTGAAGCACTGTGGGCAGTGAACTGATTTTTTTGATATATGAGGTGTTTATTTTGAACATAAGAACAGCAACATTAGGAGATTTACAGGCCGTTACGGCCGTTGGAGCCAATTGCTTTCCGCCTGCAGAAGCGCAGCGACAGAAGTCGAATTTAAAGACCGTCTGACCCATTATGGCAATCATTTTTGGATGCTTTTCGATGAATCGGACCTGACGGACGATATGTATGCCGATGCGTCTCTTCACAACGACCAGGGGGCCTGGCAGATGATCTTTGGCGTCAAATACGATTTCGTCCTGCCGCCGTCAGGGCTATGTCGGAAAACTGATGCAGGCCGCCATTGATGCTGCCCGGCATCAGATGCGTCTTACTTTCTAATCGAAAATAGAACCCAGAGAGGCTGTTTCATGCGATAAAAATCTTGCATGGAACAGCCTTTTTTGATGCTTAAATGGTATATAAAATAACATATGAACACTTGAATATATGTTATTTTAATGGTATCATTAGGCATATAAAGAATGTCTTTTAAAAGGGGGCTGCGTTATGGCAGAGCATACGTTACATGAAGAAAACTGCACTTGCTGCGGTCATCATCACCATGATGACAAATACGTTGAAAAGGAAGAACACTGCAGTTGCTGCGAGGGTGAGGAATCGGTCAGTCTTGATTCTATCGGTACCTGCAGCTGCTGCCACGATGAAGAAGTGGAAGAGGAAGAAGGGGGCGCCTTGTGGACCTTGGTCGTCGGAACCCTTGTCTTTTTAATTACCTATGTAACCGACCTCGTTCCCGAAGCTTTTTCACTTCCCGCTTATATCGTCGCTTATTTACTCCTCGGCTATAGTGTCCTTCGCGAAGCGGCTGAAAATATCATGAAGCGTCAGCCTTTTGACGAAAATTTCCTCATGGCCGTAGCTACCATCGGGGCCTTCGCCATCGGTGATTATCCGGAAGCCGTTGCCGTCATGCTCTTCAGCCGTATCGGGGAAGCTATGGAAGATCGCGCTGTAAACCGCAGCCGTAAACAGGTGGCGGCTGCTATCGATATGCGGCCTGACGTCATCCACCGCCTTATGGAAGACGGAAGCACCGTTGAAGTTCCGGCTCGTGATGCTATTGTAGGCGACATTGCCGTCGTCCGCGTCGGCGACCGCATCCCCTTGGACGGTGTCGTCGTCTCCGGCGACAGCCTGGTCGATACGTCGGCTCTGACCGGGGAACCGGTTCCCGTTACCTGCCATGAAGGGTCTGAAGTCATGTCGGGCAGCATCAATACGACGGGCGTCCTCCACGTTAAGGTTACCAAGCCACTGGCGGAATCGATGGTCACTAAAATCTTGGAATCCGTCGAAAAAGCGGCGGCCAGAAAACCCAAGATCGACCGCTTTATCACTCGCTTTTCCCGCATTTATACGCCGGCTGTCGTCGCGATCGCCGCGGCTACGGCTATCATCCCGTCCTTGATTACGGGCGAATGGCATTACTGGATTTATACGGCTTTGACCTTCCTGGTCATCAGCTGCCCCTGCGCCTTGGTACTCAGCGTGCCCCTCAGCTTCTTTGCCGGCATCGGTGCCGCGTCGAAGCAGGGCATCCTGTTTAAAGGCGGTATTGCCGTCGAACAGCTTAAAAATATCGGCGCCGTCGTCTTTGATAAGACCGGGACGATTACCAAAGGAAACTTCGTCGTCCACCAGGTCCTGCCGGCCGATGGCTTTGACGAAGAAGAGGTGTTCCGCCTCAGTGCATCGGTGGAACAGGCATCGAACCACCCCATTGCCCGCAGCGTCGTCGAAGCGTCTGAAAAACGAGGCTTGACCTTGGCACAACCGGAAGCCGTTGAAGAATTTGCCGGCCAGGGTCTGAAGGCCAGCGTTGACGGTCACGTCGTCCTCTGCGGCAATCAGAAGCTCATGGACGGTCATGCCGTGGTTATGCCGACGATAGAAGCGGCTGAATACGGTGCCGAACTGTTCGTTGCCGTCGATGGCCGCTATGCCGGCCGTATGGTCGTGTCCGACACGATCAAAGAAGATGCCGTCGATGCCATTAAGGCTATTTCCGGTCTGGACATTACGACGGCCATGCTTACCGGTGATTCTCAGCAGGCTGCCGATTACATCGCCTCCAAGACCGGTATCGACGACGTCCGGGCCAAGCTCTTGCCTCAGGATAAGGTACGACAAATGGATGAACTTCGTAAGAAATACGGTCCGGTTATGTTCGTCGGCGACGGCATCAACGATGCGCCGGTCCTGGCCGGGGCCGATGTCGGGGCAGCTATGAACAGCGGTGCCGATGCGGCCGTAGAAGCAGCTGACGTCGTCTTCATGCATTCCAAAGTCAGCGCCGTTCCTAAGGCCCTTCATCTGTCGAAAGAAACGATGAAGATTGCCAAGCAAAATGTGGTCTTTGCCTTAGGCGTCAAAGGGCTGGTCATGGTCGCCGGCTTTGCCGGTTACGCCTCCATGTGGGCTGCGGTATTCGCCGACTCCGGCGTCGCTGCCCTGTGTGTCCTCAATTCGGTCCGCATGCTCTATAAAAAATAACTGACCATCTCCCGATGACAGTTCCATAACAGAAAGCCCCGTCGAAGAAATGATATGCTCCCCTTTAGGTAGACATGAGAAATAATAAAATCTCATGCTGCTTGG
>OMEB01001000.1_pt1 | contig 11899 bp, 9 predicted proteins | sample 1645311 | NCBI WGS metagenome assembly OMEB01 (sample SAMEA103958119, study PRJEB25191) | human gut metagenome | biome: human-associated habitat [ENVO:00009003]; feature: intestine environment [ENVO:2100002]; material: feces | place: Germany | collected 2013/2015 | reverse complement strand
TAGTAAGAATGTGGTGCTGTATGCCCCGCGCCGTATCATGCAGGGCTTCGATCTGACCGACGGCGGCGAAATCTACTATTCGCAGATCAGTTCCGACGGGACTTCGGTCATCGTCTGCCGGGCTGCCGGGCCGGGGCAGGATGCCCGGGCCGAATATATGACCCTCAAGTATTTCGGCCACGGCACGCAGATCGTCGCCGAGGAGGCTTCCGACGGCAAGACCTATATCTGGCTCAACAGCAACGCTTCGGTCGACAGCAGCGGTGAATACGGCGACAACTGGTCTGTGTCGCGTGTGGAATTTGTGCCGGGTGCACTCTTGGAAGCCGGCTATGCAGGCGAAACATTCTTCCTCAACAAGGACGGGCAGTACGACCAGCAGGTCGCCATTGACTTCCCGGCCCGCCGGCTGCTGGTCGGTTCGCGCAAGTCCGGGGTGCGTTACTTTTGGATTTTCGACCTCGACGAGGCGCTGGCTCTGCCGCTCAAGACGATGACGGCGACGGTGACGGTCGGTTCGGCCGGCAGCGACCCCGTAACCCGTGAGATCCGGGCCCGTGACCTGAACGACTGCCGTGTTTTGGGCAGTTTCTCGGTGCCGGCCGGGTCGGACAAGGAGAACGACGTTTACTCCTATTCTCATCAGGGGCACGAGGTCGCCGGTAACTACGTTTATTTTTACGAGGGGAACGCCGTCGAAACGGGTGCGGATTCCTTCGCGTCGAAAGCCTATGTCACGGTATTCAATTACAGCGGCAAGATCGTCGTGCCGCGTACCGAGGTGGCGGCCGTCGCCGATGCCGCAGGGCTCGCCGCTGCAGGGCTTACCACGACGGGGTATGCCGAGGGCGAGAGCCTGAAAGTCCGCGACGGGAAACTCTATCTGGGTGTCGCCTGCCGCGACGGCTCTTCGAGCAACCGCCGGGCCAATATCCTGGTCTACGATTGCGTACAGGCCGAATAACGACCCGATACCATGAAATGCCGAAGCCGGGGAGCGTTCCCCGGCTTCGCTGTTCTATGTTGTTAGGCCGCTCGCCCGTTTCGCCCGTTTCGCCCGCACAGCCCGGACGGACGGATGCCCGGCGTTTCCCGCCCGGTTCCCATTTCCGGGAGTCCCGGTTCCCCTATATCCCGAGGTGCTCTTCGAGCGTATGGCGCAGGTGGTCGCTGTCGAGGTGCGTATAGATCTCGGTGGTGAGGATGCTTTCATGCCCGAGCATCTCCTGTACCTGCCGGATGCTGGCGCCCCCTTCGAGCAGGTGCGTGGCAAACGAGTGCCGGAACGTATGCGGGCTGATGTGTTTGTCGATGCCGGCGCGTTGGGCGGCCTGCTTCAGGATCGTGAAGACCATCACGCGCGTAAGTTGCCCGCCCCGGTTGTTGAGGAATACGACCTCTTCGCCCGAACGTGCGCTGCGGCGCTCTTCGAGATAGCGCTGTATCTTGTCGCGTGCGACGGTGCTGATCGGCACCAGCCGCTGCTTGTCGCCCTTGCCGATGACACGGATGTAGCCCTCCCCGAAAAAGAGGTCGGAGAGCCGCAGCGAGGTGAGCTCCGAAACGCGCAGCCCGCACGAATAGAGGACTTCGAGCATCGCGCTGTCCCGCCGTCCCTTGACCGTAGAGGTATCTACGGCGGCAACGATGCGATCGATCTCTTCGACCGTAAGAATATCCGGAAGGTGACGGCCGAATTTGGGCGTATCGATGAACTGGGTCGGGGTAGAATCGATCACGTCGGTCAGCATCAGGTAATTGTAAAAGCTGCGGATACCGCTCAACGCCCGTGCCTGCGAGGTTTTCTCCCGTCCTTGATCGTACAAGAGGGCCAGGTAGCGCTCGATCATCGGAGCTTCGACCTTGCGGGGCGGCACGTCGTAGAACCGGAGGATGAAGTGGGCGAACTGACGCAGATCGCGCATGTAGGATTCGACGGTATTCTCCGAGAGCCGTTTTTCCAGTTTGATATAAACGCGGTAACTACGGCTGATTTCTTCCCATTTTTTGAGAGTTTCTGCCATTTTTATTTATCTTTGTAGAAGATAGGATACGCCTCGGAAAACTGCGAGCAAGCTCCCGTTTTCTTCTCGGCTTTCAAAGATAAGACGCAGCTCGGACAAGCTCGAACGACCGACGCCCGAAGCATACGCAGAGGACACTTGTGAACTCTGCCTGCAAGGAGGAGGGAAACAGAAAGTTAAGTTTGGCTTGCCGCTTGCCTATCATTATCTTTGCAGAAGATAAACTTCGCCCCGGCAAAGTCCGCATAAATTCGGCACTGCGCCCGGCCCAATTGTCTTCTCAGAGGCGAAGATACAAAAAAATTTTACATAATATTATTTCGAAAGACTTTTTGCCGGTTCTTTCGACCGAAAAACGATATACCGATATGGATTATGTGGAGTTGAACGTCCGGGTCACGGATCCCGAGTTGGCCGAAATTCTGACGGCCGAATTAGCCGAGCTGCCCTATGAGAGCTTCCAGACGGAGGGCGAGGTGCTGAAAGCCTACATCCCCCGCGAGCGGCTGGCGGACTGCATGCAGCAAACCGACGACCTGCTGGCCCGCTACGGCATCGCCGACCGGCGTTATATCGCCATCGAGTCCCAGAACTGGAACGCCTTGTGGGAACAGAATTTCACGCCGGTCGATGTCGATGGACGCATCCTGATCCGGGCGCCGTTCCACGCATCGCAACCCGGATACGAACTGGAAGTGGTCGTCATGCCCCGCATGGCTTTCGGCTCGGGACACCACGCAACGACCTGCCTGGTCGCGTCGGCGCTCTGCGATCTTTCGCTGACAGGAAAACGCGGACTCGACATGGGCTGCGGTACGGGCGTACTGGCCATCGTGGCCGCCAAACGGGGTGCCGCGACGGTCGATGCCGTCGATATCGACGAGTGGGCCGAGGCCAACTGCCGCGAAAACGCGGCGGCGAACGGACTGGCGGAGCGGATCGCTCCGATGCTGGGCGATGTAAGCCGCATCGCGGGCCGGAAGTACGATTTCATCGCGGCCAACATCAACCGCAATATCCTCACGATGGACATGCCGGCCTATGCCGAGGCGCTCGATACGGGCGGCGATCTGCTGATGAGCGGATTCCTGGAGGAGGATGTACCGGTCATCGAGGCTCGGGCTCGGGCCTGCGGGCTGGAGCCGGTCGAAGTGCGTAGGCGCGACGGCTGGGCGATGGTGCACGTAAAGAAAGCGTGAGGTGCCGGGAACGCTCAAGACATACAAGGCGCGGGGAATCGTGCTCAATTCGCTCAAGTACGGCGACAGCGCGATGGTCGTGCACCTGCTGACCGACGCGTTGGGGCGTCAGAGTTACATGGTGCAGGGTGTCCGCAGCAGTCGGGGACGGGGTTCGAAACTGGCGTTGTTCCAGCCGATGTTCGCCCTCGAATTCGAAGGGCTGACCTCTTCGCGGCAGCAGATGCACCGTTTTCGGGAGGTGCAGAGCGGAATCGTCCTGCAACGAATGCCTTTCGACGTGAGGCGCTCGACGATCGCCCTGTTCATGGCAGAGGTTTTGTACCGTCTTGTCAAGGAGAGCGAGCCTGACAGCCAGTTGTTCGATTTCGTGTGGGAGAGTATCGGGGCGCTGGACAGTATGGAAGAGGGCGTGGCCAATTTCCACCTCTGGTTTCTGGTGAATCTGAGCCGTTTCCTGGGATTTTATCCGGGAAACGAATATATGCCCGGCGCCTGGTTCGATGCCTGCGAAGGATCGTACACCGTGCAAAAGCCGCCGCATGCGACGGTAATGACCCCGGAGAACGCTCGTCTAATGAACGACTTCGTGGAGTGCGACGTACGTTGCCTGGCCGAAATAGGACTCAACCGTACACAGCGGAGCGCTTTTCTGGAGGCTTTGCTGGCCTACTACGGTTACCACCTGGACGCGATCCACGCCGTGCAGTCGGTCCGTATTCTGCAAGAGGTGTTCTGACCGGGAAACCGACATCAGAGGACAACGGACTTTTCCGGCAGGCGACGACGCAGAGCGCTTCTCCGGTGTACCGGGTGCGGAAGCAAAGGCGAACCGGAAGTTTTGCCGGGTACTGAAAAACGAAAGAAAACAGTTCAATGTTATGAAACGAATTTTCTACAGCCTGCTTTTCGCAGGCACCGTATGGACGGCTGCAAGTCAGAATCCGCCCGAAATCAAAACTCCGGACCGGAAAGCGGCCGAACGGATCGAGGAGTATTATCTGTCGAAGATGCTTCCGGATTCGATGTAGCTCAAAGCACCCTCCCTCTATCCGGCGGACTATTTCAGCCCTTCGACCACCATGACGCCGGTGATTTCGATGAGTTCGCTCATGGAGATCCGGACCAAATACGCGTTGCGCCGCATAGATATCGTTCCCTATAAAGTGCGCAGCGGCTGGTTCTCGATTTCCAACGGCCAGGCCCAGAACTGGAGTCCCTATCTGGACGGGCATCTCGACGCCCGGACCCTCTCGTTTCCCGTACCACGGTAACGACCCCGATCTTGCGTTGTGCGGCTGGTCATCGAGGACGACCGTACCGATTTTCAAACCGACATTCCGTTTCCCGGAGCGAATCTGCTCCGGGAAATTTTCGTTTCCAACTCCCGCATCCGCAAATTTGGGTATTTATGCGTAACGGATTCCGGCAAAAAAATCGCTTCTTTGCACACTTGTTAATGTGTAGTTTATGAAGAAAAGTTTGATTCGACAACTTAAAAGCGAAGACTGGGTGATCGTCGGGGCCGGCGCAGCGATTCTCCTGCTCGCCCTGCTGTTTCCCCGCTGGATGCCTGCGATGCCCAAAGACCTCTCCTCCGCCGGAAATTGGATGAGCGCCGGAGCGATGTTCCTCTTCCTGCTGGTTTTGACGGGTGTCTGTCAGCGGATATTGGGCCGTCCGCTGCGTCGTTTCGCCGTTTCGCTGCTCGCCATTTTCGGCGTGGCTCTGCTGTCGCAAGCCGTGGCTTCGATCCCCGCAATTAAACGACTGGGCTTCGAGGCGGTTTTCTTTTCGGTGATCTTCGGCCTGGTCATCAGTAACTTTTTCCGGGTGCCCGAGTGGTTGAAACCGGCGATCCAGAGCGAGTTTTACATCAAGATCGGTATCGTCTGCCTGGGTGCGACGATCCTCTTCGGCGAAGTGCTCCAATCGGGCGTTTACGCGCTGATCCAGGCTTTCATCGTCGTCTTTACGGTGTGGTACTTCGCCTTCTGGCTGGCCCGGCGGATGCGTGTGGACGAGGAAACCTCGACGATGCTCGCCAGCTCGGTCAGCATCTGCGGCGTTTCGGCCGCCATCGCCACCTGCGGCGTAATCCGGGGCGACAACAAGAAACTCTCCTACATCATTTCGCTGGTGCTGGTCTGCGCCGTGCCGATGATGTACGTGATGCCCTGGCTGGCCGGTCTGCTGCTGCCGACTGTGGTGGCGAACCCCGAAACCGTGCAGGAAGTCGCAGGCGCCTGGATGGGCGGAACGATCGATACGACGGGTGCGGTCGTAGCGTCGGGTGCTCTGCTGGGTGAAACGGCCGAACAGACGGCCATCATCGTCAAGTCGTCGCAGAACGTCCTGCTGGGTATCGCGGCGTTCGTCATTTCGCTGTATTGGTCTTACAAGGGACAGAAGAAACGTCAGCGCCCCAGCGTGCGGGTGATCTGGGAGCGCTTCCCGAAATTCGTGGTGGGTTTCGTCGCGGTATCGCTCCTCTTCAGCCTCTTCTTCGCCGGCAACGAAGCCGCGCCGGCCCGCACTTCGGCCAAGATGTTCAGCAATACGCTCTTCAACATCGCGTTCGTCTGCATCGGCCTCGAAACCCGTTTCCGGGATATTTTCTCGAAGGAAAACCGCCGCACGTTCTGGGCTTTCATGACGGCCCAGATGTTCAACATCGTAGTCACGCTGATCGTGGCCTACCTGTTGTTCGGCGTACTGAAACCCTATCTGAATTAGGATCGGGGAATCCGAAAGGTACAGCAATCGGCACTCTTTTGGGAGTGCCGATTTCGTTGCCGGGCTATCGTTTGCGGCGGAAGAAGTAGCTTTTCTGCCTGCGTTTCTCCTCCTGCGAGCGGGCGACATAGACCTTTTCGCCCGTATAGGGGTTTTCGCCCGTGTAGAACATCACCGACGAAAAGGTCATCGGTGTAGGGGTCAGATCCTGCACCTGCTCCAGGTCGAAGTGGAGTTTGCCCAACACCTTGTCCGCCAGCGAGCGCATGTCGCGCTCCGTGCATCCCGGGTGCGAGGAGATGAAATAGGGAATCAGCTGGTACGGCAGCCCTTCGCGGCGGCAGATCCGGTTGAAATCGGCGTTGAGCCGTTCGAACATCACGAACGGCGGCTTGCGCATCAGTTTCAGCACGGCATCCTCGGTATGTTCCGGCGCCACTTTGAGGCGGCCCGACGTATGATGACGGATGACCGTATCGAGGTAATCGCTGCCGTCGAACAGGTCGTAGCGGATACCGCTGCCGATAAAAGCCTTCTTGACCCCCTTGACCGCCCGCACTTTGGCATAGAGATCGAGCAACGGACGATGGTCGTTATCGAGGTTGGGGCACATCTTCGGATGCAGGCACGACGGACGGCGGCATTTGCTGCACAGCTCCCGGTCGCGGCCGCCCATGCGGTACATGTTGGCCGAAGGCGCTCCGATGTCCGAAAGGTAACCCCGGAAATCGGGCATGCGGGTCACCCGCTCTACTTCGCGAAGGATGGATTTTTCGCTGCGCGAAGTGATGAACTTGCCCTGGTGGGCCGATATGGTGCAGAAGGAGCAGCCGCCGAAACAACCCCGATGGATATTGACCGAGTGCTTGATCATCTCCCAGGCCGGAATGTCGCCACGACCCCGGTAGCGGGGGTGCGGCGCCCGCTCGTACGGCAGATCGAACGAATGATCCAGCTCCTCGGTCGTAAGCGTCGCGTTGGGCGGCGTGATGACCGCATAGCGGTCGCCGACACCTTCGACGAGCGTTTCGTCCGGTTCCATCAGGTTGCTCAAGGTTTCGATGCGGGTGAAGTTCTTCCCAAAGGCCCGCTTGTCGGCCACGCACTCCTCGTAGGAGTGCAGGCGGATCGTTCGGGTGGGATCGAGCCGCTCCACATAGCTGCGGTCGGCCATGAATCCCACCTGTCGGATATTTCGCAACAACTTGGCGTTGAATCCGTTGTTCATCGCCCGCGCCACCTGTTGAATCACCCGCTCGCCCATGCCGTAGATCAAAAGGTCGGCCCCGCTGTCGGCGAGGATCGAGGGATGGAGCGAATCGCTCCAGTAGTCGTAGTGGGTCAGGCGGCGCAATGAAGCCTCGATACCGCCGATGACCACCGGCGTACGCGGAAAGAGCCGCTTGAGAATCTGCGTATAGGTTTTGACCGCATAGTCGGGGCGGAATCCTGCTTTCCCGCCGGGCGTGTAGGCATCGTTGCTGCGCAACCGGATGTTGGCGGTATAGTGGTTCACCATCGAATCCATCGCCCCGGCCGTCACGCCGAAGAAGAGGCGCGGAGTGCCGAGCTTGGTGAAATCCCGCAGGTCGTCCCGCCAGTTGGGCTGGGGCACAATCGCCACACGATACCCTTCGGCTTCGAGCAGACGGCCCACGACGGCCGCGCCGAACGACGGGTGGTCGATGTAGGCATCGCCCGTGAAGAGGATCACGTCGAGTTGATCCCAGCCGCGTGCGCGGACTTCCTTGAGGGTAGTGGGCAGAAACATTTCAATCTCGATTTTTATTCTTCCGCAAGCCCCGCAGCGGCATAGGCGTCCCACTTAGCCAACACGGTACGGAAATCTTCCGGCAGTTCGCTTTCGAAATAGACCTGTTCGCCCGTAGTAGGATGCTGGAAGCCGAGGCTTTTGGCATGGAGTGCCTGCCGGGGCATCGCGGCGAAACAATTTTCGATAAACTGTTTGTATTTGTTGAAGGTCGTACCTTTGAGGATACGGTCGCCGCCGTACCGTTCGTCGCCGAACAGGGGGTGTCCCTTCCACTGCATGTGGACGCGGATCTGGTGTGTGCGGCCCGTTTCGAGGCGACATTCAATGAGGGTTACGTAACCGTAGCGCTTCAGCACCCGGTAGTGGGTCACGGCGTGCTTGCCGTCCGAGCCGTCTTCGAAGACCCACATCTTCTGCCGGTCTTTGGGGCTGCGGCCGATGTTGCCGGTAATGGTGCCTTCGTCCTCCTCGAAATTTCCCCACACCAGCGCCACATACCGCCGCGTGATCGTATGGTCGAAGAACTGTTTGGCGAGCCGAGCGTGCGCCCGCTCGTTTTTGGCGATCACCAGCAGCCCCGAGGTGTTCTTGTCGATGCGGTGCACCAGTCCGGCCCGCATATCGCCCTCCTGGAACAGGGGCAGATTCTGCAAATAGTATGTAAGGGCGTTCACGAGCGTTGCGGAGTAGTTGCCGTGACCGGGATGGACGACCATGCCCGCAGGCTTGTTGACCAGCAGCAGGTCGTCGTCCTCGTAGGGAATTTCGAGCGGGATGTTTTCGGGAATGATCTCGATTTCGCGCTTGGGATAGGGCATCACCAGCGAGATACGGTCGCCGGGTTTGACCTTGTAGCTCGACTTCGCGGGTTTGCCATTGACCAGGATATTGCCTGCGTCGGCAGCCGTCTGGATGCGGTTGCGCGAACAACGCTCCATGTGGATCGTCAGGAACTTGTCCAACCGCAGCGGGCTTTGCCCCCGGTCGGCCGTGATGCTGTAATGTTCGTACAGCTCGTCCTGCTCGCCGGCAGCGTCGTCCTCGAGTTCGTCCGGATCGGGTATGTATTGCGATTCGCTCATCGGACGTGTGCGTTATTGGAAAAATTCGTCTTCCGCTGTCTCTTCGTCCGGGAAAAGCCCGTCGTCGATGACCGGCTCCGCTTCGACGGGACGGTTGGCCAGACTGTCCAGACGAACACGGGCCAGCGAATCGGCCGTTTCAGCGTCGAGGCGGCGCAGCTCTTCGGCGGCTTTTATCATCTCCTTATCGGCCGCAGCGCTCTGGGCGGTGACTTTGGCAGCATCGAGGGTCAGCTTCAGATCGACCTTCGCACCCAGCCGGGCACGGCTGCCGGCCGAAGGCGTCTGCAGATAAACCCGGGCTTCCCGCTGGTTCAGCAGGTTGATTCCCTCGTCGAAGGAGATCTTGCCGATGTTGAGCCCCAGCTCCCACAAACGGCTTTTGGCCTGTTGGAGGTGAAGCCCCACGGTCTTCGGCACGAGTGTCGAAACGGAACCGCTCTCCCCGACGTAAAGGGTGACGCCGCTGCCCGCTTCGAGCTGTACGCGGCTTTTCTCCGAGACTCGCTTGCCGTCGGCGTACTCTTCGAGCACGTAATTGGTCGCCAGATCGGGACGATAGACGATCTGTTCGATCCCCAGGCCGGCCACTTCGAGCATATTCTTGGCCTGGCGCAGCGAACGGCCGGCGACATAGGGCACCGTCACCATCTTCTGCCGATAGGAGTTGATCGTGACATAGACCTTCCGGCCGGGTTTCACCCCGACGCCCTTTTCCGGGAGTTGGTCCAGCACCACGCCCCCGTCGTAGGCAGGCACATACAGCGAGTCGTTGACGATGATTTCCAACCCCTGACGGCGGGCCTCCCCGAGAGCCTCCTCGAGCGGAATGCCTGTCAGGTCGGGCACCGTACGGTGCGCACTGTGGCGCGTGCCCAGCAACAGCAGCAAGTGAGTTGCGACGCCCAGCACGAGCAGCACGCAGACGATGATGAAAAGGTGTTTCAGAAAAGGATGCTCACCGACTTTCGCCCAATATTTTTTCAGTTGTTCCAGCATGGTATTGTTCTGTCGTTTTTGTTCGGGGATCGGAACTGCCTGGCAACGGTACGTACCGATCCGTTTCGTCTGTTTCAGGGTATCTCGTTATCCGATCTCGCGGTAAAAGGTGTCGCGTTCGACGGCCCGGTAGCCGGCTGCCGCGACGATGCGGCGCATCTCCTCCGTGGTCATCGCCGGACGCTGATCGTCGGCTCCGGCCATCGAGTAGATTTTGGTCGTATCGTCGATCGTGCCGTCGATGTCGTCCGCACCGAAAGCCAGAGCCAGCTCCGTAGTCGCTTTGCCGTACATCACCCAGTAAGCCTTGATGTGGGGAATGTTGTCCAGGTAGATGCGGCTCATGGCCAGCATCCGCAGGTCCTCGGTCACGGAAACCTCGCCGATTTCCGACATGCGGTTGCCGAAATTGCGGTATTTGAGCGGGATGAAGGCGTTGAAGCCGCCCGTCTGGTCCTGCTGGCGGCGCAGCCGGTCGAGGTGGTCGATGCGGTGTTCGACACACTCGATATGGCCGTAGAGGATCGTGGCGTTGGTCGGGATCCCCAGCCGGTGTGCAGCAGCATGCACCTCGAACCACTCTACGGTCGAACCTTTATCGGGACAGATTCGGGCACGCAGCTCCTCGTCGAAAATTTCGGCACCCCCGCCCGGTATCGCCTCCATCCCGGCGCTGCGGAGCAGACGCAACCCTTCGTCGATAGTCAGCCCCGCTTTGCGGATCATGTAGGAGAGCTCGATGGCAGTGAAGGCCTTGACGGTCGCTTCGGGCAGGATCGCCTTCACGCGGCGGATCATCTCGACGTAATAGTACAAATCGTGCTCGGGATGCACGCCTCCGACGATATGCACTTCGGTTACGCCCTGTCCGGCGTGGTCGCGGGCGATCCGTTCGACCTCTTCCAGGGAGTAATCCCACGCCTCGGGACTTCCCTTCGGACGGCGGTAGGAACAAAAATTACAGTTGAACACGCACAGGTTCGTGGGTTCGATGTGGAAATTGCGGTTGAAATAGACCTTGTCGCCGCTCACGCGCTCCTTGCTCCGGGCGGCCAGCTCGCCCAACAGCCAAAGCGGAGCTTCGTGCCAGAGCACGAGGGCTTCGGCAGGGGCGATCCGCTCGTCGGAGCGGACCTTGCGGACGATATCTTCGAGTTGCGGGGACATTATTTCGGTGCTTTGCGATAAAGATAAACAGCGATACAGAGGTAAAGTATGTTCGGTATCCAGACAGCGATCCAGGGCGGCAGCGTACCGCTCTTGGCAAACTCCTCGAAGAAGCGGATGAAGAGGATATACGAGAAGCAAAGGGCAATGCCGATGCCGATGTGGAGTCCCGTGCCGCCCCGCACCTTGCGCGAGGAGAGCGAAACACCGATGAGTGTCAGAATGAACGTACCGACAGGATAGGCGTAACGGGCGTGTTGTTCGACCTGAATGATGTTGATCGAGTCGGAACCCTTGCTTCGCTGCTGTTCGAGGAACTGGTTCAGTTCCACTATATTCATTGTTTTTATCAACTGGTCAGTGCGTCCCAATTCATTGACATCCAGATTAATGAGTGTGTCCAGATTGCGGTGTTGCGTGAAAGTTTCCACACCGAGCGAATCGAACGTGCGGGTGGTATATCGTCGGGCCGACCACCGCTTGGTTTCGGGATTGAACCTCACCTCTGCGGCTTCGAGCGATGCGGTCATCGCTCCCGATTCGTACTCTTCCAGGCTGAAGAACGAAGCCTGGTTCGATTCCTTGGAGTAGTTGCGGATATAGGCGAACGTACCGGGTTCGATCTGACGGTAGATATTTTTATCGTATTGGAAACGCGCCTTGCGCGGGATGTATTGGTTCTCGAAAGCCACGCAGCTGCGCTGCGACACCGGAATCAACCAGAGGTTCAACCCCAGAGAGAGCGAAGCGATGATGAGCGCCCCCAGGAAATAGGGCCACATCAGCCGCCGGAAACTCATGCCGCCCGAAAGCATAGCCACGATCTCGGTCTGATAGGCCATTTTCGAGGTGAAGAAAATGACGGCGATGAAGGTGAACAGTCCGCTGAACTGGTTGATGAAGAACGGGATGAAATTC
>OMEB01000978.1_pt1 | contig 12169 bp, 6 predicted proteins | sample 1645311 | NCBI WGS metagenome assembly OMEB01 (sample SAMEA103958119, study PRJEB25191) | human gut metagenome | biome: human-associated habitat [ENVO:00009003]; feature: intestine environment [ENVO:2100002]; material: feces | place: Germany | collected 2013/2015 | reverse complement strand
AAGTCCAGTGTGCCTCCTTGCATCAACTGGTCGTAGGTGATGTAGCAATGCGATATCTCCTCGCCGTTTAAGGTAACCTTCGTGATATACTTGTTCTTATCCGGCTGGTTGGCGGTAATGACCAATGTCTTGCCATTGCCCAGCTTCATGTTCGCCTTATCGAACAACGGGGTCGTTAGGATAAACTGGTTGCTACCCGGACATACGGAGTAGAAGCCGAGGCTGCTCAAGATATACCAAGCGGACATCTGGCCGCAATCCTCATTGCCGATGATACCTTCCGGCGTGGGCTGGTACATCTCGTCCAGCAAGCGACGGGTCCATTCCTGTGTCTTCCAGGGCTGGCCCACATAGCTATATAGGTAAGCCATGTGGTGGCTAGGCTCGTTGCCATGCGCATATTGACCAACCAATCCTGTAACGTCTACCAGATCGCCGACTACCTCGGAGGTAACCATAAATAAGCTATCCAGATCAGCGATGAACGCCTCCCGGCCTCCGGACAACTGGGTCAATCCATATACGTCATGCGGGGTAAAGAAACGATATTGCCAGGCCGTAGCCTCCGTATAGGAACGTCCGATGGCGAATGGATCGAAAGGAGTCTCCCAATTCCCATCCTGCCGTTTGCCCCGGAAGAACCGGGTACTACCGTCGAATACGTTGATAAAATTCTGGGAGCGCTTGATGAACGTCTCATAATCATCCATATGTCCTAAAGCTTTCGCCATTTGTGCGATACACCAATCATCGTAGGCAAATTCCAATAGGCAGGAAACCGATTCTTTCTTGATATTCGTCGGGATGAAGCCTTCCTTTATATAATAATCCGCTCCTTTCTTATTCTTCTCCGCTGAGATTTTCATCGCTTCGAGAGCGTGTTCCGCATCATATCCGCGAATACCTTTCAAATAAGCGTCCGCTATAATCGATGTGGAGTGATAACCGATCATGGTCCCGGTCTCGCCTGCCGATAAGGGCCATAACGGAAGCTCGCCGCTGGCGTCGTACATATCCAAGAGAGACTGTACCATATCATTCACCAAGGTAGTATCCAACAGAGTCATCATCGGATGCCAGGCCCGGAAGGTGTCCCAAGTGGAAAAGGTGGAGAATTGGCGGCGACCTGCCGGGATCGTCGCTACGCTCATGTCGTGACGGCGGTATTGTCCGTTCACGTCGCTCGCTATATTCGGGATGATCTTGCTATGGTATAGCGCCGTATAGAAATTCGTGCGCTCGGCTTCGGTGCCTCCTTCTACCGTGATAACGTCCAGTTCTTTTTCCCAATTGGAGCGTGTCGCTTGATGGATGGCGTCGAAATCAAAGCCATAGGAATCCGTCTCTTGCTCAAGGTTCAGACGGGCGTTCTCCTCATTTACGATCGATACCCCGACTTTGCAGACGATGGGCTTTCCGGTAGTCGTATCGAAGGTAAGTACGGCTTGCCGTTCGGAAGGCTGTTCCATGGAAGAGAAGGGTTGCGAGAATTGCGCTACAAAGAAGACATACTGATTGTCTACCCAGCCCCGGGTACGCCGCATACCGGTAAGCTCATTCTCCCCAGTTTGCTTAACCCAGCCTTCGTATATATATTCGTTATCCAATAAATGGTCCATATCGACCACCAACGTAGCCTCTATCCCTTTTTTATAGGTATATCTGTGTATCCCGACATGCGGGGTCGTGGTAAGTTCCGCTAATACACCTGCCTCCCTGAGATTCACCGAGTAGTAACCCGGGGAAGCCTTCTCGTCCGAGTGCGAGAACGCTAGAGGTGTCTGGAGTGACGGACGGAATAGGATATCGCCAAGGTCGATACATCCCGTACCGCTTAAATGGGTATGGGAAAAACCCATTAAGGTAGAATCGCTGTAATGATAACCGGAACAAGCGTCCCAATTCCCTTTCCGGGTGTCCGGACTGAGTTGGACCGCTCCGTAAGGAGCCGTGGCCCCGGGATACGTGTGTCCGTGAAATCCCGTGCCGATAAACGGATTCACGGAATCGATGGGGGATTGTGGTGCTTGGCTACAGGCCGTGAATAAGGCTATTATCCCTGTACACAAGCAAGAAGAAAGAGTTTGAATTAATCTCATGGTGTATCTTTTGTTTACTATATTATACAATTGGCAAAGGTAAACTACCTATTTGAGATATGCGTTTTTACCCGGTAGAAAATAACACGGGCTGTTTCATTTTCTGAGACAGCCCGTAATTGAATCTTATTCGTTCCTTGATCGGTTTAAAGGAGCCGGTTAATATCCCTCGTTCTGCTTCAGTTGACCATTCGATTTAGTAATCTCTTCACTTGGATACGGGAATACCATCATATGTGCTTGATAGGCGTTTTTGTTGGTGTAATCTTCGTAACCAATAATCGTGAACGCGGATTCCGGATTCGCCCGGTCTTCATATCTGCGGATACGTGGATGTGCGTTCAACTCTTTATCGGCCAATGTCTTTATGTCGGCATTGGAAGAACGGCTCCAACGCTTTAAGTCGAATAGATGGTCTGTAAACTCAAAAGCCAATTCACAACGGCGTTCGTGATATAGATCCTTCATCGTGGCGGTGCCGGCAAGCGGTGTCAAGTTGGAGCGTAGGCGGATACGGTTGATGTCTGCGGTTGCTTTATCGGCTTGACCTGTCATTAAATATGCCTCGGCACGGAACAATAACATTTCTGCGAAACGGATGATCGGGAAATTGACACGGACCGTAGGCCAGTCTCCATTAGCACTCACGGCTCCTTCACCTACAGGGTCTGAGTATTTGAAAGCGTCCATGTATTTATTGATCATGAAACCAGCTTCAAGGTCGGAGGTAGACCAGAATTTGCGTGTCTCGCCGAAGAACGGGAACTCTTGGTTGTATTCCAAGATTGAGCGTACTAAACGGTCATTACCTTTACCATCTTTCGCCATTTCTTCGTAGATGTCGTAGGAGGGCTTCATCTGCCCCCAACCATTATATTTGCCCCATCCTTTGTTCTCAAGGATAATACCCGGGAATTCGGTACCGCCCGGTAGTGCGCCGCCGATACTCGGAATAGTCCAGAGATATTCGGCGTTCCAATAATCTTTCAAGTCAGACGAGAATAGTTCCGCAAATGTGGGAGCTAGATCTCGATTGTAGTTGTTCTCCAATTGATTGACCATCTCGATGACGTTGTTCCATTGGGTAGCATCCCAAGTAGCCCAGTAAGCATAAGTTTTCGCTTTGAACGCCACGGCAGCAGCCTGATGTGCCCGGCCCCGGTTGTCGGCGTCATAGGATTCGAAGTTTGGAAGGTAGGCGATTGCCTTGTCCATATCTTCGATGATCAGTTTATAATTGTCCATAACGGTAGCTTGCTGAGGCGGTATGGAGTTGTCGTAATCGTCGGGGAAGTCCTCGTAACGTACGAAAGGTACTCCTTGTTTATCCGTACCGTACCGATAAGCGATCAGATAATGTGCCCAGCCGCGACTGAAGTAAGCTTCGCCCAAGCTGCGTTTCTCGACGGCGGTCAGCGTCGTTCCCTTTTCTTTCTTCACTAATTCTTGGATGATCCAATTCGCACGGGACATAGTAGAATACATACGGCTGAATACATCTCTTAGAGGAGATTCATCACCGGTATAGGCTAAGGTCGCCAAAGAGTTATAACCGCGCGTACGTCCCCAAACAATGTCGCATGCGGCTCCCTGTTCCCAGAATAACTCACGGCCGTAACAACCCTCTTGATGGAATCTTTCATATAATCCGTCAATGGCATCAATGGCCTGTTGATCATTCAAGAAATAGGAGGTTGTAGTTGCGTTTCCTTCCGGCTGAACGTCGAGGAAGTCGCTACAAGAACTACAAACCAATGCGGATAATGCTAATACTGTAATATATCTTTTCATTTTGATCCTTTGTTAATATGAATATCTTTTAAAACACCCGATTAGTATGTCAATTTGACTCCGACAGAGAATACGCGTGAAACCGGATACTTCAAGGCATCCCAACCGCCGGTTTCCGGGTCCATTCCTGAGTAGTTCGTGATCGTGAAGAGGTTCTCACCGCTAAGGTAAACCGACATCATGCTGTTGCGTTCTTGCAGGTGAGCGCATTTCCTGATAACATCACTCAAGTCATAGGATACGGTGAAGTTCTTCAAACGTAAGTAAGAAGCATTCTCCAGATACCAATCAGACGGTGTGCTAAAGTTGCTATTCGGGTCGTTTTTCGATAAGCGTGGAATATTCGACCCTGTATTCGACGGACTCCAAGCGTTCATGATCTCTTTTGAGCGGTTAAAGTTTCCTTCTACATCACTTAAGGCCATATATTTACCTACATATAAAGCTTGTGCTCCACCTACGCCTTGGAACATAGCGCTTACGGAAAGCTTCTTCCAAGTGAATCCTCCGGAGAATGAGAATGTAGTTTTAGGTGTAGCGCTACCGCAGTATTGACGGTCTTCATCATTGATGACTCCATCACCATTGGCATCGACGAATTTCAAATCGCCGGCTACAGCGTCCGGTTGGATTCGTTTTCCGTCTTTGTTTACATAAGCGGCTGCCTCTGCGTCGCTTTGAAAAATGCCGTCAGTCTTGATCAGATAGAAAGAGGCCAGCGGTTCTCCTTCGGCTGTTTGATACATATATGGAAGGTTACGATAACTACCATCGAAATATGCATCATTTTTGGTGATACCTGTCCAAACGCCCGGGGTTCCGTCTGCGTTCTTTACCCCAATATCAGAAACCCAGTTCTTTAGATAAGAGAAGTTTCCGGAAACGAAGTACGACCAATCTTTATTTACCTGTTGGTTCCAATTGATTTGCGCCTCGAAACCTCGGTTGCGGACTTCACCTTGATTGACTAACATGGCATCGATACCGATCGTTCCCGGCCAGTTCATCGTTTGCGACTGGATCAAGTTGAACGTGCGTTTGTCGAAATAGTCGAATGCCATGCTCAAGCGATTGTCGAACATGTTCACATCTAGACCTAAGTCCCATTGCTCGGAAGTTTCCCATGTTAAGTTGGGATTTAATGCGGTAGAGTTATAGACGAAGTTTCCCCAAATCTTGTTCGATTCTACGCCGTACTGTGCCTGCTCCGACCAATAATTCTTACCTAATAAAGCTGATTTGTAATTATAACCGATAGATCCTAGATTACCGACACGTCCCCAAGAAGCACGGATCTTCAATAAATTCAGTGTCTCGCTCTTCGGGAAGAAAGATTCATTAGAGATTTTCCATCCGGCTGTTACGGCAGGAAAGTCGCCATAGTTATTATCTTTAGGTAGACGGCCTGCGTAATCACGACGCCAAGAGGCTGTAACGAAGTAACGATCGTTGAAGGAATAAGCCAGACGGGCGATCAAGGATACGTTTGCGTCAGGACCGGTCAAATAATCGGTTGCGGAAACGGAATTCGCATAGGATAGATATTGTAAATAAGCGGATTCGTCAGATAAATCTTTTCCATTAACCTCTAATCCTCGCTTGCTGTAATGATCGGCCGTAGTGGATAGTAAGACACCCACGGTGTGCATGTCATTAAACGTATTGTCGTAGGTCAATGTGTTTTCCGTTTTCCATGCGTCTGCACGGTAAGTCGTTTCATCCAGATTATTTGTCAAGGAGGGTTTTCCCACCTCGTCACGGATCGGGCTGAAGTTCTTATATAGATTATTCTTCAGGTTGTAAGTGAAACGGCTCGTGAACTTCAAGCCGGTAACGATATTAGCTAGTTCCAGACTGGTCGTACTCCAGATGTCGCTGGTTCGGTCATAGCGGTTTTCCGCTTCCAGCAAGCGAACCGGATTGACAGCGTCTCCATGGATATCCGCGAAGTTGGAGCCATATTTGGCGATGTAATCCGGGTCTTCGGTCGTTGTTCCACCGTAAGTACCATCCAGCGGATTGTAAACCGTAGCGCTGGCAGGCATATACATAGCCGCCGCGACAACTCCCGTATAACCACTGTCGGTATCTTTTGAACGGCTTTCGTTGTTTTTCCAAACCACGTCTTCGGTGATAGTCACCCATTTATTCAATTTGAATTTACCGTTGTAACGAAGTGAAAGGTTCTTGTTGAAAGTATTGATCAATACACCTTCATCATTATCGTAAGCAAATGAAACACGGTTGGAGGCATTCTCTGAACCAACATTCAAGGCTACGTTATGGCGTTGGTAGAAAGCGGTGCGGAAGATCTCGTCCATCCAGTTGGTACGTGTGGTACCTACCCATGGGTTCTTGGTCAAATCCCAACCGGTCGGCAATGTAAGCCCTGCGTTTGCGTAAGACAGTTTTCGCATCTCGAGTTGCTCTTCCGCATTTAACGGCTCGATTACGTTGCTAGCTTTACGAACACCGAAAGTCGCGTCATAGCTCAACGAGGTTTTGCCCTCTTTCGCCTTCTTGGTGGTTACCAAGATAACACCGCCGGCTCCGGATTGCGCTCCATAGATAGCGGCAGAGGCAGCATCTTTTAAGACGACAATCGTCTCGATATCATTCATAGAAGCGATGGGTGCGCCGGGGACACCGTCAACAACCCATAATACGTTATCGCCATTCTGTGAGCCCTGTCCACGGATCACTATCGAGGGTGTAGCCGTCGGGTCTCCACCGTTCGCTTGTACGGTAACACCCGCTAACTGCCCTTGCAACATACTTTCGGTAGAGGTAACCGGACGGGCCACCAGGTCTTCCGTGTTGTTCAGCACGCCCACGGAAGCGGAGAGATCTTGTTTGCGTTGCCCCGCTCCATAACCGAGTACGACTACCTCATCCAATTTCTGCGTATCTTCTTCTAGGATGATGTTGAAGGTCGTTTTCCCGTTTATCGGGATACTTTGCGTCATATAACCGATATAACTGATCTCTAAGGTAGCGTTTTCCGGAACTTCCAGTAGGAAATCTCCATCGAGCCCGGTGATTACTCCGTTTGTCGTCCCTTTTACGATCACGTTCGCGCCAATTACAGGAATCCCCGCCTGGTCTTTGACGATACCGGAAATCTGTTTCGTACTTTGTTGGTAGATGCTGGGACTCGGAAGTTCTAAGCCCGATGATTGCCCGAAGACGGGAGAAGCTTGAGCGGTTTGGGTACCTGCCACTATGCCACATAAAGACATCCCTACGCATAGATGCTTGACAGGGATGAAATCATAAAGCCGTTGTTTCATGTTTGCGTATTTTAGTGTTTATCTAAATCTGCCGCAAAAGTAGGCGTAATATGTGCGAGTATAGTGGAAGGTCTTATGAAGTGTTTGTGAATAAAATGTTGCAAAGCTGTTGCAGCCTTACTGCAACGCACGTGCAGTGTTACTGCGACAGGCGTGCAGTAACATTGCAATGCGGGTTGCAATAATCAGAAATCAAAGTATCGTTTAGCGTTGTTGTAACTGATGTCCTCCACCATCTGTCCAATGAAGGAAAGCTCGGAGGCGGGCAATAAGCCTTTCTCTATCTCATTGCCTAGCATATTACAAAGGATCCGGCGGAAATACTCATGGCGGGGATATGACAGGAAGCTGCGGGAATCTGTCAGCATACCGACGAAACGGCTTAAAAGACCGAGGCTGGAAAGTGCGTTTAACTGATCTTCCATGCCTTTGATCTGATCGAGGAACCACCAAGCCGCTCCATATTGCATCTTCCCGGGTACACTGCCGTCGTTGAAATTGTAGGCATTGGCTACCATCAACTCGGTGTCGCGGGGATTCAGGTTGTAAACGATCGTTTTCGCTAACAGCCCTTCTTGATCTAAATGGCTGAAAAAGCGGTTCATGGAAACAGCTACCGGCTGATCATCGATAGCGTCGAAACCCGTGTCTGGCCCTAATAACTTGAACATCCGTTTGTTATTATTCCGATTTGCGCCGATATGGAATTGCTGTACCCATCCACTCCGGGCATCCATTGCCGCCAATTCGTATAGCAATGCCGAACGGTATTTGCGAACTTCCTGCTCCGTGAGCGATTTACCCATACGAGCCTTGAGGAAAATCACCTCAATCTCCTGCTCGGTATAAGGTTCGGCATAGAAAGTATCCAACCCGTGGTCCGATAACCGGCACCCTTGGGCGGCGAAGAAATCATGCCGCTTTTGTAATGCCTCCAATAAATGCTTGTAGGTGAGGATGGTCTTATCGGCGGCGGCCTCCAGCTTGGACAAATAGTCATTTAGCGCCTTGAAATTATCGATAGCGAGTACCTTGTCCGGTCGCCATGCCGGATATACACGGGTGTGGCATCCGCTTGAACGTATTTTTTGATGGAATTCCAATGAGTCTATAGGATCGTCGGTCGTACAAACAATCTCTACGTTCATCCGTTTCATGATGGCTTGCGCACGATATTCGGGGGTACGCAGTTTATCCGTACAAGTTGCGTAGATTTCCTCGGCGGAAGCCGGATTCAAGACTTTATGGATTCCAAATATACGGCTAAGTTCCAGATGTGTCCAATGATAAAGCGGGTTTCGCATCGTGTAAGGCATCGTCTCTGCCCATTTAAGGAATTTCTCGTAAGAGGGCTTATCTCCGGTGATGTATTCCTCGGGGATACCATTTGCTCTCATCGCCCGCCATTTGTAATGGTCTCCGCCAAGCCATATCTCCGTAAGATCCTCGAATTGATGATTCTCCGCTATTTGCCGGGGATCTAGGTGGCAATGGTAATCAATGATGGGCATCTTCGCCGCATGCTCGTGATATAACTCACGGGCCGTGTCGGTTTGGAGCAAGAAATCTTGATCTAAAAAGTTTTTCATACTTGGCGATACTTTTGAATGATAGATAAGGCGTTGCGGCATAAATCGGTAATGGATTGCCAATCGTTTCCCGCTATCGCTTCTTTGGGGAAGAGTTTGGATCCCATTCCTACGCAGGTCACGCCGGCCTTGAACCAAGCGGATAGATTCTCCTCTGTCGGCTCCACGGCACCGGTAGCCATGATTAGGGTCCATGGCATGGGTGCCTTTATGTTCTTGACAAATGAGGGACCTCCTACATTTCCGGCGGGGAATATCTTGCAAAGGTCGCAACCAACTTCTTGGGCAAAGCCGATCTCGGATACGGAACCGCAGCCGGGCGTATAAGGGATGAGGCGACGGTTACATATCTTCGCTATCTCCGGGTTGAACAACGGGCCGACTACGAAGTTTGCGCCTAGCTGTATGAATAAGGCGGCTGTGGCCGGGTCTACGATAGAACCTACGCCCAATACTAATTCCGGGCATTCCTTGGCGGCGTATTTTACCAGAAGGCTCTGACGCCTCCCTCGTAACAGGCTTTTACAACTTGTTTTGCGATCTCTACCTCTTTATTATAATAAACGGGCACCATTCCGGTTTGGATGATAGCCTGTAATGTTTGTATTTTATTGAATTGAGCCATATTGGGAATTAAAAATTGAAAGTTGAGAATTGAAAATTAGCGGGAGACACGGCCGGAGGTGTCGCCGGACATGAGTTTTTCTACTTCCTCTACGGTTACTTGGTTGAAGTCTCCGTAAATTGTGTGCTTTAGGCAAGAAGCCGCTACCGCGAAGTCCAAGGCTTTCTGGTCGTCACCGGGGTAGGAGAGCAAACCGTAAATAAGGCCTCCCATAAAAGAATCGCCTCCACCTACACGATCTACGATATGGGTGATGTCATACCGGCGGGATTCGTACAACCGGTTGTCGGCGTATAGCACTCCGCCCCATGTGTTATGATTGGCATTGATGGAGCCTCTTAGCGTGATGATAACTTTCCGGGCACGTGGGAAGTGAGCCATTAATTGGGTACATACCGACTGGAAAGAGGCGGCGTGTACCTCGCCTTCCGTGGCGGCGGCGTCAAAACCTTCGGGCTTGATACCGAAGACTTTCTCGGCATCTTCCTCGTTTCCTAGGATGATATCGCATCCGGCTACTAGTTCCGGCATGACCTCATGGGCTGTCTTACCGTATTTCCAGAGATTTTTCCGGTAGTTGAGGTCGCAGGATACCGTGATGCCCAATCGGTTTGCCGCCTGTATCGCTTCCAAGCATACGTTGGCGGCACCTTCGGATATGGCTGGCGTGATACCTGTCCAGTGAAACCAAGAGGCATCCTTGAATACCTCGTTCCAATCGATCATCCCCGGTCGGATCTCGGCGATGGAAGAATGAGCCCGGTCATATACCACCTTGCTGGCACGAGCGACCGCTCCGGTCTCCAGAAAATAAATGCCTAACCGTTCCCCTCCGTAAATGATCTTGGAAGTTCCGATACCCTGTTTGCGTAATTCCATAACGCAGGCACGGGCGATGTCATTTTGGGGTAAACGGGTTACAAACTCAGTCTCTATGCCATAGTTGGCGAGTGAGGCGGCGACATTCGCTTCCCCTCCGCCAAAAGTAGCGTTGAACTGATTGGCTTGGCAAAAGCGTAAATAGTCCGGAGTAGCCAGCCTAAGCATGATCTCTCCGAAAGTTATGACTTTCTTACTCATGGTGGTATAGTATTATGTTTTTCGCAAATGTAAGGGTTTATTTCGAATAATGTATAGCGTGTGTGCGAAAACATAGGCTTTTTTATTCCACCTCCCGGACAAAACGCCTGATTTCGAAAGGAGTCTTTGGGGCGCTAACACTGGTGTAGAAAAGAAGCAGGTATTTGACAAAGCCTTCTTCTACCTCTAAATTGGGAAATCCTACTTTATAGATACCAAAGCGAGAATCATAATCCTTGATCGTAAGGTAGCCGCTTTGGTAAATGACAGGGACAGGATTGCTAGAGGTTGAGTCGATACTGTTCAGCACATCGGCATCGGTCTCGGTATTTGCCAGCTCATAGAGGTCGTAATGGGTGTGCTTGAGTAACTCTACTAAATAAGAAGGTGTCCCGGTCTCGAACCAATAATCTTCAGGCCGCATATATTTAAAGGTATTCAGCAGGCTGAAAGGGTTATAGATACCCGGTACGTTGGCTACGAAATGATAGCCGTCGTAACGCTTTCTCAGCAAGGAGTGTGTTTCATCATAGGTCAGTTCGAGGGAGGAGGCCAGTTTATGGGTATCTCCGTCCTTGCGAATCTTCTCGAAATTCTGTATACCGACTGGGATAAATAGTCTGGTTCATAGTGCCAAATATTTAATGTGACCTATTGACAAAGATACGATAAGTTTCTTGATTTAGGATATAGAGTCCGGAAAAACAAAAAAGCCGCTAGTCCCAATATGGATGCGGCTTTTTTTGCTCCTCAATGAAACAATCTCACGATTCCCCCCTTGCAAAGACTTGTTAACCTTAGATCTAAAATACTATGAAAAAAACTCGATGCAAATATAAGGGGTTTTATAATATGCGTCAATAGTATTTGTAACATTTTATTGTAAAGATATCGCAAATAGGTTTCAATTTGATATATATCAAGCTTGTTATTCTGAAATTCCGTACTTTTTAGGAATGTTATTCATAATTTCGAATAATTCGTTAACAGTCTCCGCACGTAGCATGGCGATCCGTGTTTGCTTGAAATCGGTAATACCTTTGAAGAGTGGAGTAGCTGCCAGATGACGGCGAATATGTAAGATTCCCCTACGCTCGTCCAATCGTTCCACGCTTTGCTCCACTTGTTTTTTTAGGATATCCAGATACCAAGAGAAAGGCTCTTGTGGCAATAATTCCCCGGTCGTAAGATAGTGTTTTACCTCCCGGAAGATCCAAGGGCGGCCTATGCTAGCCCTACCGATCATTACGGCGTCTACGCCATAGTCCTCGAAACGCTGCTTGCATATCTCGGCGGAAGTCACGTCGCCATTCCCGATGATAGGGATTTGCATGCGAGGGTTATTTTTTACGGCACGGATCAAGGTCCAATCCGCCTCGCCCGTGTACATTTGCGCCCGTGTACGTCCGTGGATGGAGAGGGCGGCGATACCGCAATCCTGTAGTTGCTCGGCCAGATCCACGATAACGCGGTTGTCGGCATCCCATCCCAAACGGGTTTTCACGGTGACGGGGATGTTCACGGCTTTCACCACCTCTCTCGTGATCTCCAGCATCAACGGGATATTGCGTAGCATGCCGGCCCCGGCTCCCTTGCCCGCTACTTTCTTTACGGGGCAACCAAAGTTTATATCTAAAATATCCGGACGAGCTTCCTCGCAAATACGTGCGGCCTCTACCATCGAGGCTACGTCCT
>OMEB01000950.1_pt1 | contig 12441 bp, 9 predicted proteins | sample 1645311 | NCBI WGS metagenome assembly OMEB01 (sample SAMEA103958119, study PRJEB25191) | human gut metagenome | biome: human-associated habitat [ENVO:00009003]; feature: intestine environment [ENVO:2100002]; material: feces | place: Germany | collected 2013/2015 | reverse complement strand
AGCCATCTTCGTAAGTTCCACATTGTTCTGGCAAATCCTCCTTATTCAATCAAAGAATGGAATCGTGAAAAATTCATGAATGATAAGTGGGGACGTAATTTCTTGGGAACGCCTCCGCAAGGAAGAGCTGATTATGCATTTTTTCAGCATATCATAGCTTCAATGAATGAAACTCAGGGAAGATGTGCGATTCTTTTTCCCCATGGTGTACTATTTCGTGATGAAGAATTAGAATTACGAAAGAAACTCGTTGAAATGGATATACTTGATTGTATAATAGGTTTGGGAGCAAACTTGTTTTATAATTCTCCTATGGAAGCTTGCATATTAATATGTAACTGCTCAAAGGCTAATAGCAAAAAGAATCGAGTTTTGATGATAAATGCTGTGAATGAAGTTACAAGAAAAAATGCAGAGAGTATGTTGTTGGCAGAGCATATACAAAGGATTGTAAATGCATACCAACAAAATAGAGAATTGGATGGCTTCTCAAGAATTGTAAGTAATGATGAAATTAGAGAAAAGAAGTTTAATCTGAATATATCATTGTACGCATATCAAAGTGTACTACAGGATGCGCTTACTGTCTCTAAAGAGGATGCTATAAATGTTTGGATTTCCTCTCATAGTCAATGTATAAATGAAATGGATGAGTTAATTAAGTTGATTAAATAATATGGGTGTAGTAAAATTAGGTGATGTCGCTCGTGAAAGTCGACTTAAATGGACAAAAAGTAAACAGGATGTTCCTATAGTTGGTTTGGAACATCTTATCCCTGATGAAATACGTTTTGATGCATATGATATAAATACAGATAATACTTTTTCAAAAAGGTTTGTAAAGGGACAAGTCTTATTTGGTAGACGTCGAGCTTATCAACGTAAGGCTGCAATTGCTGAATTTGATGGTATATGCTCAGGCGACATAACTGTAATACAAGCAATAGAAAGGAAAATGGTGCCTGAGTTATTGCCTTTCATAATTCAAACACCTGTATTTTTTGATTATGCTAATAGAGGCTCTGCTGGCTCTCTATCACCTCGTGTAAAATGGGAGCATTTGGCTGATTATGAGTTCGAATTACCTCCATTAGAGGAACAAAAAATTCTTGCTGATAAATTATGGGCAGCCTATAGATTGAAGGAAGCCTATAAAAAACTACTTGTTGCCACTGATGAAATGGTGAAATCAAAATTTGGCGACTTCAAATCGCAATTTATCGAGATGTTTGGGAATCCTCTTTCTTTAAATCAGAAGAATGAGTTGAAAAGATTAGGAGAATGTTGTATTCTAAATCCAAGACGTCCTAACATTGCTCTTTGCGACACCGATAAAGTCTCTTTTATTCCTATGCCGGCGGTAAGTGAGGATGGATATTGGGTAGATATGACTGACGAAGAATATGGAAAAGTAAAAAAAGGCTTTACATATTTTGAGAATAATGATGTCTTGTTTGCCAAGATTACACCTTGTATGGAGAATGGCAAAGGAGCTATTGTACATGGACTTACAAATGGTATAGGAATGGGATCTACAGAATTTCATGTATTGCGGCCAATTAACGGAATATCTAGTCCCTATTGGCTGTTAGCATTAACACGAATGCCTATATTTCGTGAGCGTGCTGCAAAAAATATGTCTGGAACAGGCGGGCAGAAAAGAGTTAGTGCTTCATATCTGGACCATTTTATGGTTGGATTGCCTGCGATAGAGGAACAAAGGCGTTTTGAAGCAATATATAGACAAGCCGACAAATCAAAATTTGAATTGAAGCAGTGCATTGAACATATCGATAAAGTCATAAAGAGTTTAATAAACGGATAGAATAAAAGAGATGCGTTGATAGCTGCGGCTTAATTGGATAACTAATTTATTAATAATATGATAGAGAATCTGATTAATGACATAGAGCAGGCTATGCTGGGAGTTTTAAACAACGAGCAAATGAGTCAATTACGAAAGGTGCTAGATTATGCCTTTCGTGATATCAACGTGTCGTCTAAGAACAATGAAGAGTGCAGTGGTAATAGTGAATTGATAGATAGTTTTTTGTCGGCTAAACGAGTCGAAGGTTGTTCGGATAAGTCGATGCACTATTATCGAAGTACATTAAATAATGCTATCAGGAAAATAGAAAAAAATATTCGCCATATCACTACTGATGACTTGCGTAATTACTTAAATGATTATCAGCAGACAAGCGGTGCTACAAAGGTTACGGTAGACAATATACGTCGCATTTTGTCAAGTTTCTTTTCATGGCTTGAGGATGAGGATTATATTGTGAAGAGTCCGGTACGTCGGATTCATAAAGTAAAAGTCGGAAAAACAGTCAAAGAAACATACTCCGATGAAGCGTTAGAACAAATGCGTGACCATTGCGAAGGTATTCGCGATTTAGCCTTGATTGATTTGTTGGCCTCTACTGGTATGCGTGTCGGGGAGTTGGTCAAACTCAATCGGAACGATATAGACTTTGAAAACCGGGAATGCATCGTTACCGGTAAAGGAGATAAGCAACGTCGAGTTTATTTCGATGCTCGTACAAAGATACATTTACAACGTTATTTGGCAGAACGGATAGATGACAATCCTGCCCTGTTTGTTTCATTATTAGCACCTTATGATCGACTACAGATAAGTGGTGTGGAAATTCGTTTACGTCGTTTGGGACGTGAATTGAATATTCCTAAGGTGCATCCTCATAAATTTCGCCGTACGTTGGCGACAATGGCGATAGATAAAGGTATGCCTATAGAGCAGGTCCAGCATCTCTTAGGGCATCAAAGTCTTGATACAACATTGCAATATGCTATGGTGAATCAGACAAATGTAAAAATGTCTCACCGTAAATTTATTGGTTAGTATGTCGCAATTTATCGAGATGTTTGGTAATCCTGTTACGAATACAAAAGGTTGGAAGACTGCTAAGATTAAAGATGTCGCCCCGGAAATGCCTTCTAAAGAGCAACTATCTGGCAAAATCTGGCTATTGAATCTTGATATGATAGAATCAAATACTGGTAGGATAATAGAGAAGGTCTATGAAGATGTTGAGAATGCTTTATCTGTTCAATCCTTTGATGAAGGGAATGTACTATTCTCAAAATTAAGGCCTTATTTAAACAAGGTTGTGATACCAGATGAGCCTGGAATGGCAACGACAGAACTGGTTCCATTACGTCCAGAGCCTAGTAAATTGCATAAAGTATTTTTGAGTCATCTGTTGCGGGGTAATCAGTTCGTTAATTATGCAAATGATATAGCTGGAGGTACTAAAATGCCACGAATGCCGCTCACTGAGTTAAGAAACTTTGATTGTATCTTACCGCCAATGGACAAACAACTTGAATTCGTTTTCATAGCAGAACAGGTAGATAAATCAAAATTTGGCGACTTCAAATCGCAATTTATCGAGATGTATTATAATACTCATAATAAGCAAACCCTTGAATCGGTTTGTCCAATCATGAGTAAGGGGATAACGCCAAAATATGTTGAATCTTCTTCTGTCTTAGTGATTAATCAAGCATGTATCCATTGGGATGGTCAACGTTTGGGTAATATAAAATACCACAACGAGGAAATCCCAGTTAGGAAGAGAATACTTGAATCAGGAGATGTTCTCTTGAATGCAACTGGAAATGGTACTCTTGGACGATGTTGTGTATTTATTTGTCCTTCAGACAATAATACCTACATAAATGACGGACATGTGATTGCCTTGTCAACAGATAGAGCAGTGATTCTTCCAGAAGTGCTTAATACGTACCTTTCTTTAAATGATACGCAAGCAGAAATATACAGGCAATATGTAACTGGTTCTACAAATCAAGTTGATATCGTATTCTCAGATATCAAGAAAATGAAAGTTCCTGTTCCTAGTATGGATGAACAAATCTTGTTTGTTGAGGTCCTCAAACAAGCCGACAAATCAAAATCTGTCATTCAAAAAGCTTTAGTATATTTGAATGACATACAGAGTGACGAATTAGGGAAAATCGCTTAATTATTAAATTGATAACAATAAAAATCATAGATATGTTTAACGAAGACAATACAGTGGAGCAAATGCTCATAGAAGCTGCAACCCAAAGTAGTTGGCAGTATGTAAAGTCACAGGATATACCTCGTAGTTCTGATTCTGTCCTTGTTGAATCATGGCTATTGGAAGCTCTTGTCAGGTTAAATCCAATAACACGTCAACAAGCGGAGCAAGTTATTTATAAACTCCGTGCTGCTATTACTTGTGGAGGTAATTATGATGAATTGGTGACTGCCAATGACCGTTTTCGTACATTATTATTTAATGAAAACACAGAGCCTTTTGGAAAGGATGGTGAATATATACCTATCAGATTCTTTAGCGAAGATGCGGTCGAAGATTATTGTGTAGTGACCAATCAATGGGAGTTTCCACGTAGTTCTGTTGAAGGAGGTAAACGTTTGGATTTGGTTTATCTGATAAATGGAATTCCGGTTTGTGTTGGTGAAGCAAAATCTCCTGTTCGCCCTCAGATAACATGGGCTGACGGAGCCATTGATATGCTGCATTACGAAAAGAGCATTCCAGAAATGTTTGTTCCGAATATATTAACCTTTGCTACAGAAGGTAAAGAACTTCAATATGCCGGCATCTGTGCCCCTGTTGACAAATGGGGACCTTGGTTTAAAGATGAAAGTCGTCAGCATGGTACAATAGAGTCGGTTAAAAGTAACGTAATGGGGTTGGTTCAACCAAACCGACTGCTTGACATATATCGTTACTATAGTGTTTTTACAGGAACATCATCAGGCAAAAAAATAAAAATAGTTTGCCGTTATCAACAATATCTAGGTGGTGAAGCTATTGTTCAGCGTGTCTTAAATACATATCGAGAGAAACAAGGTCCGAAGAAAGGTCTTATTTGGCATTTCCAAGGTTCGGGAAAATCATGGTTGATGGTATTTGCTGCCCAAAAATTACGTTTGCAGAACGAATTACATGCTCCCACAGTTGTTATCGTTGATGACCGTATTGATTTGGAAGATCAGATAACGGGCGATTTTACTCGTGCTGATATTCCTAATATAGAATCTGCAAAGACAAAAGATGAGTTAGTTGCATTTTTCAAGCAGGATCAGCGCAAGATTCTGATAACGACAATTTTCAAGTTCGGAGATGTTGATAGTGTACTGAATGAAAGAGATAATATCATTTTATTGGTAGATGAAGCACACCGAACTCAGGAAAAGGATTTAGGACAAAAAATGCGCAATGCATTACCTAATGCATTTTTCTTTGGCCTTACCGGAACGCCTATCAATAAACGAGATAAGAATACTTTTCAATCGTTTGGTGCTGATGAGGATTTAGAAAAAGGTGGATATATTTCAAAATATACTTTCCAAAATTCTGTTGAAGATGGAGCTACGCTTGAATTGAATTTCCAAACAGTGCCGGTAGAGATGCATCTTAACGAAACTCAATTACAAGAAGAATTTGATGAACTGACCGATCAAATATCAGAGGAAGAAAAGAACGAATTAGTAAAACGAACTTCTGTTGAAGCATTTTTTACAGCGGAGAAGCGAATTAACGATGTCGCACGTTATATTGTAAATCACTTCAAAGAGTATGTAGAGCCCACTGGAATGAAAGCTCAAGTCGTGGTATATAACCGAGACTGCTGTGTGAAATATAAGAAAGCGATTGATGCTCTTTTGGGTTCGGAAGATGCAACCACTATCGTTATGCATACGGCTGGCGATAAAGCTGATGAGTATAAGGCATACCGTCGTGATAGAGAACAAGAAAGAAAACTTCTTGACCAATTCCGTGATCCATTGTCACCGATTAAAATGGTGATTGTCACTTCAAAGCTGTTGACAGGTTTTGATGCTCCAATTTTGCAATGTATGTATCTTGATAAGCCGATGAAAGACCATACGCTGTTGCAGGCTATTTGTCGTACAAATAGAAAGTACAATGTTGATAAGAAATGTGGTCTGATTGTAGATTTCGTTGGTGTATTTGATAATGTAGCCAAAAGCCTTGCTTTTGATGAGGAGACGGTAAAAACGGTTGTAAAGAATATTGATGAGATAAAAGTGTTGATACCTCAATTTTTGCAAGAGTGTATTGACTTTTTCCCTGGTGTAGACCGGACAATCGGTGGTTGGGAAGGTTTGCAAGCTGCCCAGCAATGTTTACTTGATGAGTCTACAAAAACGAATTTTGCAAAACATTTTTCACGATTGGCTAAAGCTTGGGAAACAGTAAGCCCGGATGCAATGCTGGCTGCTTATCAGGCGGATTATACTTGGCTGGCTCAGGTATATCAAAGTGTACGTCCTGTTAGTACTGGAGGTTCACTTATATGGACTTTATTGGGTGCTAAAACTATAGAGATAATTCATCGTAATATTGATACAATCGATATAGGTACTCCTCTTGAAGATCTTGTGGTAGATGGAGATGTTATTGATATGGTGTTGGAGCAAGCGAAAGATAATCCTAAAAAGATACTTGAGGTCGAAAAGATGCTCCGTTTGAGATTAGGTGAGCATCATGGAGATCCCAACTACAAAGCATTTGCCGAAAAGTTGGATGAACTGCGTCGTCATATGGAGGAGAATCTTATAACTAGTATTGATTTCCTCCGTGGATTGCTAACTCTTGCCAAAGAGGTTCTTGAGGAAGAAAAAAATTCAAATCAACCTCTCGATAAGAGGGAACAAGCAAAAGCTGCTCTTACGGAGTTATTTGAATCCATAAAGACAGAAGACACTCCTATAATTGTAGAGCGTGTCGTTGCAGATATAGATGAAAATGTAGTGGCTATTGTGCGCAAATTTAAAGACGCATTCAAGAGTATTACAGCTCAACGAGAGATTAAAAAGAAATTACGTTCTATCCTATGGGTTAATTATCAAATCAAAGACCAGGAAGTTTTTGATAAAGCTTATCAGTATATTGAAATGTATTATTAATCATTAGTCGCTAGAACAACTTTTAGATATTAAGAATTTGAATATGAGTAATATGGATAGAATAGAAACTGCAATAAACAATCTCATAATTAATGAAAATGAGGCAATAAAATCCCGTATTGAAGAGGTTAGGTACTGTATAGATATACCTGAAACTAATTCTAAAGGATATTGCTATTGTCTAAAAGTTGATGCGAATGGGCGCTTAAGACTTCAAGATTTAATAGAATATATTGATTTTCGAATAGTTGATTATGCTATTCCAAAGAAAGAAATAGATGAAGCAAAAAATGATTTAAATAACACAGGTTCTACAAGAAAGATAATTCAGTTAAGAAAGAAAGCTGAAAATCTTTTTACAGATTTGGATAAAACAGGAGAAGGTGGTGAAATTTTATTATATATTCTTACACAAGATATTTTGAAACTGCCACAGTTAATAAGTAAAATGTCTTTAAAAACATCTGCGAAAATGCATTATCAAGGAGCAGATGGTGTCCATTTTCGGTATAATCGTACAACAGGTAACCTCGAATTATATTGGGCAGAAGCTAAAATGTATCAAAATTTGAATGCGGCATTAACGAACTGTTTTGATAGTTTGAAAGGTTTTTTGCTAGATCCGAAAGGTTGTGCTTCTACACAAGAAAGAGACATTGATTTGATCACATCTAATATACACCAAAATATTAACGATGAAACTGTTGAAGATATACTCGTAGAGTATTTTGATAAAGATAAAGAACAATCCAATCATTTAGTTTATAAGGGTGTATGTTTTATAGGATTTGATTATGATAAATATCCAAGTGATACAGATATTACAAAAACTACAGAACACATTAAAAATGCAATACTAACAGAATATGAGAAATGGCATAGTACCATAGGCGAAAAGATAAAAGATCATGAGAATCTTGATAAAAAGGAAATTCATGTCTTTTTAATGCCCTTCCCTTCTGTTGACGAATTTAGAAAGTGTTATCTTAAAACAATCAAATAATGTTAGCTGAAAAAGTTTATAACTTAAATAGTTTCAAGCATCAATATGAGGCTTTACTTACATTGTCTGTTTGTGATACTATTCCTAATTTAATCTGGGATAAAGATAAATCAGATTTATTATCTCGAATAGATTGGAATAATATATTAAGTATAGCATCTTTGTTTAGTTATTATGATGAAAGTAAATATTTGGACGCTGCTCTCCGCATAGCTCAGACTTGTTTAATGCAGGAAACAACTGATGAAAATCAAAAAAATGCAGCTGCATTTATTTTGGATAATCTAACAATTAAGCCAGCGATTAAAATCGCATTGGATAAACAGTATATAAAAAAAGACTTTAGAGATAGCTATCCTTTTGCTTTAAAACTCCAACAAAACAAGTCAGATATTGAGCATTCCATAATTGTAAATGATGAAGTATTTCTTTTGAATAAGTTTCAAAGAGAAGTTTATTCCGCATATCAACATAATGAGACAATAAGTATATCAGCTCCAACTTCTGCTGGTAAGTCTTATATTCTTTGTACCCTTTTGTTGGAAGAATTAATCGAAGGTAATAAAAATATTGTATATGTTGTACCCACAAGAGCATTAATCAGTCAGGTTGAATCTGATTTAAAAGTATTATTGAAACAATATAATATTGATAATCAGGCAAATGTAACGACAGTGCCTCCTCAAGAAGATATTATAGAAGATAAATCTAATATTTTTGTTTTTACTCAAGAGCGTCTTCATTGGTTTTTATATGGGGGGGCTAATAACAAAATAGATATTCTTATTGTTGATGAAGCACATAAAATTGAAGATGGGAACAGAGGAATCTTACTTCAACAAAAGATAGAAGATGTTGTTAAAGCTAATTCTTCAATCAAGGTATTTTTTTCTAGCCCTTTTACATCAAATCCAGAAATTCTTTTGGATAATGTTATGAATAATAGCAGAAAGTGTATGGTCAATACACAATTTGTTGCTGTTAATCAAAATCTTTTATACGTTTCTCAAGTCCATAGAAAAATCAGAGAATGGCAAATCCATTTATGTACTATTGAGAAAACTATTTTGTTGGGGAGAATAATTATGACTGATCGACCTACAACTGAACGACATAAAATAGTTCATACTGCTTATCAAACATCGAATAAAGGTGGATGCCTTATTTATAGTAATGGGGCTGCGGATGCTGAAGATACTGCTACTTTGCTTTATGATTTACTACCAGAACGAGAACCGGACACAGAAATAACAGCCCTAGTTGAATTAGTGCAGAGCACTATTCATACTCAGTATGTTTTAGCTAGAGTTTTATCTAAAGGAATTGCATTTCATTATGGAAATATGCCCTTGCTCATAAGAAATGAAATCGAGCGATTGTTTTCCATAGGGAAAATAGAATATCTGGTGTGTACTTCAACTTTGCTGGAAGGTGTCAATCTTCCAGCAAAATCAATTATAATAAGAAAACCAACAAGAGGTCAAGGGAATCCGCTGAATCAAAATGATTTTTGGAATTTAGCAGGTAGAGCTGGTCGATTGGGAAAAGAGTATAGCGGAAATATCTTCTGTATCGAACCTTCAAAATGGAGTGTCCAGCCAGAACCAAATAAAACGAAACAAGAGATAAAACGAGCCTTAAATGTTATCGAAAATAAAGGTGAAGAATTATTGAACTATATTCGTCATGAGTCACCTAGACAAGATGCGGAAAAACGACCTGACTTAGAGTTTGCTTTTGGTTATTTTTATATAAGATATGTTTTGGAAGAAGAGACGGCACCTTTAAATCCATTTTATAACGAATTAATGACTGAATTATATTCTATTCAATCAAAGATCACATTACCAAGTTCTATCATAAAGAAAAATCCAGGTATATCGCCTCTTGCTCAACAGAAGTTATATAATTTCTTTACGGAGCATATTGATGAGATTGACACATTAATTCCAGTCTATCCCAATGATACTAACGCCTTTGAAGAATATAAAAATCTTATTGATATTATAGGACGTACTATTTCGTATTATCCACCTCAATTAAATGCTTCTAGAGCAATTTTGTTGATTAATTGGATGTCAGGAAAACCATTGTCATATCTTATTCGCAAAAGCTATGAATCTTACAAAAGAAATCATTATAATAAGAAACTTCCTGCGGTGATTAGAGAGGTAATGGAAAATGTGGAAAGTTTTGTCAGATATCAATTTGCAAAAGATTCAAGTTGTTATATTGATATACTTCGATATGTTCTCGAAATAAATAATAAGCAGGAACTGATGGAAAGTATTCCTCAGTTAAATCTTTGGTTGGAGTTTGGAGTATCTCAAAAGACCCATCTATCATTGTTGGCTTTAGGTTTAAGTCGCAATACTGTACTTGAATTGACTAAATACATTATATCTACAAAGAAATCAAAAGACGAATGTTTAGAATGGTTAAGGTCATTAGACCTTGATGAATTAGAATTATCTCCGATAATCATCGATGATATTAAAAAAGTGTTGTAGTATATAGTAGCATAAAAGTGTTGTTGTGAATAATTGAAAATGGATTTATGATTGTGCGAATAAAAAATTAAATTATGGCAAAGAACATAGAAATACGAAATAGTACAACAGAGTTTCTTATCTTTATGCTTGAAGGCAAAGAGGGTGGGATTCAAGTGATGTATAAGAATGAAACCATTTGGGCAACACAAAAGGCAATGGCACAGCTTTTTGATGTGGGAGTACCTGCAATTAGCAAACACCTTAAAAATATTTTTGAGAGTGGGGAGTTGGGCGAAGATTCAGTTATTTCCAAAATGGAAACAACTGCTTCGGATGGTAAGAATTATGATACGACTTTCTATAATCTTGATGCGATTATCAGTGTCGGTTATCGTGTCAATTCTGTTCGGGCAACCCAGTTCCGGTAGTGGTGTACATGTGTGCTTCGTCAGTTTGTCATCCGTGGTTATGTGATAGACAAGAAGCGAATGGAGAACGGTTCGTTTATCGGTGAGGATTATTTTGAGCATTTGCTTGCCGAGATTCGAGAAATATGATTGAGTGAACGTAGGTTCTATCAGAAATTGACATATATATGCTACGGCTATAGACTATAATAAGGACGCTCCGACAACTCGTCTTTTTTTCAAGAAGGTACAGAACAAAATGCACTATGCCGTACATGGGCATACCGCTGCGGAGTTGATTGTTGAACGAGCTAACGCAGATAAAGAGCACATTGGATTGACCACTTGGGAAAATGCTCCGAATGGAAAAATTGTCAAAACCGATGTGTCTGTTGCAAAAAAACTATTTACGAGAAAAAGAATTGGAAGAAATGGGCAGAATAGTCAATGCTTCGCTTGATATGGCAGAGAGTATGGCTATGCGTCATATACCAATGACAATGGAAGATTGGGCAAATCGAATAGACAAATTCATTAATCTATTTGATAGCCCGATATTGCAGGATAGTGGAAAGGTTTCTGCTGAATATGCCAAAGAGTTTACTGAATCTGAGTTTGAAAAGTACAGGATCATTCAAGACCGTCTTTTCAATCTGATTTTGACCGATTTGATAATAGCAATCTTCTCCCAATAGATTTGGATGAATGATGAAACGAATCCCCCGATATCACTAATGAAAGAGGTTCGGGATTCGTTTGTAAAGGATTAAAAAACGCAAACAAACAATGAGCAACTTCTTGAACCCCAATGATTAATTGATCGGGTTACATTTTGCGCAGTGAACTGCGTATTTTTACGCATTGGGTAATATCTACGCCTATTCCAATATCTTGGGAAGAAAAATCGTTATTGCAATTCCTGCTACAGCCATTGTGATACACACTAAAACAGCTTTCCATATTACCCCGGAATGTAAAGTTTCAGCATTAGCTATAATAATGCACACGAAAAAAGAAGATAGAGCAACTACAATGATAATCAAAATGTAGAATGCCGTATATGGGAGGGGGATGGCATTGTCGGCTTTCTTCATTCTCCGCTCGGCTTCCTTGCATTTGCTCTCAATCTGATCAAGAAAATTGCAGAGAAGCCTTGCTCCAAATTCAACTGCCAACTTATGCATTTCTTCAGAAATGATAGGTTTGCACTCACGTATAGAACCGGACAGATTTTCAACTTCTGTTCTCAGCTTATATACATTGTTATTCAGGCTGGCAAGTTCCTTGGCATTTACATCGAGTAGTCGTTTTTCTTCTTCCAGATATTCATTCTTGGGAGTGGTTTTTATGGATTCCACTTCACTCATTTCTGCGGAAAAATCAAATTTCTTTTTCATGGGCTTAGCGTTTTAGTCCTGTTTTCGGTTTCTTCCCTAACGAACGGCTGGCAGCACGAGCGCATCTGCGAGCCCATTGCAAATCGTCTTCGTCCTTGTCTCTCCACGGAAGCTCGCTTTGCGAACCTTCACCACCTCCACCGGTTGTTACATTGGGGGTATTTATCAG
>OMEB01000926.1_pt1 | contig 12679 bp, 8 predicted proteins | sample 1645311 | NCBI WGS metagenome assembly OMEB01 (sample SAMEA103958119, study PRJEB25191) | human gut metagenome | biome: human-associated habitat [ENVO:00009003]; feature: intestine environment [ENVO:2100002]; material: feces | place: Germany | collected 2013/2015 | reverse complement strand
GCTAAACGTATCATCAATGAAATAGCTCTTGTAAGCTGGACCAGCGGAGGACATTCAGCCGGTTATGTTCCAGTATTTGCCATTGGAGCCGGAGCAGATCTGTTTCAAGGCCGTATAGACAACACAGAGATACCTACAAAAATCGCTCAGGCTGCCGGATACCCTATAGATTTCTAAATGATTATGAATTTATCTTGGGCGCGGATTACGTGTAATCCGTGCCTAAACCTCCGAATCTTTTCTTTTCTGATAACTCTGTGGCGTACATCCGTACTGATTTTTGAAACAACGGCTGAAATACACCGGCGAACTGAATCCACAGCGATCGCTTACCTCCGCAATCGGCAAATCAGAATATCGGCGAAGAAGAGTTGCAGCATGTTTCAAGCGGTAATTGAGCACAAAGTTATTAGGAGTCATGCCCGTCAAAGCTTTAAATTTGGAATACAGCAAAGAGCGACCTATACCAACTTCCTTACACAATTCCGGTATATCAAAATCAGGATCATCAATATGTTTCTCAATAATTTGTGACGTTTTGCGCAACATCTCCTGATCCAGCGGGTTAATACTGGTCAAATCAATTTCCGACAGAGGTTTCTTACGAAGCTGATGTTGTATCAACAATCTGTTCCTTACCAGATTATTAGCTCTTGCCAAAAGTAACTGTGCATTGAAAGGTTTGCTTATATAGTCATCCGCCCCACGATTCAACCCCTCAATACTCTGCTCCGTATTGTTGAGCGCAGTAAGCAGAATAATAGGAATATGGCACAAATCAACATTATTCTTTATTTGCAGGCACATTTCAATTCCAGTCATTTCAGGCATCATAATATCTGATATAATCAGATTCGGCTTATGCTCGTAGGCTTGAGCAAGCCCTTCTTTTCCATTATTTGCCAGGTAGACTTGATAGAAAGGTTCAAAAAGCTGTTTCAAGATTTGCAGCAGTTCTTTATTGTCTTCCACCAACAAGAGTTTCCTGTCGTTCTCCTTTGCCGTTTCCTGCGATAGTGAGTCTACAGGAACTTCATAAAAAGAGGCTATTTTCTCGCCTAACAATGGTCCTGTAGTAGTCATCATATCAGATACACTATCAACAAACTGAATATGTTCGTCTTCCTGATAGATACTCATGTTAAGCGATAAAGCAATTGTAAAAGTGCAACCCTTCCCTACCTCACTTTCTACAGAAATTGCCCCATGATGTTTTTCTACGATGCTTTTGGTCAAAGCCAAACCGATGCCCGTACCTAGAGATTGTTCGTTTCCCTTCTGATTCCCGCCCTGATAAAAGCGGTCGAAAATATGAGCGGAATCCAAATCTGAGATGCCACTACCGGTATCGCAAATCTGTATCTTCACATTACCGTTATCAGTGGCAATTATCATACCTATTTTCCCTCCGTCAGGGGTATATTTAAAGGCATTTGAAAGCAAATTAAAAAATACTTTCTCCAATTGCTTAGCATCAAACCAGCACACTATCTCCACCGGATTGCACTGAAAATCATAGCAAATGTTACGTTGATGTGCAAAGTCACTGAACGAAAGAAATATCTCTTTCAGGAATTTCCCTATGGTGACTATATACTATCTTACAGCAAAACCCTCTATAAACGATTATACGATTTATAGAGGGTCTATATTTTAATATACTCTACTGCTTAACAAGGATTCACACTGTAAGGCAATATATAGTTACCAGAAAGTGAGTGCCACATAAACGCAATATTTATGTGGCACTTTATATTTATATTAGGTAACTATATAAGAATTAACCTTGCTAATTTCATTTGGAATTATTCTTATTTTTATTCACTAATTATTCACAATAACTTTGTTGATAATTTTATTTAGATTTCTTAAACTTTGGCATACCATTTGTTAATTGGATTAAAGACGTTTTAGACTTATTGATGTCAAAACTCGTGAGAGTATGTCACAGGCTTTTTTAGATTCTTCCCCTGTATAACTGAAGATAAGAGACATATACAATGATTACCGGTTATCAGGACTACCTTTCATTTGTATTCGCAAAGTCCTTAATTGTAGATTTGGAATTATGACAGTCTTTTTCATTAGTTATGATTTGCGAAAGGGTAAAGACTACCCAAAATTGTACGAAGAACTAAACAGACTCAAAGGTATAAGAGTTCTTGAGTCTGTTTGGAGTCTCAAACTGCCAGACACAAACACTTGCGTTAGCGTTAGGGACCATCTTCTTAAGTTCATCGATGGAGATGATGGCATAATCGTTTCAAAAATCAGTTCTTATGCATGGAGCAAAGTTGATAACGCTCCTCATAAATTTGACTAACGATTATCTCATGTTTTCACTCCGGTTGCGTTACAGCGCAATAAGAGTTCTCTCAAGCGTGCATCAAGCACATACAGTTTAATAATTCTGCTAATTTGCAGAGATAACGACAACCTGAAACATGTTGTCACCAATATAAATAAAAAGAATATGGCTAAGAAAGTTACATCAAAAGCTATTGCTACTAAAGCGTCTAAAGCTTTGCAAGACGGACGTTCAAGTGCAAGAACCAAAAGTATCGCTGGAAGTGCTTTATCTCAACGTGAGAAAAAGAAATAAGACTTCCTATTATTTTCAATAAATGCCCTGACAGAGTTACAGCTCCGTTGGGGTATTTTTATGCCATAATGTCTTATAATATCTGCTCTCGATTAAAAACACTGTAAAGTTAATAACAGTATAGATACTGACAAAGTTTTTATTATACAAATCCCTGCATTATGTTAATTATTGTAAATTTTCAATGATAATTTGTTAGCAGAGGTTCTTAAGTTAATTCGTATTACCCGATCTTTAATATTCGTACATTTGCAAAAAGTCGGAGGGTATCTTTCCTAAAATAGCCACTTTCTCCACAATAAAAACTAAGAAAGGAGGTGTTGTCTTATGGAAAGAAAATTTATAGAAGTAATATACAAAGAATACCCCGAACAAACTGACCAAGGTTTAGCATGGGTAGTCATATATAAAAGAATATATTTATAGCTGTTTTTGCTCCACCCCTCCGACTTTATTCACAAGAATTCGTATATTTACGCCAACTAATAAAAGTACAAGTTATGAAAAAACAGATAATAATAGGTTCATATATAAAAGTTATTAAAGGCAATTTACTTGGTAAAGTTTACAAAGTATTTGATATAACAAAAGAAGGTTCCTTTATTGCTGTTGGAGTCATACGTGCAACAGAATCGGTAAATATAGACTCTGTAACTCCTACTTCAGAGGATGATTTCAATGATACTAATCAAGATGAACTTTCACAAGAAGTATCTTTCTTTTGACTTTTTCTGAAATATAGTGGTTCCAGTACTTCTTTATAAACTTGATTTGTGAATGATTTTCCCTCACCAGTCCAAATTAAGCCTACTTTTTCATCATTAATAGATAAACCAAGATTGTCGGCTATTTCTTGAAGTTCTTTTTTTACTTCTTCTGAATTTGTATATCTGTACATTTTTGTATTCATTAAATAAATGGCTATTCCTCTTCGTTTTCCTCATAAACTACTATTGAGCATAAATTACCTTCTTTATCAAAGAATGGATTCTGTTCAATAGGTCTGTAGCCTAATTCAATTTTTTCATTGATTGACTTTTTAAGTTGTGTCAAATCTTTGCCAACCGCAAAATCAACTTCTACAATGTACAATTCATTTGTTTCTAAAAGCTCTTTATTATCCATTGTTGCAAATTTTTAAATTATTAAATACTTTTCTTTTCCTTTTTTGCAAAGGTAAAAAGCCTTTCTGCAAAGACTAATAAAGAGGTGTAAAAGGGAGTTAACTATATATTTGTTGATAAAACTACTTTAGATACTGCTTTAAATATTTTAAGTCATCACTGTTTGGATTTATCTCTTTACAGTACAACTTACCATCTATAACTATGTAATGAATATAGTGAAGTCCTTTTCTTATAATATTCTTGGAACACCAATTATGTACTTCTTCAACCTTGGATATTTTATATTCATTTGAATAATATTTCAATTTATCTTTCTTTATTCTTACTCCGATTATATCAGTTTCGAAATTAAAACTTTGATGCATTCCACAGTTATCTAAGAAAATAACACCATCTACTTTACAATAAGTATAATCATCTATAAAATATCCATTTTTACATTCATCTTTTAAAGAAAGTGCAACAGGATTAATATTTCTCTCTTTATATTCTCCTAATGGGTTATTTAAGTTGTAACCATAATAGGAGAAATTATAAGTGCGTTTATCCTTTATTATTGATACATTTTTGTCTTTATCAATTTGCAATACAAAATCATAATTAAGAGTAGCTTTTTTATGGTTTTCTTTTTCTCGTAATAATAGCTTTATTGGAGTATTTATAATTATCTCTCTTGTTTTATTTCTATAATAGTCAGTTATATTATTTTTGATAGATTGCAGATTCTCTTCAATATTTACTTCTACCAATATTGATTTAATTAATTCAATTTCATTTTTTGAGTATTCTAACCTTTGCTTGTCTCTTAATTCATTTTCTTCTATTTCCTCTTTGGATTTATTTTTAATTGGAAATATTCTTATGAAGCTATTTGGCAGTTGTGGTATATATCCCTCTTTGTCTGTTTTCATCTTACGGAAATACACACTAAAAGACAAATCATTATCATAGGTTTCCTTATAATTATAACCTTGATTTTTAAGATATATATCTAGCCTACTTTTGGAGTTGATTAAACACTTTCCTTTGTATATCAATGCTTCATTTTTATCTAACACTTCAATAGCATCACCAATATAAACATACTGCTCATTCAATTCATCATATCCTTTCAAAGATACGGTTAAAGTATATACAGGATTCTTAGCTGATAGAGGGTCTGATATTTGAATTAGAAATGAATCACTCTTATTTTGGGTAAATCTAAGAATATCATCTACTTCTAATACCATATTGTTGGTATGTTGGTTAATTATACCATATTTCTGATAAGTGTAACTTTGATTTTGAGCAAAAATAAACCCTATGCTCATTGTAAATGCCAATACTACACATAGTAACTTTCTCATGGCTTGCATAAATTTAGTTCTCTTATGCAACCAAATAAGGAGTATTAATATACGAAAGAAGTGGGTCGCTGTCCACTTCCAGTTAGGCATCGCCAAACGCCTATATACACGCAGACAGACAACCCACTTCTATAGCAGGTTGACTGTGCCTTGTGTATATGTTAAATATTTGGCGATTTTAACTGGTAAAGGCACTTCCTTAATTTTCCAACAATGTCTTTTACCTCGAAAGGTATCTGCAAATATATTATCTATATGAAATATATCAAAGTTAATCTAATGGAATTTTGCTTGAAGCAATTATAATACAGTACATTTGCAAATTTCTAATTTTAGAAGAGGCTGGAGTGGTACTTTAAAGAGCTAACCAAAATTTCAAAGCACTTTAAATGCTTAAAAACGATATAAATATGGAAGGATACATTTTCTTATTTTCTCGTTTCGAACGCAACTCTCTCGGACAATGGGAAGTAGCTGCGTATTATAGAAAAGTTTAGTTGTCTTGTCCTCACACTCCAGCTTTTATTATTATAGTTCACTGTTAAACAATTATTTCTTGGTAGGTAATCACATAATCAATATTACGCAAGAGTAATCTAAATCGACTATAAGCACTCATTTTTCTTGTATTATATCTAAAAGCAAACTCATTTGCATATAATTGTAAATGTTTTCTACTTAAATGGTGATATATTCCAATAATACCTCTTTTGAATATAGACCAAAATCCCTCAATAGTATTAGTATAAATTCTACCATCAACATATTGACCTTTCCCATGGTCAATGGAATAATGATGAAATAGTTTACTCACTGCATTATATCCCTGCCATTCATCAGTATATAATACAGAATAGTTTTTATCTACAAATTTTAGAATATGGGGAGTAATTTCATATTGTGATGTATTCTTTACTACTCTACAGATTATATTCCCATTTCTTTGTAACATCCCAAAAACAGGAGTTTTATCTATAAAGCTTCTCCCTCTAGCGTTTTTAACTTTTTTATCCCGATGCCTATTTTTGTTTTTACCTCCAACAAAAGTTTCATCACACTCTACTTCTCCACTAAGAACTCCTTGATTTTTACAAATTAAATAAGTCCTTATTTTCTGTAACATATACCATGCAGTTTTTTGAGTTATCTTTAAATCCTTTGATAGCTGCAATGATGAAATACCTTTTCTATGAGATATAAGCAACCATATTGCAACAAACCATTTTCTTAAAGGTAATTTTGTTCCATGAAACATTGTACCATTTTTCACATTGAATATCTTTTGAGTATTCTTACACATATATCTATGATTACCTAAATGATATACTTGTGATTTCTTATCAAAGGGAGATTTAACTTTACCATTCTTCCAACGTAACTTTTCAAGATAGATAATACATGATTCTTCATTTGGAAATACTCTAAGAAGCTCAATTAATGAATTAAATTTTAACATATGAGTTAATAGCTAAATCGTTGATTACTAATTATTTCTTATATTGCAAAGGTAAATAAGGAGGGTGTGAAAGCTATTAAAAAGGATTTAAGGAGAATAATTTTATCAACATCCCTTTAATAATATATAATTCATTCAGCATCAGCATTGACAAAGAGGAATACAAAAAGAAAAACTCCTTTGTGATTATTTCACAAAGGAGGTACTAAGCGATAAAATAAATTCAAATAGAAAAAGATTTGAACCTTTAACAATTTATCATCTATGAAAAGGTGAACTTAATGGTTAATAATGTACCTAAGCAATTAGCCTGTGTTCGTATAATGTCTAAAATTTAACAAGTTCAAATCTTTTTTTACTTGAACAAACTTACTAAACCTTAGACGGTTAAACATTATTTTTTATTATCACTGATACAAATATATAATAAATTTTGTTAATTGAATAATTGGGTAAATATCTGATTTATAGCCCTATGGGCATGGTGACTATATACTATCTTACAGCAAAACCCTCTATAAACGATTATACGATTTATAGAGGGTCTATATTTTAATATACTCTACTGCTTAACAAGGATTCACACTGTAAGGCAATATATAGTTACCTTCCCTATATCCCGCTTCTCTATTTGCAATATAAAGCGGTTCTGGGTAAATCGTCTGAAGTCCAAAAGTTCAGAAACCAAATTAGTCATCTGCTGTGCACTCTGCTTTATTTTCAATATCTTGTTGTATACTTGCGGAGGAAGCAGCTGATTCTGCAACAAAGTATCAATATGGCTGACAATCAGTGTCAATGGAGTACGGAATTCGTGACTCACATTAGTAAAAAATACCAGCTTGGCATGATTCATTTCTTCTATATGCTGTTTTTCGATACGTTCTTTTTCCAGCGATTGTGCCAAAGCCTGTTTTACGAATCGGTTTCGGGCATAGTAAGTGATGCCCGAAACAATTGTAATCATATAGAATATCCATGCCCACCAGGTGGCATACCAAGGAGTGGCAATATGAATAGCCAATTGAATAGGAAGCTGACCGGAAGTATACGCCATACGTACATAAAGTGTATAATCGCCCGGATCGAGGTTTGTATATCTGGCCTCCGGAGTCGGAGTAAATGTCCAGACTTTATCCAATCCTTCCAATTTATATTCAAAGCCTTGCTGCGCATATTTGTTCTGATAATCAGAATGGGCAAACTTGATAAGCAGGTTATTGTCCTCAGTATCCAGCATTAGCTTCTTCATAAAAGGAAGCGCTGCAGTGAGTATTTTATTTTCAGGCGACGGTTTTATCAACCGATTGTTAACATGAAGAGTAGAGAAATAAAGAGAACTTATCTCTACCTGGGAAGCATGAAATTCTTCTTCTGCCAAAAGAGTAACCCCTTTGGTATCTCCAATATAGATTTTATTGTCCGAAGAGACATAAATCCCGCAATCCCGAATGATCGGAGCCTTGAGATAGACTTCTTTCTGTCCCAAGCTGGTAAATGACTGCTCTTTCGGATCAAAAAGTATGATTCCCCGGTCTCCGGTAAGGATAAACTTATTGCTGGCAGTCTGTTTCACATTGTAGCAATAATTGCTGGGCAATGTGCTGTTCTCCGTATTATAAACAATCATTTTCTTGATATTCCGGTCGTAAAACAGCAATCCGCTTCCTAACGTACAGATATATGCACCGTCTTTCGTCACCCGTACATGCGATATGCTGCCCTTATAGCCCATATCCTGCAGTTTGAGAGTACTTCTTTGAGTAACATCAGAAAGAGGGACGATCACAACTTTGTCTGCTTGGTTAGCATAGAAGTTTCCTTCTGCATCAATATCAAAATTTATACAGTAAGACTCCGGTTTGAACAGAAACGTAAAGTGATTAGTCACCGGATCGAGTTGAAAAACACCTTCACGGGAAGAAAGATAAAGTTTACCATTCCACATCTTGACCTGATAGATGAAATGGCGCGGAGCCGGAGTATTTTCCAACTGATGTTCCAGGTAATTATAAAAGCTTTTTTTCTGAAAATCATAACGTGACAATCCTCCTAAGTGGGTTCCGATATACAGATAGTCATTCTCTTGGTCATAGCAGATACTCTTTACATTGTTATGCGGAATAGAGTTCAGTCCCCCTGCCGTAAATTGATGTACCAGTTCCCAGTTTTCATTTATGCAACCTAAACCTCCTCCGTCAGTACTGACCCAAAGATTTCCATGTTTATCAGCCGTCATCTCACCAATGTATGAATAATATAGGTTGGAAAGATTTCCGGCCTGGTAGTCATAATGTACAAATCCACTGCGGTCGGGAGTAAAATAGTTCACTCCTCCATAGAAACTACCGATCCAGATAGTTCCCTGCCGATCGGTGTAAAGAGAAAAAATAGAAGGATGATTCAAGCCCCCCACATACTGAGGTATCTGTATCAGTGTATAGGTTTGCTTCCGGACATCATACTTTTGTAAACCAACGAAAGTTCCAAACCAAATATTATGCTCATCATCCTCGACAAAGGCACGTATCTGCATATTGCGGATTCCAGCACTTCCGGTAAGTGCATAAGGAACTTTTTGCAATACATTATCCTTGAGCCGATACAATCCTTGCATGCGAGTGCCTATCCACACTTCTTCGTCCGAACTCTCGAAAATACAATATACATCTATATTTTCCAGTAAAAACCGGGATGGCTGGAGTGTGTTTTGAGGAATGATATACATTCCTTCCATCATGCCGACATATATATTGGTTTCGCTAATTGCCAGCGTGTTTACGGTATAAGGAGGAAGTTTCACTTTCGACCGGGCGGTATGCTGTCGGCAATCGTAAGCGAAAAGAGAATCTTTCCGGGCATACCATATTTCATTCTGATAGACAGCCAAAGCAGTAGTAGCATTGTCTGTCGTATATTGCTTAAATGTGGAGGTATGAATGTCATAGCCAAACAAATTATTATCAGCTATGAAGAAAATATCGCCATCGATATCATGAACAATGAAAGGTACATAATTACCAATCCAAAGCTTTTCCCCATCCGCATTTGTAATTTCGCCCTTGACATAAGTAATTTGCTCTCCATCATACATATTAATGCCTTCCTGCGTTCCAAACCACATTCGCCCCAATCCATCCTGGGCAATACTCAAAACCGAAGGTTGTGATAGTCCATTTTGTAAGCCCAAATTACGGAAATATTCGGCAGTTGCCGGAAGTGTGCTAAATAGCAAAAGAAATAGAGATATGATTCTGTTTTTCATTAGTATGGTTTCCGCATTTTATTATGAATGCAAAAATAAGGAAAAAAGAATATAGCTCCTACTAAAACAAAGTTTATTGTTGAAAGAACTGCCCCCAAAAGTTAGACACAGAACTTTAGGAATGCAGTTCATATCCAACTTTTGAGGAACTTCATGTTTCTCTTGTAAGCTATACCCTTATTTGAAAAGTAACTGTGCCATGTGATACAAACTCCTGCGCCAAGTCAGGAATTCATGGGCCGTATCGGGAGAAACGAAAGACGTTGCCTTAAAACCGGCTGCCTTGAGGTCATTCACGGCTTTAGTCACACCATCCGGATTCTCCTTGCTTCCGCAACTGATGAAAATGGATGCCACCTGATTCTTATCCTTGATATCGCCCGGTGCATAGGTACCACCGCTCAGTAACCCGTAATAATTGAATACTTCCGGACGACGCAAGGTTATCAGTTTCGTTTCAAAACCACCCATAGAAAGTCCCGCCATTGCACGGTGCTTCTTGTCGGCCTGTGTACGGAAGTTACTATCAATATAAGGGATCAGTTCGTCCACCAGCACCGTTTCAAACTCCTTGGCCGTAAACTCATTGATATGTCCGAATTTCACATCATTCGTCATGCCATACGTCATTACGATGATGAACGGTTCAATCTTGCCTTCGGCAATCAGATTGTCCATAATCAGATTCGCATACCCCTGATTGGACCATGCCGTCTCATCTTCTCCCCATCCATGCTGTAAATAGAGAACCGGATATTTCTTCTTATCCTTTCCGTAAGTGGGCGGTGTATAAACAAATGCACGACGATGGGTATCTGTGCTCTTGGAATAAAAATAAACCTGTTGAACATTTCCATGAGGCACTTGCTTCATAGCATAGAAATCCTCATCATGAGCCGGAATTTCAATACCACTTTCCCATCGGCAAGAGCCGTAATAATTCTTAGTACCCGGATCATTAAACACACCACCATCGATAGTCAGGTGATAATAATGGAATCCCTCATCCATGGGGCCATCTGTAGTACCTACCCATACACCTTCTTTATCTTTGCGGAGAACTGTGCCACCACGACCGCCTAATCCAAGACTGACAATGACTGATTTGGCATCAGGAGCAACTACACGGAAGCGGGCGTATCCTTGCGAATTGACCATAGGATATTGCTGTCCGGGCTGATTAAGTACAGAAGGATGGAAATCCTCTTTCACTACAGCAGTATCGCTTGCCGGATCAAAATCCTTAATGATACTATAGACACGTTTCGCCTTATAATTTTCATCGTAAGGCAACGGATAGTTACGTGCACCGAGCCATGAATCGCGGTCGGAAAGATTCCAGAAAGTAACATTGTCTACCACATCCTTATGTTTGCGAAGTACTTTAAACAAGCGAGCATACTGATCTTCCTGAAGCGTTTTTACTACCTGACTGATGTTGCCGCCGTCACGACTGAAGTTGAGCTGTCCTCCCATCTCCTGATTGGCACGAATATCCAACTCAGTAATATGGATATGTTTCACTATCGTAGAATATTTCGTCAGGGCAGCATCTACATCTTCCATACTCGGACCATAGACATTGTAATGTCCCTGCATGCCAATACCATCAATGGGCACACCTTCTTCCTTCATGGATTTCACCATATTATAGATGCGATCGCGTTTTCCAGGATCAGCAGCATTATAGTCATTGTAGAAAAGGAGTACATTAGGATCGGCCTCACGGGCATAAATAAAGGCTTTCTTAATAAACTCGTCACCGGCAATCTGATAAAGAGGGGAATTGCGATACGGACTTGGGTGTTCTCCCATGCCTCGTCGGCCACCCTGCCAGCCACCATCGGAGATTGCTTCATTCACAACGTCCCACGCATATATCACGTCTTTGTAGCGTTCCACGATAGCTGTAATGTGATGTTTCATATTTTGAAAAAGTTTCTCTTTCGACACTAAATCCCCTTTTTCATCTTTATACATCCATTCTCCTATCTGGGCATGCCACATCAGACAGTGTCCGCGTAACTTGATTCCGTTGCCACGGCAAAAATTGGCGATTTTGTCGGCATTCTCCCAATTGAACTGTCCGTAGGCAGGCTCGGTGGGTTGCGGCTTCATGTCGTTTTCTGCCGTAATACTGTTGAAGTCTTTTTTAATAATGGCAATCTGTTCAGGATTCGAGATGTTACGCATATTAACAGCCACGCCGATAGAGAAGTAATCTTTATAGGCATCCTTCAACCCCGTTTCTCCGCTTTGTGCGAATCCGGTATTTGCGCCCATGGTCAATGCCAATGCGCAAAGGGAAAATTTGAATAAATGTTTCATCTGATAATTATTTAAAAGGTTTTCATAGCATATCTATTTATCTACAATTTCATGTATTTGTACATGCATATCACTCTAATTGGAAACGGTTACAAAAGAATGCTTTTTTCAGAGAGATTCTTCATATTTGTGTAACACGTTTTTTCGCTTATGTTACCTCCTTTAGTGAAAGTGTAGGAAAATGGATTCTCAAGGTCAGTACCGCCACTGAAATGAAGAGAAAAAGATGATTGTAACCAAAACGAAACATGCATGACACAAAAATATAACACACATGTCTGAACTTTGCCGCCGTAAATTAATCGACTACAACTAATGATTATGAAGAAAAGCGCATTCATGCTGCTCATCATCCTGCTGTCGCTGACAGCAAACGCTCAGACTCCGTACCGCAACGAGGACGGAAAGAAGATTGATAAAGAAGAGTTGGAAACAAAGGATTACCTGCCGGAAATACACGGTACTATCCGTACTAAGTTTGAGTATCAGACAGAAATGGCTGCCAGTCGTTTCGAAGTACGCAACGCACGCATCAGCATTACCGGAAATGTA
>OMEB01000920.1_pt1 | contig 12733 bp, 9 predicted proteins | sample 1645311 | NCBI WGS metagenome assembly OMEB01 (sample SAMEA103958119, study PRJEB25191) | human gut metagenome | biome: human-associated habitat [ENVO:00009003]; feature: intestine environment [ENVO:2100002]; material: feces | place: Germany | collected 2013/2015 | reverse complement strand
TATTGCAGACCGCTCGGAGTAGTTACAACACCTTCTTTACCTTTGTTTTCAGCGAGGTATTTTTCACCGGCAGCTTTGTTGTCAGCGTATTTGACAGCTAAAGCTTTTTCCTTGATGGCTTCCATACCGTCGCGCATGTAAGCTGTAGCAGCTTCTTTAGTCATAACGTTGCTCTTGTCTGTGATACCTGCGATGAAACCTGCCAACAAGTTTTCACGGCTGATAGTCTGAGTAGAGTCGCTACCGAAGATTTGTTGGTTGAAGCCTTCTACCCATTGTTTGCCTACCATCTGACCAATTTGCATACCGGTCATGTAAGCAACGTCTTTCTTGCTGGTTTTAGCAGCGCCTTCGTTGAAACCTTTGATGAATTCAGCCATCTGAGTAGTGTCAACGCCTTGTTGCATCAGGTACTGAGTCAGACCTTCTGTACGAGCCATACCGATGGCATAAGACAATGAGTCAACATCTGTTTTCAGATTTGCTTTCGGGCTTTGTGCAGTACAGGAAGCTAAACCTGCGCCTACTGCAAGAGCCATGATAAATGTTACTTTTTTCATTTTGCTTTTACTGTTTATTTTTATTTTTGGGATAATATTTCGAGTAATTCCACTTCAAAAATCAATGTGCTGTGAGGCGGTATCATTTCGCCCGCACCTTGTGCGCCATAGGCAAGATCGGAGGGAATATAAAGTTTCCACTTGGCACCTTCGGGCATCAACTGAAGCGCTTCCACCCAGCCGGGGATAACCTGGTTCACACCGAATATGGCGGGTTGTCCGCGTTTGATAGAACTGTCGAACAGGGTTCCGTCAATCAGTGTGCCTTCGTAGTGGCATTTCACTTGGTCGGTGGCTTTTGCATAAGTGCCTACCTTGCCTTCGTTGATGACTTCGTATTGCAAACCGCTTGGCAAAGTAACCACATTCGGGCGTTTCTTGTTTTCTTCCAGGAACTGTACGCCTTGCTCTATGCTGGCTGCATTCATTTTCTCTTCCAGTTCTGCGAAGTATTTGTTTACTATATCGCGTGCCTCTGCGTGTGAGATGGCGGTTTTGTTTCCTTCCAGTATGTCTTTGATAGCTTGTGCAAAGTCATCTACTTCGATGCCTTTTGCACCCATACTTAATAAATTTTGACCTATTCCGAGGCCGATAGCGTAACTGAATTTATCCATATATTTTTGGGGTTGAGACTGAAAGTATTATCTCTTTCAATCAGTTGCAAAATTACAAGTCGCAAAAGTAAGTGTTTTATTTGAATGATTTATGCTTTTAGGTTTTAAATTTTCTTATATCTGTGGCAACTTCGGCAATCTTCTGTATTTTTGTAGAAAAGAAACTGCTATAATAGAAAGGAGATTTTGGTATGAAGAAGAATTTAGTGATTTTATCCGGTGCCGGTATGAGTGCCGAGAGTGGTATCAGTACGTTTCGGGACGCAGGCGGATTGTGGGACAAATATCCGGTGATGCAGGTAGCCAGTGCCGAAGGATATGTGCGCGATCCGGAGCTGGTGATAAACTTTTATAACGAGCGCCGTAAGCAGTTGCTTGATGTGGAGCCCAATGCAGGGCACATCGGACTTGCCGAGCTAGAGAAGGACTTCAACGTGACGGTGGTTACGCAGAATGTGGATAATCTGCACGAGCGCGCCGGGAGCACGCGCATCATTCATCTGCATGGTGAACTGACAAAAGTATGTTCCAGTCGTGATCCTTATAATCCCCATTATATAAAGGAATTAAAACCTGAAGAATACGAGGTGAAACTTGGAGACAAGGCGGGAGACGGAACACAGTTGCGGCCTTTTATAGTTTGGTTCGGCGAGGCGGTCCCCGAAATTGAGACAGCTATTCAATATGTGGAGAAAGCGGACATTTTTGTAATTATCGGCACTTCGCTTAACGTGTATCCTGCTGCGGGATTACTTCATTATGTACCGCGGGAAGCAGCGGTGTATCTCATTGACCCAAAGCCGGTGGATACACATACTTCTCGTCCGGTACATGTGATTCAGAAGGGAGCTTCTGAAGGAGTGGCTGAGTTGAAACAGTTGTTGGGCGTTTAAAACCCTTTCCTGTCTTTATTCCAGTTCAGAGGTAAAAATATGATTATTCCGGAGCACTTCCGAAATTTCGAGTGCGGTGATGCCACTGCACTCGATTCTTAATATTTTTTCCCAATCCTCAAAGTCTACATTCCATTTGTCGATTTGGGGATATTGTGCCAGAAGTTTCTCGATGCGTTTGATGTCGCATTTTCTGGTGATAGAAGTTCGAAAAATCAGAATCTTATTTTCCATGTCTTTTAGAGTTTTATTGATGTGAACGGAACTCTCGAATGGTCATATTGAAATATTGTCTGAAGTTGCGGCTTAATAGTGAAAGGCTGCTAAAACCGCATAGACGGGCAATTTCAGTGGCAGAAAGTTCCTTGTTCCTCTTTAATAATTGTGCTGCTTTTTCAATCCGAGTGCGTTTGATATAATCTGTGGGAGTTTCTCCTGTCAGAATAGTAAATACGCGATGGAAGTGGAAAGGTGAAAAACAGGCGATGCCTGCCATTTTCTGTAATGGTAGTGGCTGGTCTATGTTGTTATGGATGTAGTCGGTGACTTTGTTTATCCGTAACAGGTATTCTTGCTTATTTAATTCTTTCGTTTCCATATCTTTTTGCAAAGTAAAGGATAATAATTGCCGGAGAACTATCCTATTTTGCTAACTTCTCCGGCAGCTGGCAATTATCTTTTTTGTCCTATGTAGAATACATAACCATAATATTCTTTATACTTGTCATACAGACTCTGCTCATGCCGTTGCCCGGCAATGAGGTCTGCGGCTGCGGCATTTCCCGAGTATTCCTTCAAAAAAGCTTCCTGGGCCGGGAACTGGGGAGCATAGAAATGTTCTGTCCAACAGTTCTCCGGTAAAATGAAATGGGCTGTCAGTGTATAGCCGGCTTTCTCCATTTGTGCTATTTTTGTCGGGATAGTATCAATTTCCGGGTAATTGGCGAGCCAGAAGTCTTCTATTTCGGCAGGGCGTTCCGGGGTAAACCAGGAGGCTTCTGTTACGGCGATGAATCCGTCCTTTTTCAGGAATCTGTTCCATTCGTTCATGCCACGTTCGAATCCTATATTATAGATAGCGCCTTCGGACCAGATAAGATCGAGTTCTTCGTTTTGAAACGGCAGATTGTCCATTGAGCCGACAATGCCTTTTACTCTGTTTTCGCAATGGGTATTTGCTGCATTTCTGTTGAAGATCTCTATAAAATCGGGGAAAAGGTCGATGCCTGTAATCTGTCCTTTTGTATAGTTAGCTAATACCATTGTCTGTCCGCCTGTACCGCAACCAATATCGGCGATTTTGGCTTCGTCAGACAGTTCGTTGATGAAACTTACGGCTTTTTGTGTGACTTCGGGACTTCCGGGACCTTGGCGTTCTAATAACTTGAAGTAATTACATATCATTGTGAAATCGAAATCGTGGATTGATTTTAAATCGTTACTCATTGTTTTTTAATGTTTTAGGTGTACGCCAAATGAATGCATGCAATGATGCCCGGCTCATTCGACTATACAAATTGTTTTAAAATTCAGATAATAGAATATAACTCTGACATGACTATGTCAGAGAAAACATAAGGGATAATCTGTAGTGAGAGGAAGACTAACAGATTATTTACAGAACGGAATCCTTACGGAATGAAAATGAGTTAAACATCCAATTTTTCTTTTAGTTCGTGGCAAAGATATGTTTTTTAGAGATAAACGTCCGTAAATTCTATAAAGAAAAATACTGTAAACGTGCATTTTAGCAAGAATCGTCAAGTGCATTTTTAGTACTTAGTCGAATAAATGATATAAAAAGGCTATGTATTGAAGTAATAATTAAGTATTATTTGTATTTTTGTAACTTGAAATCTAATTATATATTACATGAAAAGAAGCTTTATCTTTCTCTTGGGCCTTTTGTGTATTATAATGGTGGAGGCTAAAAACCATTACTTTAAACATCTGGGAGTTTCTGACGGATTATCTCAGGTTTGTATATTTTCAATTTATCAAGATGAGTTGGGTGCAGTATGGTTAGGCACTTCGGAGGGATTAAACAGATATAATGGTAAAGATGTAAAAATATTCCGTCCTTCGCAGGGAAATGAAGGTCTGACGAATAATGAGATCAATAAACTGTGTGGAGATAAAAAAGGAAGAATATATATTCGTTCGGGTAATGACTTGATAAAATTTGAACTTTATAAAGAACGGTTTACCTGTTTACTTCGGAATGATGTAAGAGATCTTTTCTGTAAAGAAGATACGTTGTGGGTTAGTTGCAAATCTGGTATCTATTATTATACAGCTGAAAGTTCAGAATTGACTTTTTTCACGAAATTACAGGGAGGAGTAGGTGCGGAAGGTATGATATATGTCGATAACGATTTTATATGGGTTGCTACCAATCATCTAGTTGCTATTTCGCGCAAAAATCCAAAGCAACAAAAGATACTAGCTTCATTCGACAGAGGTAGCCAATGTATTTCAGGAGATAGTGCGGGTAATATATGGGTAGGTACCTGGAACGGTTTGTATAAAATCTCCGCCAATAGGGAAATGACACGTTATATAAATTCTTCAGACAAAGGAGAATTGTCGGATAATCAGATTCGATGTGTATTGGAAGATGACTTCAAACATATATGGGTAGGTACTTTTCGCGGACTTGATTGTTATGATCCTACAATTGATAAATGGGAGCATTATACACGTTATGGTGATTCTCCAAACACCTTGAGCCACCACTCCGTTTTATCTCTCCACAAAGATATGCAAGGTAATATTTGGGTAGGAACTTATTATGGAGGTGTAAATGTCTTTAATCCGAGTAAGACTAGTAATCATTTTTACTATGCAGAGCCGTTGCAGGAAGACTGTTTGAGTTTTCCTGTCGTTGGAAAGATGGCGGAGGATAGTAGTGGAAGATTGTGGATTTGTACAGAGGGAGGAGGATTGAATTGTTATAATGCAGATACCGGGATATTTACTCGGTATCAACATCGGAAAGGTGATGCGAGTAGTGTGGGTAGTAATAATCTCAAGTCAATATTCTATCGAAAAGAAAATGAACGGCTATATGTTGGTGCTCATCTTGGGGGAATATTTGTGTTGGATCTGAAATCGAATAAAGGACATACGCTCCATAATATAGTAGGTGATCCCACATCATTACCGCATGAGATAGTGAACGATATTCAAGAGTATAAGGATGGGCTTGCTTTATTAACACAGGGAGGGGTTGCTTTTATGGATCCGGTGACTGAGAAATTTTCACCACTCTCGAATGATGTAAATGTCCGGAAGCTATTGAATAAAAGATATGCTTTTGAAACGTTCCTGATTGATAGTCGACAACGTATGTGGTTGGCATCGGTTAATGGAGGTGTTATTTGCGTGGATTTGCCTTCATCAAAAATAACTGAGTATGCAATGGATACTAATAATCCTTCTTCAATAGGACGATTTAAAGTTGTCCATATTTTTGAGGACAGTAGAGGAAGTGTATTCTTTTGTACGATAGGATCGGGTATATATGAATATCAAGAAGGGGAGCAATCATTTAAGTCATACAGTACTTCGAATCAATGTCTGCCGAGTGATTATTGTTATTATATCTGTGAATCTGTTGAAGATCATCGTTTATTTATTCTTCATGGAAAAGGACTTTCTATTTTTAATAGAGAGAAAGGAGAAGTTGAAAATACCTATCACCTGTTTAATCAGACTTATAGTCAGGGATCTGCTTTGTATCTAGATAAGAATGGAACTCTTTTTATTAGCGGTACTAATGGCTTGGCTTTATTCCAGAAGCAATCTTTATATGCTTTACCTTCCAAGAGTCTTTTGAATTTTGATAAATTGTTTATTTTCAATGAAGAAATTTGTCCTAATGACCAGTCTGGTATTTTGACTGATATACTGGCGAAGACATCGGATATTTATTTAAGCTATAAACAAAATAATATAACTGTTGAATTTGCATCCTTTAATTATAATAATGATCGTAACCGTTTATTTGAGTATCGTTTAGAAGGATTTGATAAGGCTTGGACTCAAACCACTGGTACAACAATAACTTATACGAATTTACCTCCTGGTGAATATATACTTAGAGCCCGTCCATTAGCTGGTAAAGAAAATCTGGATGAGGAAGTTCATTTGAATATACATGTTTCTGCTCCTTTTTATGCCACTGTCTGGGCCTATTTTTTCTATCTTCTATGTTTGCTAGGGGTGATGATTGCATTTATTCGTTTCAAAACTCGTCAGGCTGCTTTAAAATCCTCTTTGGAGTTTGAAAGAAAGGAAAAAGAGAGGATTGAAGAACTGAATCAGGTAAAATTACGTTTCTTTACGAATATCTCTCATGAATTCCGTACCCCATTAACACTCATTCTTGGACAGATTGAGGTATTGATGCAGATGGATTTGGGCACAACTATTTATAACCGTATCCTTCGCATTTATAAAAATGCATGGCATATGCGGAATCTGATATCAGAATTGCTTGATTTTCGTAAACAGGAACAAGGTTATTTGAAACTTAAGGTTGAAGAACAGAATCTGGTCACATTTACGCGACAGATTTATATGTGTTTCTATGAGTATGCACAAAAAAAAGAGATTACGTATCGTTTTGATAATGTAGAAGAAACAATTTCTGTCTGGTTTGATTCAAAACAATTACAGAAAGTTATTTTTAATTTATTGTCGAATGCTTTTAAATACACACCCAATAAAGGAAGTATAAGGGTAGAGGTAAGAATGCTTGCTTCTCAAGCGATTGTGTCGGTATGTGATACAGGAGTCGGCATTCCGGAAGAACATATTTCAAAGATTTTTGAGAGATTTTATCAAACAGATAATTCTTCTTCGTTCACATTAGGAACGGGCATAGGATTGGCATTGGCTAAAGGAATAATGAATATGCATCATGGAAAGATTGATGTAGAAAGTACTGTGGGAAAAGGTACTAAATTCACGTTATCTCTTCCTTTGGGAAATCGTCATTTTAGTGATGAAGAAATGGCTACTGTAGAAAGTAGAGAGTCAGTAATTATTTCCGAGGCGGTTCCTATGCTTCCCTTTGAACAAATAATGGATGTGGAAGAAGAAAAAACGAAAGTACAAGAGAATATTAAGGAAGAAGATAAACCCATTATTCTTTTGGTAGATGATAATGAAGAATTGTTGTCTATGCTGGAAGATTTGTTTTTGCCGATATATAAGGTATATATTGCACATGATGGACGTGAAGGACTGGAAATGGCACGACAAATTCAGCCGGACTTGATTATAAGTGATGTGATGATGCCTGAAATGTCTGGTAAAGAATTATGTTATAAGATTAAAACCAATGTGGAACTTTCTCATATTTCTGTGATTTTATTAACGGCTCAGACTTCTGTTGAGTATGTTGTGGAGGGGTTAATGTTTGGTGCAGATGATTATGTAACGAAACCATTTAATGTAAAAGTATTGATTGCTCGTTGTAATAATCTGATTAAAAATAAAAAACGTTTGATAGCACATTATGCAGGTAAGACCATTACGGAGTCTCCGGTGACAGAAGCTATAAATGAAAGAGATAAGGAATTATTAGCGAAATGTGTGAATATTATTAAGGAGAACTTTGAAAATCCTGCTTTTGATGTTACTGCTCTTGCTTCCGAACTCTGTGTGGGACGTAGTAAACTATATATGCAATTCAAACAAATGACCGGATTGACTCCGAATGAGTTTATTCTAAAAATAAAGTTGGATGAGGCAATGTCTTTATTGAAGAACCATCCGGAATTAAATATCTCGGAGATTTCTATACGGTTAGGGTTTTCTTCTCCACGTTATTTCAGTAAATCTTTCAAAGCATTTTTTGGGGTCGCTCCGCAAACTGTAAGAAGTAGGAAGAAAGAATAATGTGTTTTTCATCTACTATCAAATTATACATGACATCCACTAATATTGTACATAAGAGGTCTTATTAAATTGGAGAAAAAGGCTAAAATATGACCAAATCTTCCATTTTAGGTGTTCATTTTTTCCATGTGGATTCATACGTCTACTTTTTGTAATATTTGTATTTATAGGTATTGTGTTTCTCCTCTACTTTTACATCGCTTTAATTTAGTTTTAGTACATAAAATCAAAAAGTTAATTAAACAAGTATGAAGGGCACAAAAAAATATGGAAATAAAATTTTTATAATTACTGAAAATCAGACCAATGCATTAAGAGAAGAAATTAATATGGCTGATTATAAAAAAAACGGTAATAGATGTGGCGGCTATGACCGATGAAATATGAGAAGATTTCAAGCAATCAAAGACTTCTAATTATACTCATTATAATATAACTTATCACATGAAAAGCAAATTAATAACATTATTCTTACTATTAGTTACTATTGGTTCGATAACCTCCGCTCAGGGAATTAAAGAAGAAATCTCTTTAAAATATGGAGCAACGAATGAGGGGAAGCGACAGGATCCTGCAATGCAAAAATTCCGGGATAATCGTTTGGGAGCCTTTATTCATTGGGGATTGTATGCCATTCCTGGGGGTGAATGGAACGGAAAAATGTACGGTGGGGCTGCTGAATGGTTGAAGAGTTGGGCAAAAGTACCTGCTGATGAATGGCTGAAACTGATGGATCAATGGAATCCTGCCAAATTTGATGCAAAGAAGTGGGCAAGAATGGCTAAAGAGATGGGAGCTAAGTATGTAAAGATAACAACGAAGCATCATGAAGGTTTCTGTTTGTGGCCGAGTAAATATACTCAATATACGGTAGCGAATACTCCTTATAAAAAAGACTTGTTGGGCGAAATGGTAAAAGCCTACAACGATGAAGGTATTGATGTACATTTCTATTTTTCAGTGATGGATTGGAGCCATCCGGATTATCGTTACAGTATAAAATCTGAAGAAGATAGTATTGCGTTCAGCCGTTTTCTGGAGTTTACAGACAATCAATTGAAAGAACTGGCCACACGTTATCCTACAGTGAAAGATTTCTGGTTTGATGGTACATGGGATGCAAGTATTAAGAAGAATGGTTGGTGGACAGCTCATGTGGAACAAATGCTGAAGGAGATGCTTCCGGGGGTTACTATTAATAGCCGTCTGCGTGCCGATGATAAAGGAAAACGTCATTTCGATAGTAATGGTCGTTTGATGGGAGATTATGAATCAGGTTACGAACGTCGTTTACCCGATCCAGTAAAAGACCTTAAGGTTACACAATGGGATTGGGAGGCTTGTATGACTGTACCCGAAAACCAATGGGGATATCATAAAGACTGGTCATTGAGTTATGTCAAAACTCCGATTGAAGTACTTGATCGTATTGTACATGCTGTTTCTATGGGAGGAAATATGGTTGTAAACTTTGGTCCTCAAGCAGATGGAGATTTTCGTCCGGAAGAAAAAGCTTTGGCGACTGCTATCGGCAAATGGATGAGTCGTTATGGAAAGGCCGTTTATGCCTGTGATTATGCCGGATTTGACAAGCAGGATTGGGGATATTACACACGCGGTAAAAATGGTGAAGTGTATATGGTGGTATTCAATCAACCATATAGTGAACGTTTGATAGTAAAAACCCCGAAAGGAATTTCAGTTGAAAAAGCTTCTTTATTAGATACTAACGAAGATATCAAAGTTGTTGAAACAGCTCGTAACGAATATAATGTATCTGTTCCCAAGAAGAATCCGGGTGAACCTTATGTTATTCAGCTTAAGGTGCGTGCAGCTAAAGGAACAAAAGGTATTTATCGGGATGCTTTAACATAAATCAAAAGAGGATTGTAATATGAAGTTCAAATTTACATTCATTTTGTTAGTATTGATCGGGCAGTTTTTCTCTCTCACTGCCCGGGAAGTGACCTCTTTCAATGAAGGTTGGTTATTCAAACGCGGTCCTTTTTCGGAAGACCCAGTAAAAGTTGTTGCTCAATGGGAGGGGAAATGGGAAACTGTAAATCTGCCTCACACATGGAATGCTAAAGATATGCAGGTAAAGGCTGCTTCTTTTTATGAAGGAGTTGGCTATTACAAGAAAAAACAATTCTTTAATGAAGAATTGAAAGGGAAGCGTGTGTTTCTTCGATTTGAAGGTGTGGGCGCAAACACCGAGGTATATGTTAACAGTAAGCTTGTAGGAACCCATAAAGGAGGTTATAGTGCTTTTGCTTTTGAGATAGGAACAGCTTTGAAATTTGGAGCTGAGAATGAAATCATGGTAAAAGCTGATAATACTGCACGACCGGATGTTATTCCGGTGAATCATAGCCTTTTCGGAGTGTATGGAGGTATTTATCGCCCGGTATGGCTAATTGTTACTGAGCAAAATAATATAACAGTTACCGATTGTGCTTCTCCAGGTGTTTATATTACTCAGAAAAATGTTTCGAAACGTTCTGCAGATATTACTGTAAAAGTAAAATTAGACAATGGCAGCCTTACTCCTGCGAATTTAGTACTTGAAAATACTCTCTATACCCAAGAAGGAAAGAGAGTTGCTTCACATCGCCTTCCTTTGGAATTAACTCCTCAAGGAACGCAAACTTATTTTTCAACTTTTAAATTGAACAAACCTCATCTTTGGCAAGGACGTAAAGATCCTTATTTGTATAAAGTCGTTTCACGTTTGGTAGCAGAAGGAAGGGTCATTGATGAAGTTATCCAGCCTTTGGGTGTTCGTAAGTTTGAGGTTGTTGCCGGTAAAGGATTTTATTTGAATGATGAGAAATATCCGATGTATGGTGTAACCCGTCATCAGGATTGGTGGGGATTAGGAAGTGCTTTGACTAATAAAGAACATGATTTTGATTTAGCACAGATAATGGACGTAGGGGCCACAACTGTCCGTTTTGCCCATTATCAACAATCAGATTATCTCTATTCTCGTTGTGATTCTTTGGGATTGGTCATTTGGGCTGAAATCCCTTTTGTGAATCGTGTGACAGGCTACGAAGCGGAAAACGCGCAGTCTCAGCTTCGTGAGTTGATTCGTCAGAGTTTTAATCACCCTTCTATCTATGTTTGGGGGTTGCATAATGAGGTATATCAACCTCACGAATATACAGCCGGGCTGACGCAAGCACTTCATAATCTTGCCAAGACAGAGGACCCGGATCGTTATACTGTAGCTGTCAATGGTTTCGGACATGCTGAACATGCAGTGAATCAGAATACAGATATTCAGGGGATGAACCGCTATTTCGGATGGTATGAGAAGAAGCTACAAGATATTGAACCATGGGTGAAAGGATTGGAAGAAAAGTACCCGTGGCAAAAGCTGATGTTGACAGAATATGGTGCGGATGCCAATTTGGAACATCAGACTGAATATCTCGGTGATGCATTGAATTGGGGAAAACCTTTTTATCCGGAAACATTCCAGACTAAAACGCATGAATATCAATGGAGTGTTATTTCGAAACATCCTTATATCATTGCTTCTTATCTATGGAATATGTTTGATTTTGCTGTGCCGATGTGGAGTCGGGGTGGTGTACCTGCTCGTAACTTGAAAGGCTTGATGACTTTTGACCGGAAAATCAAGAAGGATTCTTATTATTGGTATAAAGCCAACTGGAGCAAGGAGCCTGTATTGTATTTGACGCAGCGCCGAAATGCGGATCGTGAGCGGAAACAGACCTCTGTGACAGTTTATTCTAATATTGGTACTCCTATAGTATATCTTAATGGTAAAGAATTGACTGGTATTCGCAAGGGATATACTGATGTACATTATGTTTTTGATAATGTAACACTGGAACAAGGTAAAAATGTAATAAGAACCGTTGCAACACATAACGGAAAAGAATACACGGACGAAATTGAATGGAATTATACAGGAGAAAAGAAACGCAATGCTGACTCGCGTGAGAATAAGAACGAACATGCTGGTTGGTAATTGCTTGTTTAGAATATATAAAACAATATTGTTGAATCTTTAAATATGAAAGCCTATGTGAAACTATGATCTTACATCAATTCGAAAAACACTTAGAATTAAAAATGTTATGGAATAAAAAACATCTAAATTACTTATGGAATACAAGAAATTTTATTTATTAATTATCGTATGCCTCTTTTCTATAGGAATATTCGCTCAGAGCGGTACAGAGAAGATTAGCATTTCGTTTAGTAAAATACCTTTAAAAGAAGCTATGGCAAGAGTAGAGAAGGCTTCGGGGTATTTGTTCTCTTATGATGCGACTGAAATAAATGCAGAACAATTGGTAAGTCTGAACTGCAAGAATGAAGAAGTGCGTCTGGCGCTTCGTAAAATGTTTGAACCGACTAATATTACGTTCAAATTTCAGAATAAACAAATAGTATTGTCGCTTTCTTCTAAAGAAACGTTGAGTTCTAAGAAAGGAGCGACCAAAACTGTCACTGGTACCGTTTCCGATGGAGCAGGGGAGCCTATTATTGGTGCCACAGTAATAGTGAAAGGCACTATTAACGGTGTATTAACCGATATGGATGGTAAATACACTATTAAAGCAAGAGAAGGTGAAGTTTTGGAATTCCGCTATATTGGTTATAATAGTGTTGAACAGAAAGTAAAGGATAAAAGTGTTATCAACATTGCTATGGCGGAATCGAATGTAAATCTGGATGACGTTGTTGTTATTGGTTACGGTTCACAAAAGAAAGAAAG
>OMEB01000909.1_pt1 | contig 12880 bp, 8 predicted proteins | sample 1645311 | NCBI WGS metagenome assembly OMEB01 (sample SAMEA103958119, study PRJEB25191) | human gut metagenome | biome: human-associated habitat [ENVO:00009003]; feature: intestine environment [ENVO:2100002]; material: feces | place: Germany | collected 2013/2015 | reverse complement strand
ACTATTTTATATATAATAGTAGAAAATAAAGAGACACACTTCAGGATTCTCTCCTTTATTGCTATTAATTAAACTCAATATTAATATCGGATTATTAATTGAAGCAAAAAAAAGAATATACTCCCCTTATACCAAGTACCCAAAGTACTCTGCAGGCAAAGAAAATCACAGGTAAAGTTATGGATGCGACAGGCGAACCAATTATTGGCGCCAGTGTGTTAGTGAAAGGCACAGGTACGGGTACTGTGACAAATGTGGATGGTAATTTCTCTGTGGATGCCCAGCAAGGTAGCACATTGGTAATTTCATTTGTGGGGTATACTTCGGCTGAAATAAAAGTAGGTGCGGGAAGTATCTATAATGTGACTTTGGCAGATGATACTCAGGCGCTGGAGGAAGTTGTAGTAACAGCGATGGGTATCAAAAAAGAACGCAAATCTTTGGGGTATGCTGTGGATGATGTAAATGCGAAAGAATTGATGAAGAACAAGAGTACCAATGCGATCAATTCTTTGGCTGGTAAGGTGGCGGGTGTGACGATTACGCAGACGTCAGGTGCGGCTGGTGCAGGTTCTCAGATTATCCTTCGTGGTGGAACATCACTCGAACGCGACAATCAGCCATTATTCGTTGTTGATGGCGTTATCTATGATAACTCAACTTCAATAATCGGTAACTCTGCATATGATGGGATGAAAGCTTCAGCTACAACAGGCTCTAATCGTGTTATGGATATTAATCCGGAAGATATTGAGAATATGTCAATTCTTAAAGGACCTGCAGCATCGGCTCTATACGGTTCTCGTGCTGCAGCCGGTGTTATTCTTATTACGACAAAGAAAGGTAAAGAAGGTAATGTGGAAGTAAATTTGAGTGCAAAGTATCTTACTTCATGGGTCAAATCGCTCCCGAAAACTCAATCCATGTATAAGAGAGGATTTTACAACGGCCTTGATTCGAGTGGTAAGGCTATAGTAGATGATTTTACTACAAATTCTTGGGGAGAACCTTATGCAGCTGGAGAAACAGCTTATGACAATGTTGGAGATTTCTTTCAAAACGGAGGTGCATGGGACACTAATGTGAGTGTATCAGGTGGTAATAAGACTGGTAACTTTTTCTTGTCCGGTTCATTCTATGACCAAGATGGCATAATTCCGACTACCGGTTATACAAAGACGACTTTCCGCTTCAATGCCGAGCAAAGATGGAAAATGCTAACATTTAATGCTAATGTAGCCTATTCTCAGGCTCGTACAAGCAAAACTTTAACTTCTGCAGGTCTTCATGATTCATCAGGGACGGGTTCCATGGTTGCTCTTTATGGATGGGCACGCAGTGATGATATGAAGCATTATTTAAATGAAGATGGTTCAAAATATCGTATATTCGAAGGTCGCCAAGAGCTATCCGCTGATGTTGAAAATCCTTATTGGATGCTTGATAATTACAGACTGAAGGATGATACAGAACGTTTTACGGGTAGTTTCAGTGTGAAAGCTGATATTACAGATTGGTGGTGGATTTCTTATCGTATGGGTGTTGATTCATATACGACAGAAAATAGTAATCGTATTGCTGAAGGCGCAGCTGTGAAAGATCTGTGGCAAAATGGAATGATGAGTGAAAACTCTCTTCGTTACCAATATTTGTCTACTAACTTGATGACTAACTTCAGCAAGTCGTTTGGTGATTTTAATTTTAACTTGATGCTTGGCACTGCAACAGATGCCACGAAGTCGACGACTAACTATCGTTATGGTTGGAATTTTGTTATTCCGGGGTTCTATTCATTTGGTAATATTTCAACAGCTGATAAGTATCTTGTTGTAAATCGTAGCAAGCACCGTCTTGTCGGTGTGTTTGGCGAATTCCGTGTTGACTGGAAAAATACAATATTTTTAACAGCTACAGGTCGTAATGACTGGTCTTCTACGCTGCCTGTGGAAAACCGTTCGTATTTCTATCCATCTGTCAGCGGAAGTTTGGTATTTACTCAGTTCTTGCAAGACAGGGGATTGATGGATGATAGCTTTCTTAGCTTTGGTAAACTTCGTGTAAGTTGGGCCAAAGTAGGTAAAGATGCCAGTCCTTATGCTACAACTACTTATTTGGAAAATGCAGCAACAATGCTTGGGGGAATAACCGGATATGGAACGAGCTGGAGCCGTGGTAATCCGGTATTGAAACCCGAGATGACGGAATCAACAGAAATAGGTCTTGAGTTACGTTTCTTAAAGAATCGTTTGCGCCTAGACTATGCTTATTATACTAATAACTCACTTGATCAGATTATTTCTCCGCGTGGTCCGCAATCCACGGGTTTCATATTCTTTGCCCAGAATATCGGTGATGTCTATAACAAAGGTATGGAACTTACAATCAGTGGTACTCCGATACAAACTAAAGACTGGACTTGGGATGCAAGCTTGAATCTTTACGGGAATCGTGGTACTGTTAAAAAATTGCCAGTAGGCACAGATGTGCTGTATGTTACGGATGTGCAATTTGGTGATGCTCAGGCTGCGTCATTCAATAATGGTCCATTCTTGGGTATTTCCGGATATCACTATAAATATACTGATGATGGCAAGGTAATTCTTGACCAATATGGAATGCCTACGTATGATAAGGATACCCGCGTGCTTATAGGTAATCGTGAACCTAAAATCCAAGGTGGTTTTAATAATACTATCAGCTATAAGAATTGGACATTCAATATGTTGTGGGAGTTCCGGATAGGTGGTGATATATATAACGGTACTGATTACTATTTGGTTGGTAAGGGGCTTAGTGATTTAACAGCTGACCGTGAATCATTGACTATTGCGGGTGCCCAGCAAGATGGTGATACCTATAAAGATGTAACTTATACATTCAATGCTAATGAAACTTATAACCTCAATGGAGCTCAGGTTTCAGGAAAAGAAGTAATCCAAAAATATTATACAGATTACTACTATCGTGAAGGTCTTAATTATATCACTAAAGTCAACTCGCTCCGTCTTCGTACTATTTCTTTGAACTATGAACTTCCTAAGGCATTTTTGGCCAAAATAGGCATAAAGCGTGCCAATGTATCCGCGACAGCCAATAATTTGCTTTTGTTTACTAACTATCGTGGTGATCCCGAATCTTCTTCTGCAGGTTCCGGTATTTCCGGTTCCGGTGCAACGGGTATTGATTACTGCTGTGTACCGCCAACTGCAAGTTTTGCGTTTGGCTTTAATGTAACATTCTAATTTTTCAACTGCTAAAATTTAGAAATATGAAACTATTTAAATCAATTATATTAAGTGTAGCAGGGTTAATGACATTTGCCTCTTGTACAGATTGGCTGGACGTCAATGAGGATCCCAATACTCCCGCCCAAGCTGCCGTTTCTGTAAAGACTTTGCTTCCGTGGATTCAATATCACTTGGCTTATGCAACCGGTGCACATGGATATCGCTCGCAATTTATTTGCCAGGCGTTTACTGCTACTTCTCGTACACATCGTGATGGTTGTTCTGCACAATGGGAGGCTACTAGTTCATTGAGTACTACCTCCTATCAACAATTCTTTGTTGGTGCGGGTCCCAATCTGGTAGATATGTATGACAAGGCTATTGCTTCAGAAGCATGGCACTATGCAGGTGCTGCTAAATTGCTTAAGGCTTATGGCTTCCTTTTAATGGCTGATATGTATGGTGAAATGCCTTATTTTGAGGCTAATAGTATTAGCCCTCATCCCAAATATGATACAGGTGAAACCATCTATACTGAGTCTTTAAAAGACATTGATGAAGCTATTGAACAATTTGGAAAAACTCAGGCGGTAGGACAACCGGCATTGTCCGAAGGTGATAGCTGGAATGGTGGTAATATTGATAAGTGGGTTAAGATGGCCTACCTGTTAAAGGCTCGTACTATCAATCAAATGTCGAAGAAATCTGCATACTATGATCCTGAAACTATTCTTGATTGTTTAAACAAGGCGCAACAAAGCATTGATGATGATACATATATTGAATGTCAGGATATTAGAGAGTCTTCAAAAGATTTTATTTCCACTGATCCTATGCAGACCAATTATAACTGGAATCAAACTTACAATGGTAACCGCCATATCACATTACCAACAAAATGGCTTGTAGATCTATTGACTGATTTTGATAATAAGGGCATCGAAGATCCGCGTGCAGATAAGATTATTGCTTGGCGTCAATTCAGTGAGAATGGAACTAAAATTTGGAAACGTGGTGCAGGAGTTGATATGCAATCGGACGTTCGTATACCCAATGGTATGGCTAATTTTATCAGCCGTAAAGAGGGCGGTTGGAATCCATCCATAGACACTCGTGCATCAGACTCCATTTATGTAGGTATTTATGCGGGTTCTGTAGGCGTTTACAGTACACCTAATATTTTCTATCGGGCTATTGATAATTGGTATCCTTCATCGGGTAACGTTTATGTCCGTCCTAATAGTCCTTATCTGTGGGCTACTTATGCTGAAGCCTGCTTTATCAAGGCTGAGGTACTCTTTAAGCAAAGTAAAAAAACAGAAGCTTTTAATGCCTATAAGGACGGCATCAAGGCTAATATCGATGAACTAAACAAGATGTTGACGATTTGGACCGGCGATGCAGCCTATACTGACTGTCCTTCAATGGGACAAATGGAACAGGTAAAAATAGACGAGTTCCTAAATGGTGCCATTGGCACTGCATCAGACATAACATTGGAAAAGATTATGAGTCAGAAGTTTATTGCGATGCTTTACTCAACTGTGAATTGGAATGATATGCGTCGTCATGATTATAAAAATTATATGGGATGGCAAATGCCTTATGAATATTCTGTAAATGCAGCTTCACTGAAGGGTATTCCACAAGGTAAACAATGGCGTCGTATAAAGCAATGTTCTCATGAAATCAATTATAATGCAGATCAGCTTAGGGCCATTCAACCCAACTATAATGATGATGACATCTGGACATATCCTGTATGGTGGGATTCAGCCGATTGAAAATAATATGTTTAATTTGAAATAAAACAAGCGAAGACTTTTAAGTCTTCATTCATAAATGATGATTGGGGCAGTCGGTTCGTGAGAATCGGCTCCTTTTTTGCATATTAATCTATAAAATTCCATAGTTTATAGAACGTTAATTTAAATATCTTAAAATATTGGGAATCTATATATTTCATTGATTATCTTTGCGCTCGGAAACAGAAATATGATTTTCTTTGAAGTTTCATAGAGATTTAATAAGATATTGAAGACTGTAACGGTCTTCATTCATAGATGATGATTGGGACAGTCGGTTCGTGAGAATCGGCTGTTTTTTGTTTCTGTTTGTTTGCATATCAACGGATGTAATGTTACTTTTGCCGAACGAGGTCAGGTGGCCTCGTTATTAATCTCTGAATAGCAATGGCACAAAGCAAGAAATTTATCTCTCCGGGAGCATGGTTTTCCATGTTGTATCCCGCGGACTGGAATGAGTTTGAAGATGGGGAAGGCTCTTTTCTCTTCTATAATCCAAGTGAATGGACTGGGAATTTTCGTATTTCTGCATATAAAGGTAACGCTATGTATGGTCGGGAAGTTACCCGTCAGGAATTGAAAGACAATCCTTCGGCAGTCTCCGTTAAAATAGGAAGCTTGGCATGTGCTTACAGTAAGGAGATGTTTGAAGAAGAAGGAGCTTATTATACTTCTCATCTTTGGATTACCGGTGTGGATGATGTTGCCTTTGAATGTTCCTTTACGGTAAGCAAGGGAGCATCTGTGGCAGAGGCCGAAGCCGTTATCGCCTCGTTGGAAATACGTAAAGAGGGAGTGAAATATCCGGCAGAGCTTATACCGGTTCGCCTGTCCGAAATCTACCAGATTAATGAAGCTTTTGAGTGGGTGACCACTACTGTAAAAGAACAACTGAAAAAAGATTTCCAGGGTATGGAAGAAGATTTGGACAGCATGCAGCAGATCATTGATAGTGGGACTATCGGTCCGAAGAAGAAAGAAGCATGGCTTTCATTTGGTATTGCCATCTGTGTGATTCTTGCCAATGAAGTAGATGGGTTAGAATGGATGACTCTGATAGATGGTAATCGTGAAGCTCCTGTATTGCAGAATCTTACTACCGGAGAATGGATTGACCCCATGAAATTAGTGTGGAGCAAAGTGAAGGCAGGGGAACCTTGCAATCTGGCAGAAACCTACAAATCCTTACTCTGATCATTTGCCAACCAGCCATAAATCATAAATTATAAATTATAAATCTTAAACTGTGATTAGTTATCTTCAGATAGAAAATTTGACCAAGTCATTCGGTGATTTGGTATTGCTTGAGAATACTTCGCTCGGTGTGGCCGAAGGGCAACGTATCGGACTGATTGCCAAAAACGGCAGTGGTAAAACTACTTTGTTGAATATCATTGCCGGAAAAGAAGGCTATGACAGTGGAACCATTTCTTTTCGTCGTGACCTTAGGGTAGGATATTTGGAACAAGACCCGCAATATCCCGAAGGACTGACCGTTCTGGAAGCTTGTTTCCATCATGGCAACAGTACGGTAGAACTGATAAAGGAGTACGAACGCTGCATGGAAACAGAAGGACATCCTGGTTTGGACGAAATCCTGGTGCGGATCATGAAAAAGCATGGGAGTATGAGCAGAAGGCCAAGCAAATTCTTTCCCAGTTGAAGATAAGAAACTTCGATCAGCAAGTAAAGCATCTTTCCGGTGGACAGTTGAAGCGCGTGGCGCTTGCCAATACCCTTATCACTGAGCCTGACCTGCTGATTCTGGATGAGCCGACCAACCATCTCGATCTTGATATGACTGAATGGTTGGAAGATTATCTGCGCCGCACAAACCTGAGTCTGCTCATGGTGACGCACGACCGTTACTTCCTCGACCGTGTCTGTACCGAAATCATTGAAATAGACAATCGTCAGATCTATCAATATAAGGGAAATTATAGCTATTACCTGGAGAAACGTCAAGAGCGTATCGATGCAACGAATGTTGAAATAACCCGTGCCAACAATCTGTATCGCACTGAGTTGGAATGGATGCGTCGTATGCCGCAAGCCCGCGGGCATAAAGCGCGTTATCGCGAAGAAGCTTTCTATGAACTGGAGAAAGTAGCTAAACAGCGGTTTAATAACGACAATGTGAAACAGGAAGTAAAGGCCTCCTATATCGGTAGCAAGATATTCGAAGCAGACCATCTGTACAAGTCGTTTGGTGACCTTAAAATATTAGAAGACTTTTCTTACATTTTTGCCCGTTATGAAAAGATGGGCATTGTAGGTAATAACGGTACCGGTAAATCTACTTTTATCAAAATACTGATGGGAGAGGAGAAAGCCGATAGCGGAACGATTGATATCGGAGAAACGGTACGTTTCGGTTATTATTCGCAGGATGGCTTACAGTTCGATGAGCAGATGAAAGTGATTGATGTGGTACAGGATATCGCCGAAGTCATAGAGTTAGGTAATGGTAAAAAGCTGACCGCTTCCCAGTTTCTGCAACATTTTCTCTTCACTCCCGAAACCCAGCATAGCTATGTTTATAAACTGAGTGGTGGAGAACGCCGTCGCCTGTATCTGTGTACGGTATTGATGCGTAATCCTAATTTCCTTGTGCTGGATGAGCCTACCAATGATCTGGATATCATTACCCTGAATGTGCTGGAAGAGTATTTACAGAATTTCAAGGGTTGTGTTATCGTAGTAAGCCACGACCGCTATTTTATGGATAAAGTAGTAGACCACATGTTAGTCTTCAACGGTCAGGCAGATATCCGTGATTTCCCCGGAAATTATACCCAGTACCGTGACTGGAAGGAAGAAAAAGCCCGACTGGAAAAGGAGATAAAACCGCTAAAGTGCGTTTGAATGAAAAACGCCGGATGTCCTTTAAAGAGAAAAGGGAGTTTGAACAGCTGGAGCAGGAAATAGCTACATTGGAGGACGAAAAGAAAACCATTGAAGCTGCCCTGTGCAGTGGCACCTTATCCGTAGAAGAACTCACGGAGAAATCAAAGCGTTTGCCCGAGATCACGGATTTGATTGATGAAAAGACCATGCGTTGGCTGGAACTTAGTGAAATAGAAGAATGATAGGGTGATAAGATGGTTGATAAGATGATAAATGATAAGATGATAAAATTATGAGCAACAGAACTGGAAATTTAACGAACTATCATAGTCATAGCTTATATTGCGACGGACGTGCTAATATGGAAGACTTTATCCGCTTTGCCCTGAGTGAAGGATTTACTTCTTATGGATTTTCTTCCCATGCCCCTCTGCCGTTTTCTACAGCGTGGACTATGGAGTGGGACGCTATGGATGACTATCTGGCCGAATTCCATCGTCTGAAGGCTAAGTATACCGGACAAATAGAACTCTATATCGGTCTGGAGATTGACTATCTGAATGAAGAGAGCAATCCGTCTGTTGTCCGTTTCCGCGAATTACCGTTGGATTACCGTATCGGTTCTGTGCACTTGCTTTATGATGATAAGGGAGAAATAGTGGATGTGGATGTGACGGCTGATAAATTCTGCAGAGTTGTGGATAAACATTTCAATGGTGATCTGGTGAGAGTGGTGCATCTTTATTATGACCGTTTGATGCGTATGGTGGAACTGGGCGGTTTTGATATTGTCGGTCATGCTGACAAAATGCACTATAACGCATCTGCTTATCATCCCGGCTTACTGGATGAACCTTGGTATGATGCTTTGATTCAGGGATATTTTGATGCTATTGCCCGAAAAGGATATATCGTAGAGATTAATACAAAATCTTATCTGGAATTGGGCACTTTCTATCCTAATGAACGCTACTTCCCTGTATTGCTTGAAAAGGGAATCCGTGTACAGGTTAATAGTGATTCCCACTACCCGGAGCGTATAAACAACGGACGCCTGCAAGCTTTGATGGCCCTGCAAGCGTCCGGTTATCACACTGTCACGGAGATGTACAATAATGAGTGGAAAGATATGCCACTCCTCATTCATACATAACTCCAGTGACTTTTTCTTATATATTATTTCTTCTTTAACAAGAAATCTTCAATTGCCTTTTGGTAAGTGGCTTTATCAGCTGCACCACGGAAAAGCTGAGGTTCTCCTTCCATCGGAATGAATACAAAGAGAGGAATGCTGCTTGCATTGAATAATGCGGCAAGTTCACGTTCTTTGTCCACATTCACTTTGTAGATCACGATCTTTCCGGCGTATTCTTTTGCCAGATCTTTCATGATGGGCGCTGTCATGCGGCAGGGACCACACCAGTCGGCATACAAGTCAATAATGGCGGGTTTGTCACCCTTATATTTCCAGTCCTGGGATTTCTCGTAATCGAATACATCTTTAATAAACATATCCTTGTTCATTACGATTACTTCTCCGCTCTTGGCTTCTTTTTGTTCCGGTTCATTGGGTTGTGCTTTTGCTCCATCCTTGCAGGCGAATGTCAGTACGCTGGCAAAAATCAGAATGGCAAAGGTTAGTACTTTCTTCATAATGTTTGTTCTTTATGAATTTTGTTCAATGACGCCTTTCAGCTCACTGCCCTTAATAACTCCGGAATGACGCCAAACGGCTTCACCTTTCTTGAATACGATAAAAGTGGGTACCGCTTGTATACGATACTTAGCAGCCAGTTCCTCATGTTGGTCTACATCGATTTTCACGATGCGGGCACCATCACCGATTTGTCCTTTCAGCTCTTCCAATACGGGATGCATTGCCTTACATGGGCCACACCAAGTTGCAAAAAAGTCTACTAAAACAGGTTTTTCTGATTGTATAAGTTCTTCAAATTTCTCCATAATCTTTTCCTTTCTGTTATTAATTCATTTTTTTGTATAAATACAATATTAGTGTTGTTGTCTGTATAGTGAAACAGTTTGTGGTGTCTTTTGTTCACGATCTATTGCTTTTCATACTATTTAAATGGCATATTTGGGTATTTTTTAGAATACTTTCAATTTTGAAACATTTTCCATCGGAAAACTTATCAAATGATTCTGATTTCTTTCCTGGGTGCTCTGTGGGTAACTGTTGTACTATGGTTGAATGAAAACATTTCGCCCCTGCAAACATTGTGATTGACTTTAGTTATTCACTTTACTTGCAGGGGCGAATTATGGTTCACTTGAATATCCGAGTGATATTTTTATACTTCTTTTTATTTATTCCGCAATAGTCAGCTCCTTGATAATATGTGAGGCACCGGCATACTTCTCTATGATAAATAAAGTGTAACGAATGTCTACGCAGGCTGCACGCTGTGAAGAGGGGCGGAAGGCTATATCTCCTGTAAGTCCTTCATAATTGCGGTCGAAACCTGTACCGATGAGCTCACCTTTGGCGTTGAATACCGGACTGCCGGAGTTACCGCCTGTGTTGTCTGTATTCACAATGAAGCAGATAGGCATTTCACCATTCGGCATGGCATAGCGTCCGAAGTCCTTGGACTGATACAGTTGTTTTAATTTGGCGGGAATCACAAACTCCCAATTGTCGGGATCTTCCTTTTCCATGGCACCTTTGAGGGTGGTATAGTAACCATATTCCACTCCGTCAGCCGGTTTATAAGGCAACACCTTTCCGTAGGTGAGGCGCAGGGTGGAGTTGGCATCCGGATAAATGGGAGTACCTGCATTCCGTTTCATGTCCATCATACCTTTTACCCATACTTTGTGTGCGGCATTGTAATTCTTGTTGGCGTCTGCCATAGCAATGGCGGTCTGCAACAGTCCGTCTGTGATGGAATGTTTGAACAGTACCATCCAGTCAAATCCCAACTTATACGAGCCCGGTTTTCGGATGAACTTTTCAAAGTTTTCCTTCTTGCCGAAGATAGAGTGGTCGAAACAAGCATCGACAAAGGCATCACTGTTACCTTTGAAACGTTTGTCAATGACCTCAAAGATGCTGATGCGTTGTTCCGCCGGGATATATTGCATATAAGTCTGCAACATTTTCTTGGCAACTGTACGTTCCACATCAGGGAAAGGTACGGAAGCAAAGTATTTGTCAGCGGCAATCTTTAAGCTATCAGCGGCAGCCTTTATCTGTGCCTTATCCTTGCTTTTCAGGGCAGCCAGCATGGCAGAAGTGTTGGGGATGCGCATAAAGTCCAGGCCTGTCACCAATGCTTCCTGAATGGCTTGCTGATGATAGAGGGCAGGGCGGCGATGCTCAACGATACTGCGTATTTGATCGAATGCTTTCTGATAAGAATCATCACCCTGTTCACGTCCGCGAGCCAAGAGTTGTTCCTGCTGGGCACGTTTCGTGTCGAGTACTTTCAGGCGGATAAGCCCTTCGTTCATACCAATGGCATTTTTCCAATAATTGGCAGAAGAGGCATACTTACTGGCATAATGGATACGTACAGCAGGATCTTTCTGCATTTGTTCCATCAATGCTTCCTGGCGAACACCACGTACATGATGGCGCATGAAATTAGTGGTTTGCATGCGTTCTTCCACTTCGTCGGAAATCATGTAGCGCCAGTTGCGTCCGGGAAATCCCATGACAAACGTGAAGTCGCCTTCACGATAGCCGGCGAGGCTGATGGTGAGGTGCTTCTTTACCTGCAAGGGCACATTGTCGGGGTTGTAAGCGGAGGGTTGGCCGTCCTTGCCGGCGTAGATGCGGAATAAGGAGAAGTCGCCCGTGTGGCGCGGCCACATCCAGTTGTCCGTATCGGCTCCGAACTTGCCGATGGAAGAGGGAGGAGCACCTACCATGCGGATATCGCTGTAGGTTGTCTTTAGGAACAAGTAATATTTGTTTCCGCCGTAGAATGCTTTCAGTTCTGCTTTATGGCCGGATGTCAGCGTGATGCCTTGCGCGGACAGGAAACGGTCGGCTATCATGGCAAGGTATTTGGGCGAGAGGTAATTTGTGCCGTTCGGGTCAGAGTCTATCTGTAACTGGTCGTTTACGTAGTCCGTCACGTCCATTATCTCGTCGATGTAGGTCACAGTAAGTCCCTTGCAGGGCAGCTCCTCGCTGCGGGACATTGCCCAAAAACCATCGGTCAGGTAATCGTGCTCCACGCTGCTGTGTTGCTGGATGGCTCCATAGCCGCAGTGATGATTGGTCAGTACCAGCCCTTCTGCCGAGATAACCTCACCCGTGCAACCGCCGCCGAAATGCACTACCGCATCTTTCAGGGCTATGCTGTTGGGGTTGTATATCTGTTCGGCAGGGATAAGCAGGCCGAGCTCTGTCATGGCAACCTCGTTCTGCTGTTTGAGGTCGGTAAGCATCCACATTCCTTCGTCGGCGTGTGCCGAAAGGATGCCGGATGTAAGGAATAATGATAATATGATTCGTCTCATGTAACTATGCGTTAGAAGGTGTTCTGAGAGAGGGGAAATTCAATATACGACTAAATAGGATTCAGTATACGAGTGAATGGCATTCAGTATACGACCGAATGCCATTCACTTTCATACCCTTTTGGGGATGGGTTCCCATTACTCAATGATGTTCATTTCTTTTATCAGATGTCCGCAGTCTCCTAGTTTTTCCAGAATGAAGAGTACATAGCGGATGTCCAGTGCGATGCAACGTTGCAGGTTGTTGTCGAAGTTGATGTCACCACTCAAGGATTCCCAGTTGCCGTCGAATGCACAGCCGATAAGCTGTCCTTCACCGTTGATGACGGGGCTGCCGGAGTTACCGCCGGTGATGTCGTTGGTAGTCAGGAAGCAAACGGGCATTGTGCCGTCGGCCATGGCATAGCGTCCGAAGTCTTTATTGAGGATAAGCTCCTTCAGTTTGGCGGGCACTACGAATTCGCGGTCTTCGGGGTTTTCTTTTTCAAGAATGCCGTCCGTGGTGGTGTAGTA
>OMEB01000906.1_pt1 | contig 12887 bp, 10 predicted proteins | sample 1645311 | NCBI WGS metagenome assembly OMEB01 (sample SAMEA103958119, study PRJEB25191) | human gut metagenome | biome: human-associated habitat [ENVO:00009003]; feature: intestine environment [ENVO:2100002]; material: feces | place: Germany | collected 2013/2015 | reverse complement strand
ATTATTGGATTGAGAACGATTCGATAATCGAGGCGCGACTCGTCTATAGAAGCGACCATTAGGCTTGCAAAAAGCTGTTTATGGTCAAATAAACCCATACAGCGAGGTTGGAGTCGTTTTGTTGGACTCAACACGCGGATTTATTTGACGAAAGACGAAAGCAATGGCATCAATGCAACGATTCTGAATTATACATATAACCAATTAACCAATTCAGAACAATTGAGCCTCTTGCGGCATGATTGATGGTGGCCTCAGCAGCGAGTTCAGTACAAAGCTACCGCTCTCTCCGGATAGCCGTAAACACAATGCGAAGAAGTAGCTCTGCAAAGTGAACCGGACTAAAGCGAGTGCTGTGCATTTGTGCAATGCCAAAACAATCCGGGAGGGGGGATATACTTAGAGAAGCTATTTTACATTCTGAGTAGATGGAGATGTCAAGTTGGGTAGTTTTTGCAAAAAAATATGTGCGGGAATTGTAACCTTTAATCCCGAGATTAGCAGGTTGAGTGAGAATATTGATGCCATACGCAATCAAGTTGATGCAATATTTATTGTTGACAATAATTCAAATAATATAAATATTATAAAAAAAATAATTTCTAAAGACAGTGGCATAAAACTTATTTGCAATAATCAAAACAGGGGAATTGCTACGGCTCTTAATCAGCTTATGAAGGCAGCTGAAGATTGGAAATATTCATATGTGATTACTCTTGATCAGGATAGCGTATCAACACCAGGTATGGTGAGTGAACTAGTTTCGCATATCGATATGAAAACGGGTATTGTGTCTCCGCAAATTGTTGATAGAAATATGGTCGACATATCAAACTGGGATTCGTGCCGCGACAATAAAGTATATGAGGTGCATCAGGCTGCCAGGAAAGGAATTATTACATCTGGTGCTCTTACGTCTATCGAAGCGTGGAAACATGTTGGTGGTTTCGATGATAGTTTCTTTATTGATTATGTTGATTACGATTTTAATAAAAGACTTTTACTGGAAGGATATCGTCTTATACGGACTGGACGCACTATTTTGATACATGAATGCGGGAATATGCAAGCAACTCCCTTGGTCGTTTTACGAAGATCTCAGAACAATAAGTGGCATTTTGAACGTTTTTATTCTTTCGGTCATTCCCCATTCAGATGTTACTATAAGGCAAGAAATCGTATTTTGTTTAGTAAGAAATATGCCGGAATTGCTGGTCCTATGCAATTTGAAGGTGCGATTCAGATTATTCCTCAAATTATTCTTACTTTGCTCTTTGAAAAAAACAGAAAAGAAAAATTTAAAAGTTTCATCAGAGGGATAATTGATGGATGTAAGCAGCATGTTGATAAGTATGTTGTTATGAATAATGAATGCGAGTGAATGATGGATGAATCTCGGGTCGATATATTACTTGCGACATATAATGGCGAGGCATATTTAGCGGAGCAAATAGAGTCCATTATCTCTCAATCATATTCAAATTGGAGGCTTTTGATTTCAGATGATTGTTCGACAGATCACACTGTTGAGATAATCAAAACATTTACAAAAGCTGATAGAAGAATCAGTTTAGTTTCCAAAAATATCAGCCATGGATCAGCTAAAGACAATTTTGAGAGTTTATTAAAAATATGTGATTCTCAATATGTAATGTTTTGTGATCAAGATGATGTGTGGAAAACTGACAAAATTCGTGACAGTTTACGCTGCCTCAAAGAGAAAGAGAAAGAGTATCATGAGGAGACTCCTCTACTTGTTTTTTGTGACATGGAAGTTGTTGATAGTGCACTAAATCCAATTGCTACCTCTTTTGAAAGATATAGCAATTTTGACTTCAAAAAAATTAACCTCAAGAGAATTCTAACGCAAAATATTGTAGCCGGTTGTTGCATGATTTTTAATAAGCCGGTGGTAAATCTTTTTAAAGATAGCAAAGAGCCAAGATATCAAGAAATGCATGATTGGTGGATTGCTCTTATTGCTGCTTCTTTTGGCTATATTTTTTTCTTAGATAAGGCATTGAGCTTATATAGACAACATGGTAATAATCAAGTAGGTGCAGCAAGTTACTCTCCCTTGAAGAAAATTAGTAAAAGAGACTTGATGTATAATCAGTTTCAATCAACTATGCGCCAGGCTTCTTCTTTTCTTTCATGTTTTGGCGACCGACTTGATGAAAATAGTCGGTATTGCATCAGTGAATACATTAAAGCAGGAGAATCAGAGTCTTTCTTAATTGCGATTTATCATTTTTTAAAAAGTGGATGTTGGAAAAAAGGGCTTCGTAAGACAGGACAGATTGTTATGCTTTTACTAAATTCGAGAGAGAGACGCAAGAAATGTTGTTAACAATTTATCTGTTACTAATCTTATGTGGAGTATTTATAAAAGAATCCAAAGTATATAATTTTCTAACAGTTTCTTTTCTTGGTTTTATAACTTTAGATAATTATTCTGCAGCGGATTATGCAAGTCTGTATTTACCAACATATCTAAATCCATCATTTGATTCAAAAGTTGGCGCTGGCTGGATATATTTATGTTACTTAGGAAATTTTATACATTTATCTTACAACAGTTTTGCAGCTATAGTATGCATGCTTTGTGTGGGATGTTTAATTTTGGTTTCAAGCAAGTTACATATTAATAGCTCTTTTGTTTTGTGTATTTTTTTAATATATCCTGGTTTGATTTCAATCGTTCAGTTTCGACAATTCGTCGCCTCTATCCTTACACTTGTTGCGGTATGTGTTTTATGCTCAAATAAAAAAGGGAAAATTATTTATTATTACATTTTAATTCTTGTGGCATCTTCTATCCATAGCTCTGCGATAATTATGTCTTTGATACCAATTTTATTTTATTATAATAACTTAAAGAAAGTATCAAAAATAATATTTGGCTTTTTCTTAATTTTTGCTGTTGTGTATGTCTTTTCCAATTACGAGAAAATAGCTCTAATGTTTTTTGGAGAAAAAACAAATATTTATTTATCTGATGGAGCTATGAATCACTCTCTCTTTGGACAGTTCAAAAATGTGTTCTTACTCGTCTTAATGGCGGTATGGGCATTTACATGTGAACGGAATCTAAGCTTTAACCGATATGTAGACGGTAAAAATTCTGAATACTCTGCTCGAGTTTTTAAATGTTTTTTATATGCAAATTATCTGATGCTTATTTTCCTTCCGGTTATTAGTATTACAGATGATTTTATGCGATTTGAACGTTATGCGTTTACTTGTGATATTTTCATTTTTTCTTTCTTCGCATGTTCATTCCGAAAGGGGCACGGTTCTAGGGTTATATATGCAGTACTAGCTTCTGTGTTTGCCTTATTTTACGTTATGAATAACTACGAGGGAGTTTATATTCCTCTTCTCACTTATTCTCCTCTTAATTTTTAATAGTTTAATTGTAAGGATATATTTTTGAAAATTACATTTATATTACCTGGTATTCCAACCAGACCGACAGGTGGTTCGAAAATAGTTTTTGAGTATGCGAATAGACTATTAAGTTTAGATTCTGAGATGGTTATAAACATTTGCTTTTGCAGTAATCCATCTGTTGGTAGAATGGGCAAACTTGCTTTGCCTTCATTTGTTAAAGAAGATATAAATTCTTTTAGGTGCTGGTATTTTCCTAGATGGTTCAACCTTGACAAGCGTATCAACAAAATATATATATCCACGATAAATGATGATACGGTTCCTGATGCTGATTGGGTTTTTGCTACGGCTTCATCAACTGCTTTTGGTGTCAATTCTCTTTCGCCTGAGAAGGGGAAAAAGGGGTATTTAATTCAAGATTATGAAACCTGGGAATTGCCTCCTGACAAATTGGATGAAACATTCTGCCTTGGAATGAAGAATATTGCTGTTTCTCAATGGCTTAAAGAATTGGTTGAAAAAATTTCTTCGGAATCTTGTGAATATATACCGAATCCGATTGATACAACCGTTTTTCATCCTGATTATTCATATCGGCGTTTGCCAAAAACGGTTGCTTTACTTTATCATGAAGGTGCTCATAAAGGGTTTTCTTATGCGTGGAATGCTTTACTTTTGGTTAAAAAAAAGATTCCTGATTTACATGTCAAAATGTTTGGCACCTTCAAATTAAAACACTCTTTTCCTGAGTGGGTGACGTACAAGCGCAATGCATCATCTAAGGATTTATTTAAAATTTATAATGAATCTGAGGCGTATCTTTGTGCAAGCGTTAACGAAGGCTATGCTCTAACGTGCGTTGAAGCAATGGCGTGTGGTTGTTCGCTGGTCGTGACTGATTTTAAAGGTTCTAGAGAATATGCTGTAGATTCTGTAAATGCGATTGTTGTTCCTGTGGGAGATGTTCAGGCAATTGCCGATGGTGTGATTAGGATTCTAGAGGATTCTGTTCTTAGAGAGCATATATCTAATACTGGCATTAGTTTTGCGAAAAAAAGTGACTGGAATTTTGCAATTAAGCATTTTGCAAATATTTTAAAGAACTAACGAGGATATTATGAGAAAGAAAATTCTAATTCTTACTTTAAATGATGGAAGCAATTATGGGAATAGGCTTCAAAACTATGCATTGAAGAAGATGTTGGATAAATATGGTGATGTGTCGACGATTCAAGCTGATGCCGATGGTTCCACTGTCGTTTCTTTGTTAAAGCACATTGCTAAAAGAAAGATTGTTTATGTTAGAAATGTTCTTTTTAGAAATAAAATCAAGTATGCAAGATTAAGAAAAATACAAGACTTTACTTCGACATATGTTCCAGACAATGGTTATTACGCTTCTCCTTTACTCGGCTTACGTCCAAAGGAAAATCACGGGGAGGAAATCATAGTGCTTGGATCGGACCAAATTTGGAATCCGCGAGGAGGGTCTTTAGAGGCGCTAAATTTCAGATTGGGTGGATTCTGTGATAATCAAAGAATAATAAGTTATGCGGCAAGCACTGGACAGGCTGCCTTTCCGGATGCTTGTAAAGCTGTTTTCGAAAAAAATATGAAGCGAATGAGCCATATCTCTGTCAGAGAATTCGCGGGAAAGGCGGCTCTCACCGAGCTAGTTAATAAATCTATATCAGTTGTTTTGGATCCTACTTTAATGCTTACTGCAAAAGAGTGGTTACAAATTACTAAAAATTTTGTGCCGGATACCGACAGATATATACTAACATATTTTCTGGGGCATCCTTCAGATGAGCAGGAGCGGAATATCCAGATGTACGCCAAACAGCATAATTGCCGTGTGCGACGTATGCTCGATTTAGATGACCGCGAAACCTATGTTGCCGGTCCACAAGATTTTGTTGAATTATTTTCAAAGGCGCAGTATGTGTTTACGGATTCGTATCATGCATGTTGCTTTTCTATCTTGTTCCACAAACAATTCACCGTGTTTAACCGTGCAGGTATGACTGGCAAAACGAGCATGAATTCGCGCATGGAGACCCTGTTCCGCTTGTTCAATTTAAATTCAGTAATGATGGATTCTGGTCTTGCTCCTGAAATCGACTATGGGAAAGTTGACCAATTGCTTGAACAACATCGTAAGGAATCCCAAGATTGGCTTGACAAAGCCATGAAGGAGTAATTAACTTATATGGCGAGTCAGAAGAAGGCCGGCGCGCTGCTCGGCTATGCAAACATCTTGGTGAAGAACCTGGTCAATCTCATTTACGTGCCTCTGCTGTTGCATTTCTTGGGTCAGGGCGATTATGGCGTGTTCCAGATGACCAACAGCGTAGTGTTCGCATTGACGCTCCTGTCCGCGGGCTTTTACGGTAGCTACGTGCGCTTCTACATGCGCGAACGAGCCGCGGGATGTCCGGATAATGGTTTGGGAGTGCGCCGGTTGAACGGCATGTTTTTGCTTGTATATCTCACCGTCGCGGTGTTGTGCCTAATCGGCTGTGGAGTAATGGTTTTGAATGTGCATGCGTTGTTCTCTGGTGGCTTGACGGCGCAGGAAATCAATTTGGCTCGCGCGCTGTTGATGGTCATGGGAGTGAATATAGCGGTGACAATGCTGTCTACACCGTTCGACTCATACATTGTGGCGCATGAACGGTTCGTGTTCCAGCAGTCGCGTCAGTTGTTCACTGCATTGGCACAACCGTTCCTTGCAGTATTGCTTCTGTGGCTCGGTATGGGTGCGGTTGGTGTGGCATGCGCCCAGTTGACGATTTCGACCATACTTCTCGTATGGAACATAGCTTTTGCCACGCGCAAGCTGAGCATGCGATTCACATTCCACGGTCTGGAATGGTCGCTATTCAAAGCCGTGGCAATTTTCAGTTTCTGGATTTTCCTGAATCAGATTTTCGATTTGGTCAACAATAATGTGCCCAATTTCCTATTGGGCGCAATGGCTAGCTCAACAGCAGTCGCGGTGTTTGCTATCGCTGTGCAAATCAGAAATATTTTCTTCTCCATGTCGACAACTATGTCGAATGTGTTTACTCCTCAAATCAACCGTATAGTCGCTGAATCGGATAACAATACAGTCCTGACCCAGTTGATGACACGCGTGGGCCGTTATCAGATGATCATCTTCTGGTACCTGTTCGGCGGGTTCATTGTGCTCGGACGATATTTTGTGCATATCTGGGCCGGCGACGTGAATGCGGACGCGTATTGGCTCTGCCTGATTATGGTATTGCCGGTGATGGTTCCACTCACTCAAAATACAGGTATTGAAATTCAACGTGCGAAGAACCGTCATAAGACTCGTAGTTTAATTTACATTCTTACGTCTGTAATTGATATCGTGATCAGTGTGCTACTAATACCGTCTCTTGGCTACTGGGCCACGGCCATCGGTTATGTGGCGAGTATTGCTCTGGGTACAGGTTTATTCATGAACTGGTACTACCATACTCGTATTGGTCTGGACATGGTTTATTTCTGGAAACACCAACTACCGACTATATTGCTGGCACTTGCAGTGGTTGTCGTATGTTTGCTGGGTGGTCTGATGTTGCCGGTCTCCTCCATTCCGACTTTCCTGGTGTGGGGCATCATATATACGTTATTGTTTGGAGCAGGCGCATTGAAAGTGTCCCTTACTACTGGTGAGCGAGAGAAAATCGTTAATCGTCTTCATCGAAAGGCAACGAAATGAGCAATACAGTTGAACAGGTGATTCAATCACCTGACAAAGATGCGATAGGGGACATGGCTACATATTGCGTAGGCTGCGGTGCATGCGCGTATCTTGATCCGGCCTTCAACATCGTCAAGAATATTGACGGATGCTATCAAGCTTCTGTACAGGGCTCTATTGCGAAGGAAGATGTAGTCAACAGCGCGTGTCCTTTCGCTAGCTCCATTAATGAGGATGTTCTTGGTGGTGAGCTTTTCTCCAAGCAGGCTGGCGTGCACCATGATCAGTATCTCGGCTATTGGCTCAATGCATATGTGGGGTATGTGTCTGCTGATGGTTGGCGTTCCCGCGGTAGCTCTGGAGGCATGGTTAGCTGGCTTGCTTCCAAGATGCTTGAAGACGGGCTCGTAGATGCGGTGATTCAAGTTAAGGACGGTCCGGATCCGGAGCATATGTACACGTACCAGGTATCACATAATGTGGATGAGCTCAAGACTGGTGCGAAATCGAAGTACTATCCAATCGAAATGAGCGAAGTGCTTTCTTACGTGCGTGAACATGACGGGAAATATTTGTTCATCGGTATCCCCTGTTTTGTGAAAGCGATACGTCTGCTGCGCAGACAGGACGAAGTGCTTAACAAGCGTATTAGGTACTGCATTGGTTTGGTATGTGGGCACTTGAAGTCGGACTTTTTCGCGAAGAGCGAGGCATGGGAGTCCGGTGTTCCCCTAGATGATATTGCTCGCGTGGATTTCCGGCATAAGACCCCGGGCAGCCCTGCTTCTGATTATGCGGTTGAAGTCCGGCGGACTAGTGGGAAAGGGCCTGTCATCAAGCGTACTGCTGAACTCTCCACTACAAATTGGGGATTGGGCTATTTCAAGTACAATGCATGCGATTACTGTGATGACGTACTTGCTGAGACTGCAGATGTGACATTTGGTGATGCGTGGATTCCGAAATATGTGAACGATGGTGAGGGTTGCAACGTCATCGTCGTGCGCAACCAGGATGTCCAGGATCTATTCGACCGTCATCGGGATGAACTTGTGTTGCATGATTCCGATTCCGCGGAGGTGTACCAGTCTCAAGCGGGTGGTTTCCGGCATCGCCGTCAGGGGCTTGCATATCGTTTGTATGTGCATAAACAGCGTGGTGAATGGACTCCGACCAAGCGCGTCAAGCCATCGTTGGACGGTATCAGCGATCAGCGTCAAAAGACCTACGCGATGCGTACCATATTGAAGAATGAGAGCTTCGTCGCATTCCGTGAGGCTGTCAAGGCAAATGATTTCAGTGAGTTCAGGAAGCACATGAAGCCGATTGAACACTCGTATCGTCGCGTGAGTACATCTCCCAAGAAGCGAATTATTCGCGCCTGCAAGAGAATCGTAAAGTGCATGTTGCCTGCTGGGGCAGTAGCACGTATCAAAAAATTGATGGGGGGGGCGTAGCTAATCGCACTTACTCCGTTATACGCTCCTCTGCGATTTGTAATACGAAAGCGTGGCTAATACCAGTCCAGAATAATGGGCTTGGCTTTAGCCACGCTTTTTGTGTTTCTGGGTTTAGTGCAAGAAAACAACGTTATCGGTAGTGCCCGAAGGTTTGCGCACTTAGGGTCGTGCCCGTCCATGGGACGATGATCAGTTCGCTTCCTGCAGGTTGTCATCGAGCCGGGACATGTCGAGGTAGCGGCGCGTGCTCCATTCGTTCGCGGTGACGTACCTGATTCTGGCGCAGATGAGCATCAACGCGCTGTTGCCGTCCGGGAAACTGCCGACGACGCGCGTGCGACGCCGGATCTCCCGGTTCAGCCGTTCGATCATGTTGTTCGTGCGGATCCTCCTGCGGTGCTCCGTCGGGAATTCCGGCAAAAGGTAGGCGGTCGTCTCCCCGATGCCCTCGCGCAGGCAGCCGGCCGCCGCCTTGAGCTTCCTGGACTCCATCTCCGCGGCGACCGTCCCGGCCTTGGCGAGGGCGGATTCGCGGGACTCCATGGCGAATATCGCCTTCAGGGCCGCGGACGCCCAATCCCGGTGGTTGGGCGGCACCTTCGAGAGCACGTTGCGCATGAAGTGCACCATGCACCGCTGGTACTTCGCCCGGGGAAGCATCGAGTTCACCGTGGAGACGAGTCCCGCGCACCGGTCGCCGACCACGAGGCGCACGCCCTTCAAACCGCGTTCGATCATGCTTCGTATGAACTGCTCCCAGCTGGCAGCGTCCTCCCTCATGCCCTCCGTCACGCCGATGACCTCGCGGTGGCCCTCCGCGTTGACGCCGATGGCGACGAGGACGCTGACGTTCTCCACGCTTCCGCCCCAGGAGCGCTTGTGCCACACGCCGTCCATGAACACGTACGGGTATTCGGATTCCAATGGCCGGGTGCGCCATCGGTCGATGTCGTCATACACGCGCTTGAGCTTGTCGGAAAGGGTCTGGGATGGCATCCTGTCACCCCACAGCAGTTTGCTGATGTCGTCGACCTGACGGGTGCTCACTCCCGCCAGGTACATCTCCATCAACGCCTCCTCGACGCTGGACTCCCGCCTGCGGTAGCGTTCGATGACCGCGGATTCGAAGACCGCGCCCTTGAGTTTCGGCACCCTGAGCTCGAGCCTGCCCGCCTTTGCCGTGAGCGTGCGTTCGTAGTGGCCGGCCCTGTACGCCTTGCGCCCCTCCTTGCGTTCGTATCTGGCGGCCCCGGTGATCTCGTCGGCCTCGGCGTCGAGCATGGCGTTGAGGATCTGGGTCATCTTCTCGGTGACCAGCCGGTCGAGTTTGGTCTCGAACAGGTTCTGGTCGATCTGTATGATGTTGCTGTCGGGCATGGCTGCGCGTCCTGCTTTCCAATTGCGATTCTTTGTTTGGCGACTGAAAATCGTACACAGGACGCGGGCCATGCCCGCTTCAACATCTCAACGAAGAACAAAACCGAAAGTGCGCAGGAATTCGGACGTTATCAAATCAGACAAAGTATTTTCGTAGATATCCCCCAAAAGCAAATCCCAACTACGTGGAGCCACGTAATATTGAATCATCATGATTACCAGCAATAGCAGATTTGCTACGATCGGCTTATCTTTCAGCACCCCCAACAGGGCAGAGACAGCTTTTTTCATCTTAGGAGTTTCTTATCGTCTCTTTAAAAGCTTTTATCGCCTTGGCAACACCAGCCTCAATATCACTATCCGTAAGAAGAGAATCATCATCTTCTCCAAATTCGACAGTCTCAGTGATGCGATCTCTGATGAAGTCAATAGGCTCGGATTGTAGCTTGCTGTCATCTTTCTCATGCAATACGCTGGCCTGAAGTTTATCGATTACTCCATTATTCTGTGGATCGACATCCTTAAGAAGCTTGCGGAGCTCTTTCCCCAAAGCATCCTGTGCAGGGCCTACTGCCTTAGGTCTTTTCAAAGATATGCCCAACGAGACGGAGTAATCCGCATCACTCAAACCTTCTATGCCAAGAGTGCCTTTAACGGCTCGATCTATCTTGGAACCAGATTCATATTCATCAAATCCGCCAGATAGCCCTGAACCCAGGTATCTCACAGTAATCCTGCTGACGCCTACAGACTCCTCAAGGCGTTCTTTTGCGTTCCTTCGCAGAACAGGCTGCAACTCGAACTCGCCTTCTGTAAGAGCTGTTTCCAAGATACTATTGATAAGAGCTTCCAAAGCCCCCACAGCCGGACCAGCAGAAGATTTGAATACCGCAATATACGGATAACCTGGAACAGGAAAAACACAAGCATACTCTTTAACACTAAGAGGGGCAGCATGGTCTTTTGTCTCCACATCAGGCCAGTCCGCTTTGTAACGTGCAACCGTAACCTTAAAATAGGGTTCGCCGCTTCTAGAAGTATGTGGAGTAGCAATATACTCCCTACCCCGGTGAGTCACGTTGTTATCTTCTGGAGCATTTCTTTGAATAGCAGTAAACAGCTGACTCCACTTGGCCACCGTCCACTGATGCATCTGACCATCCTTATCGATTTCACCGCCAGAAAAGAAAAGAACACGCTTCTTCTTAGCCATCAGATCTCACCTTTCACTCACCCCCTAATACTAATCAACATAAGTCATACTCAAATAAATCACTCGTGCATTTTGAGACGATAGTGCTTCTTACCACAATGAAAAGGCAATCCCATATCGACGTGCATTTAAATTAACGAGCTACAACCTTGCACAATGCAAGCCAACCACTAAAACAACTTACGAGAAATGAATACTCTTAATCTTGGGAACGGGAGCACTCCCCTCACGCAGTCATCCCCCCACCCCTGTAGAATTTTCGGGAGAGAGACGGACCGAGAGAAGGAAATATGATGGTCGAAAGCAGCCAGAGCACGGGCACGAACGGGGCACATATCAAACACGGCATGCCGGCACACTCCAGAAATTCAAATGGGGGGGGCAGGAATTCCAGTATCGAGCTGTTGCGCATCATCGCGATGTTCATGATCCTCGCCCATCACTTCATCGTCCATAACGGCTACGACGTGCTGAAACTCCCCTTGGGACCGGAACGGATCTTCTTCCAGCTCGTCATGGCCGGCGGCGGCAAGGTCGGCGTGGTCATCTTCTTCTCCATCTCCGCATGGTTCTTCCTCGACAAGGAACAGACCATCAAATCCAACCTGAAACGCGTATGGATCATGGAACGCGAGCTCCTGTTCTGGAGCCTTATCCTCGTAACGTTCTACCTCGTGTTCGACCGGGCCGACCTTGGCATGAAACTCATGGTGAAGAGCGTCATGCCATTGAGCATGGGCCTGTGGTGGTACGCCACCGCCTACGCCATCTTCCTGGCGCTCCTCCCCTTCCTGGCCAAGGGATTGAAGGCGCTCGGCCGCGAATACCATCTGGCGCTGGCCGCGACCGTACTGGTCATCTGGGGGTTGACCAGTTTCATCCCCGGAATGATAGGAATCAACGACGGCTTCCTCGGATTCATCTACCTGTTCATTCTGATTTCTGCCTATAAGTGGTACATGGAACCGTTCACCACCAGACAGGTCTGGCTGATGATTGGCACAGGTCTCGGTTTTTTCCTGTTGTACGCCTGCGCCTCCATAACATTGGAGGCTACTCGGGCACGACATGGGAATATATATATATCACCGGCGATTGGCGGTTGCCCGTCATCATAGTCGGCTTCGGCATGTTCCTGCTGTTTAACCGTGCTACTTTCCACAATCGAACCATCGACCGAATCGCGCAGTCCGCGTTCGCCGTGTACCTGATCACCGACTACGCCGCATCCGAAAAACTGCTCTGGGTCCGGTTGTTCAACCTGCAGGACCTCTACCAGCAGCCGCTGGCGATTCTGCAGATTCTCGGCATCCTGCTGGCGATCTACGCCACATGCACTCTGCTTGACTTCATCCGCCAGGCATTGTTCGCAGCCACTATCGACCGGCGTCGCGGGCGCTGGTTTGACCTGCTGTGGGACAAGGTGTCCAACCGGATTCACGATTACTCGCATACGCCGATAATCGACTCATCTAGTACTCAAGCCCGCTGAAAGCGATAGACAACCATTCATTAGCTGGTAATCCGCGCGACCGGCACCTAGACGGTAGCGCGGATTACCCGTATACAGGCCATTACAGGAACATTAAAGAACGAACGTAGCCGGACTACCCACTGGGAATCGACTCTTGTTAGTTCTTCTGATTCGGCACGAGCATGATCTCGCCGTCGGCAATGCCCTTGAGATGCTGGCCGTAGGGGCTCTTGCCGTAACGCTCGGCGGACTCCA
>OMEB01000887.1_pt1 | contig 13078 bp, 10 predicted proteins | sample 1645311 | NCBI WGS metagenome assembly OMEB01 (sample SAMEA103958119, study PRJEB25191) | human gut metagenome | biome: human-associated habitat [ENVO:00009003]; feature: intestine environment [ENVO:2100002]; material: feces | place: Germany | collected 2013/2015 | reverse complement strand
CTTGCCCGCGGAGGAAGAGCGATGATCCGGCAGCAGAAAAAGCCGCGGAAACATGGAATCCCGGCTAATTTTCGTTAATTTAGCACCCGTATTGCAGCATATGGCTACGACGACGCTACATATCAGGAACATGGTCTGCAACCGGTGCATACTGGTCGTACGGCAGCTGCTCGAAGGTCTGGGGCTGACGCCTCTCCACATCGAGCTGGGCAAGGCCATCGTACAGGAGGAGCTGCCGCCGGAGGCCAAGGCGGCGCTGAATACGGCATTGGAGGCCGTGGGATTTGAACTGATCGACGACAGGCGCTCGCTGCTGATCGAACGGCTGCGCAACGCAGTGATCGAGTTGGCGCACTACCACGACGACGGCATGCGGACGAACCTGTCGGATTACCTGTCGGAGAAATTCCACAGCGATTACAGTGCCCTGAGCAAGTTGTTCTCGGAGATGACAGGCATCACGCTGGAAAAATATTACATTGCACAGCGGGTCGAACGGGTCAAGGAACTGCTGGTATACAATGAACTGTCCCTCGGCCAGATCGCCGACAAACTCAACTATTCGAGCACGGCGCACCTGAGCGCCCAGTTCAAAAGCGTCACGGGCATAACGCCCAGCGAATTCCGGAAGCGGAGCGACCGGAAACGCCGGCCGCTCGACCAGGTATAGGGGAGCAGGAGACGTATCCTGCCGGGAGGACGCCCGGGGAGCCAGCCCGGCACCCCCGCCCGCGAAAGGCACCCGAAGATATATCCCCGCACATCCCGGGATCCTTGCGGGAGCACGGACGCGGCACGGACGGTGGCGGACAAGGACGGAGTAAGGGCAACACAACGGCAACGAGCCCAACACAGAGGCAACGAGTGCGACGCGAACGGGACAAGGGCCGGATATCCGGGCTGTCGGTCGCAATCCGCACGGCGGAAAATATTCCCGAATCATGTAAATCACATCCATAATTTTATAACGGCGGAAGCCGGGTAAGCCCCTATCTTTGCAGCATAACCAAAGACAGACGACAATGGCAACCGACAAAACCGTGAAAACGATATTCCCCGTGCTCGGCATGAGCTGTGCCGCCTGCGCTGCACGGGTCGAAAAAGTCCTTGCGCACCAACCGGGCGTGTATGCGGCGCGTATCAACTATGCGGCGGCGAACGCCGCCGTGGAGTACGACCCGGCGCGTACGGCCCCCGGATCACTGCGCGAAGCCGTCCGCGCAGCGGGCTACGACCTGGTGACCGGCACCGGCGCCGATGCCGCCGCACAGGCGGAGCTGGCGCAGGCGGAACACCTCCGGCAGCTCAAGAGCCGCACCCTGTGGGCAATGCTGCTGGCACTGCCCGTCATGGCGATCGCCATGTTCTTCGAGGCGATGCCTTACGCCGTCCCGGCCATGTGGCTGCTCTCGACCCCGGTGGTATTCTGGCTGGGACGCGGGTTCCACATCCGCGCATGGCGCCAACTGCGGCACGGGACGGCCAACATGGACACGCTCGTGGCGGTAAGTACGGGCACGGCCTACCTGTTCAGCGTCTTCAACATGCTGTTCCCGGGATTCTGGCTCGCCCGCGGCATCGAGCCACACGTGTATTTCGAGGCCGCGAGCATGATCGTCGCCTTCATCCTGCTGGGTAGGCTGCTCGAAGAGCGGGCGAAGGGCGACACGGCTGCGGCAATCAGAAAACTGATGGGATTGCAACCCGAAACCGTAACCCTCGCCGACGCGCAGGGACGGCAGCGAACCGTACCCCTTGCGCAGGTGCAGGCCGGGGATACGGTCGTCGTGAAGCCGGGGGAGCGGATCGCCGTGGACGGCACGGTCGCCGAAGGCAGTTCCTACGTGGACGAAAGTATGCTGAGCGGCGAACCCGCAGCCGTACGCAAGGCTGCCGGGGCGAATGTATACGCAGGGACGATCAACCAGAAGGGGTCGTTCCTGTTCCGGGCGGAAAGGGTCGGGGCGGAAACCCTGCTGGCTCACATCGTGCGCATGGTGCAGGAGGCACAGGGCAGCAAGGCGCCCGTGCAGAAGCTGGTCGACCAGATCGCGGCAGTATTCGTGCCCGCCGTCATCGCCGTCGCCCTCATCGCCTTTGTGCTTTGGGCTGTATTGGGCGGCGACGACGGGTTCACGCACGGGCTGCTGGCCTTCGTGACCGTGCTGATCGTGGCGTGTCCCTGCGCCCTGGGGCTGGCGACCCCGACGGCCATCATGGTGGGCATCGGCAAGGGTGCCGGGGCAGGAATCCTGATAAAAGATGCCGAAAGCCTCGAAACGGCGAAAAGCATCGGCACCGTCGTACTGGACAAGACCGGGACGCTCACCGAAGGGAAACCCATCGTGACGGATTTGCTGTGGACGGGGGACGAGCAGCGGTTGGGCCGGGTATTTTACAGCATGGAGTCGCGTTCGGAGCATCCGTTGGCCGAAGCCCTCGCGGAGCGGTTGAAAGGGGAAGGCATCCCTATTTCGGATTTCGAGAACCTGCCCGGGCGCGGGGTGAAGGGCGTGGCGGCGGGACGGACGTACCTGGCAGGCAACAGGCTGCTGCTGGAGGAAAACGGCATCGCCGCGCCATCGCACCTGTTGCGGGAAGCGGATCGGCTGGCCGCGGCGGCGAAGACCGTCGTCTGGTTCGCCGAAGGGGGCGAAGCGGTAGGCATTGCCGCCATCGCCGACCGGATCAGGCCGGGCGCCGCACAAGCCGTCGCGGAGCTCCGCGCCATGGGGCTTGACGTGCGGCTGCTGACAGGCGATAACGAAGCGACGGCACGTGCCATAGCCGCCGAAGCAGGGATAACGGCCTGCGAGGCGGGTGTCCTGCCGGACGGGAAGGCCGCCTATATCCGCCGCCTGCAGGCCGAAGGGCACAGGGTGGCGATGGTCGGCGACGGGATCAACGACAGCGCGGCCTTGGCACAGGCCGACCTGAGTATCGCCATGGGACAGGGGAGCGACATCGCCATGGATGTGGCCAAAATCACGATCATGACCCCCGACCTCGGGAAAATCGCCGACGCGATCCGCCTTTCGGCGGCAACCGTGCGCACAATCCGGCAAAACCTGTTCTGGGCATTCATCTACAACCTGATCGGGGTGCCGGTCGCCGCCGGGGTGCTTTTCCCGCTCAACGGGTTCCTGCTGAACCCGATGCTGGCCGGGGCGGCCATGGCCCTGAGCAGCGTCAGCGTGGTGGCGAACAGCCTGCGACTGAAGGCGAAGGGCGGCAGGGCGCGGAAAAACGACGGAAGAGAACCAATACCTATAAATAATATGGAAAAAACGATGGAAAAGAAGTATCGGATCGAAGGGATGATGTGCGGGCACTGCCGGATGCACGTCGAAAAGGCACTGAACGGAATCGACGGAGTACGTGCGACCGTGGAGCTGGAGCCCCCGGTGGCGACGGTGGAGTTCAGCGGCGGGGAAAAACCGCTGGCGGAATTGCAGCGGGCGCTGGACGGAGCCGGGGAATATAAGATAACGGAAGTGTAATTTGTGCAGGAAAACATAATTTACCTCCGGAAACGGCAGGCGCCGCGGGTTGTGAAAACCTGCGGCGCTTTTTTTTGCCGGAGCCCTGTTTGCCGGGCAATTCCGCCGAGGCGCACTGCGCCGGCGGATACTACGGTTTGCAGGCAAAATCCCGTTTTTAAGGCGAATATTTCATTTAGTCCGCTAAATTTCAGACAAATAAAACAGGAGGTGGATCCGGAGGCAAATCCGGGCATTAAATATTGAGTAATCAGTATATTATATACAAATGACAGTCCGGGCAAATACGCACCGAGGGCAACTAAAACACACAATATCATCGACATGCATGCGGATAATTGGCGACAATTTTGTATCTTTGTACCCAGTGACCAATTCTTCGAATTAAATTTACTTTATTATGTACTCGCCAGATTCCGCCTTTACGGGGCGGCTTCCGGTTGTCGGGCCATACCCGGCAAGGATGACACGCACCCGTAATTATGAATTCGATTTCATGTCGTGTTTCTCAAAACACATCTCCGACTACGAGAAAGCCGGGCGCAAAGGCTCGGCTGCGAACTACCGGTCGTCATACAGGCTGCTGCTGAGTTTCCTCGACGGCCAGCACCTGACGTCGCAACACCTCTCGGCCCGCTGGGTAGAGCGTTACGAACGCTGGCTCCGGGCGCGGGGCGTGACAACCAACACGGTGACGTTCCACCTGCGCAACCTGAGGGCGGTTTACAACCGTTCCGTGAAAAAACGGTTCATACCGGCCTCGTTCCCCAATCCCTTCTTCCACCTGACCGTCAGGCAGACCGTAACGCGCAAACGGGCGCTGTCACGCGAAACCATCAAACGGATATGCACGGCCGACCTCTCGGCGCTGCATCCCAAGTACTCCCTCGCACGCGACATCTTCATGTTCAGTTTCTTCACCCGCGGCATGTCGTTCGTAGATATGGTATATCTGCGCAGCAGCGACATCCATGACGGCGTATTGACCTATGCACGCCATAAAACGGGGCAGATGCTCTCGATGCGCATCGAGCCGCAATTGCAGCACATTATCGACCGTTACAGCAATGCTTCGCCTTATATACTCCCCATACTGGCAAAAGACGACAGCTATGACAATTACCGCCAGCAGCAGCGCGAGCTGAATAAATTTATCCGAAAAATCGGAGTCCTGCTCAATATCCCGGAACCGCTGACATTCTATGTCGCACGACACTCATGGGCAACTCTGGCCCGTGATTGCGGCACACCGCTCACGGTGATCAGCGCCGGGATGGGACACACGTCCGAACGGACGACGCGCATCTATCTCGCACAACTCGACCACAACATCATCGACAAAGCCAATCGAAAAATCATCGACTTGCAGTAAAAGACGGTTTCGTATAATATCCGGATTTTTTGGTTAGGACGAAAGGAAACAGGCAATAAAAAAATCAAGACCCATTATTACCAATAATGTATCTTGAAATCGTAATAAGTTGTATTATAGACGTTTCAATTCACCTGCAAAAATAGAATTAATTATATTCATAACCAAATTTTTCAGGAGGAAAAAACGCATATCTCAGCGTAAGAGACTGTAAACAAGAATCTTGTATCGTTTTATTTTTATTTTTATTCCGGACAGACCGAAAATGTCCTGACAGCCCCCGCCATGCCTTCGGGAAAGTGTCCAAACAGCGTATTTACCGACTGGTAACCAAGCACATACGCCAAAGGAGACCCATTATTGGTAATAATGGGTCACGAAAAACACATACAAATCACTGGTTACTAACAATTTACATTCGATGTTTTCCGCAAGAATCCTGTGGGCGGTAAAAATACTGCTCGTACTGCACAAGGCGTCGGAAGCAGGGACTCCCCTGATGAAAGGCCGCGAATTGCAGGCTGCATGTGTGGGCCCCGATGCGGACACCTATATATATCGCCGTACTTTACGGGAACTGGCGGCCAAAACGGACTACCTGATTTGCGTATTCCAGTCGGGAAGAACCTTCTACCAATGGAACCCGAACCACCGCCCGACGCTGTACGACCTGATCTGCAGGCTGGACGGAGGCATGCATGAAGTCTCGCACACCTTCTGGACATACGAAAATACACGCACGATGCAGCCCCTCCAGAAAGTGTGCAAGGAGTACGACAACCTCATACAAACCTATTTATCAGAAATATACATAGAAGAATTGGAATCACCCGCCCTGTTCAGGCAAAGCCGGTTCCGGTTGCCGCAGGCAACGCCCCAGGTCACGGGGGACACAGGAACAGGCTCGCTTTAGCCCTCTCTCGTCAGCGAACAAAAACACATTCATGGAAAAACAAACAATCACCGATCATACAGAATCCGGCAAAAATTAAATGGAAACAACGATACCAGCCGATTTCATCCTGTCGCTACTGGCAATCGCCGCCTCGGCATTGGCGGTAGCCGTAGCCTGCCACATGTACCGGACACGGCAGATAACACGAATAACGGACTCGCAACGAGACCACACATACCGGAAAAAATTCTAATCACTACAAAAACATTCAAACATGAAACGCCTCTACCTTATTGCCCTCTTTATCATCGTCAGCCTTGCCGCCACGGCACAGGAGAACGGCAATCGCGATGCGCAGAACCGCATCGTACGCGGCCCCTATGAAACGAACCGCTTTTTCGACAACATCTTCGTCGGCGTCGCCGGCGGTGTAAATATCTATTTCGGCGAACACGACTCCTACGGCAAATTCGGCAAACGCATGGCCCCGGCACTGGACATCCATGTCGGAAAATGGTTCACCCCCTCGATCGGCGCCCGCGTCGGATACTCCGGCCTGCAGGCCAAAGGGTGGACGACCGCAGGCACCAAATACGCAAAGGGTGCCGACGGAAGCATGTTCAAGGAGAAATTCGGCGTATCGTACCTGCATGCCGATGCAATGTGGAACTTCTCGAACGCCGTGAGCGGCTACAAGGAGACCCGCACCTGGAATTTCGTACCCTTCGTCGGAGTGGGTTGGGCGCGTTCCTACGGCAACGACACCCACGACAACGAAATCGGCTTCGACGCAGGTCTGCTGAATGTAGTGCGCCTCTGCGATCTGCTCGACCTGACGCTCGAAGCTCGCTGCCTGCTGGTCAACCAGCGTTTCGACGGCGTGGGCGGCGGCCGCATCGGCGAAGGTATGCTCTCGGTAACGGCAGGGCTGTCGTTCAACCTGAACCGCCGCGGCTTCAAGCGTGCCTCGCAGGCTCAGCCCGTGGACTACACGCCGTACCTGGATCGTATCAAGCGGCTCGAAAACACCAACAACGAACTCGCATCGCAGAATTCGGAACTGAGCGACGAGAACGAGAAGCTGCGCAACATGCCGCCCAAGGTGGTTGCCGAGCAGAAGGTATCCGCATCGCCCGTGGCGCTCTTCTTCAAGATCGGCAAGGCCACGCTCGACAAGAAAGAACTGACCAACCTCGAATTCTACGTAAGGAACGCCATGAAGGCCGACAAGGACAAGACCTTCACGCTGATCGGCTCGGCAGACAAGGATACCGGCACGAAAGAGATCAACCAGCGGTTGAGCGAACAGCGCATGGAGTATGTCTACAACCTCTTGAAGGACAAGTACGGCATCGACCCGTCCCGTCTGGTCAAGAAGGCCGAAGGCGACACCAACAACCGGTTCGCAGAGCCGGAACTGAACCGCGCCGTAATCGTGGAATAAGCAGGACAAACGGAGATTGACAACCCCTAACGGATTTTACCGCATGCTCCGGACAGAGACATCGACCGCAGCGGACACAACCGCCGGATCCGGCCGGGCGCCGCACTACCTGCTCGCATATCTGGAAGAAGGACGGGTTCGCGTATACGCCCCCGACAAATCCGACATATGGATCGGGGTGCAGCTTCCCGAAGCGGAAGAGACGCGCGTCGAAGCGGAACTGCGGCGGCTCCACCGAACCGGACAAAGGACAGGTATCGTCGAAATGTGCCTGCCCACGGACGGGGCGCAGCGCGGCATACGCGTGCTCTGCGTAAGGGCGTAGCACAAGGCCGGAAGGGGAGAGGAATAAAAGCGACTCATATCACATAACCAAACAATAAAAAAAGACCATCAAACTATGACTTACGAAGCACCGGAACTGCACCTGATCTCCGTATGCGTGGAAAAAGGATTCGCGGCAAGCAGCAGCATCGAACCGGGAACCGACGGCGGCGAGCTGGGCGGAACCAGGTCGCTCTCTTACGATGACTACGAATAGCGACGCATCCATTGGGAATTAACGACAAAAACAGAAAATGCACCATGAAAAAATTATTCGTTATAGCAATGCTCGCAACGGTCGGCATGGCCGCGTGCAGCAAGGACGATACGGCTCCGGCCGCCGGCCCGAAAAAGTATGTCCAGGTGACCATCCCCGAGGAGATGGTTTCCGGGGAGACCCGTACTTCCATCGACGGCACCACGACCAACTGGGTGGCCGGCGACAAGGTCGCCGTGCTCCTCTACGACGGAGCCGCGACGATGACATGCCAGTTCACGGCCGACAAGTCGGGCCCGACCACGACGTTCTCGGGCGACGTGCCCATCGGTTCCTACTCGCTGGCGGCGGCTTACTACCCGTACGACTGCAACGCCACGTTCGACGCCGTGAACAAGACCTTCAAGCACACCTGGGGGTCGGAATACTGCACGGACAACCTGGCCGCCTATGACTTCATGTATACGAACATCTGGGAGGAGCAGTTCGAAATCAACGAGGCGACGACCGTACTGCCCGTACACTTCACGTTCAAGCCGCTGATGGCCCGCATCAAGATTTCGCTCGGACTGGGTGCGAACGAAACACCCAAGAAAGTCATCCTGGAAACCGACAGCAACGTAATGCCGACGGCCGGTACGATCGACGCCCTGGGGAACTTCACGGCGTCGTCCGCAACCAATTCGATCGCAGTTCCCACGAACCGGAAAGAGTTCGTAGTGGGTCTGCTCCCCGTGGGCATCCACTCGACCATGACCGTGAAGGTAATGACTACCGACGGGCTGACCTACTCGGACAAGTCGTTCACGCTGGCCGGCCTGAAGCGCAACCACCACTACACGATGAGCGTACCCTGCAACAAGAAAACGGTGACGATCACCGTACCCGATGCCATCGACCAGAAGTACGGTACGCATACCTATCAGGACAACGGATTCTACACGGTCGATTCCCAATACGACCCGGAAGGAATTTTCAATGACTGGTATTTTTACCAGGCAGAGATCAAGAGCGACAAGAACGGCGACGACAAACTCAAGAAGAACCGCATCCAGCTGCAGGTTCCTGCGGGCTTCAACAACGCAAACAACGGCGCTTTCGTCACGGCTCCGATCCAGTGCGAGGGTTCGAAAACCGTGAAGGTATCCTTCGAGGTAGCGACCAACCGTATAGGCAATATTGAGTACAGGATCGGCGTAACGGGCAACGGCCCGATCACCGAATCGTGGCTCCGCGACAGGAACAACATCCTGAACGGCAACGACCAAAAGTGCAAATCCGGTACACAGACCCATACGTTTACGGTCACCAACGGACAGCGTCTCATGATCAAGATACTATCTACCGCAGGATCTTACCACGTAGAGTTCGCGGATTTCACCTATACGGTCGAATAATTTCGATAAAATAATTTTTCAGATCGGGACGGAGCAGGATACCGTCCCGATTTATCTATAAACCGAATCTGATGAAAGCAGCATACATAAAGCCGGAATTGGAGATACTCGTAATTGCGGCCGAAGCAGGATTCGCGATTTCACAGCCGCACGGCGGCGAACTCGGGCCCAGCTCGGTGAATTATGCGGACGACGAGTACTGAACCAAAAACCGCCAATTCGAACCTGACGTTATGAAACACAAACCTATTTTCCGACTGTCGCTACTCGCGCTCCTGCTGGCCGGTTGCGGAAAGGATACGACAGAACTGCCCGAAGGGCCCGAAACTCCCGCGACAGGAGGCGATGCCATCGTCTGCCGGTTGTCGATCGGCAACGAAGCGCCCGACACCACGGACGAAACCCGCACGGCCTACGGCCCGTTACAGGACGGCTACTACCCGATCTACTGGCGCAACGCCGACCGGGTGGGGATCATCTGCCCGCAGACGACCCCGCAATGGGCGGAGATCGAAGTCAGCGTCTCCGGGGCGACCGAAAGCGAAGCCGACCTGAGCAACACGGGGATGCAGTGGGGGAGCAGTCCCAGCTACGATTTTTACGCCTTCTATCCGGCAGACGCCGTGCAGACCAACAGCGGCTCGATCGTCGTGACGGGAATCCCGGCCGTACAGACCTACCACAACGGCGAATGCAACATGCAGTACGCCTATATGGCGGCATGCACCCAAGGGGTGGAACGCGGCGCGGAGGTACCCTTCAGATTCCGCCCGCTGATGACCACGGTTACGATCCAGGTGGGATTCTCGGAGGCCGCGGAGGTACAGAAGCTCGTGCTGTCGAGCGAAAACGGCCCCATAGCGGGCGGCTTCACGTTCGACATCGAAACCGACCGGTGCTCGGTTATCCCGGGCAAGGGATCGAACGTGCTGGCCCTGCACCTGATGTCGGGGGACGTCCCCTATATCCAGCTCAGCGCAGGGTCGAAGGTCGCGGTCACGGCGTTCATGCTGCCGCAGGACATCGAAGGGCTTACGCTCTCCGCCGTCACGACGCAGGGGAAGACCTACAGCTACACGACCCCGGCAACGCTCAAGGCCGGACACCGTTATTCGTTCACGATCGGCGACATGCAGGCGCAGGCGCAACAGACCTCGGAAGGTTATTCCGACTGGATGGCCTACCTGCCCGACAACACCTACCTGTCGCAGGTTTCCATCCCCGGGTCGCACGACGCCTGCACGATCTACGGTTCGCATTACGAGTACAAAGACGGGATGCCCGACGATAGGTACCATTTCAAATGGTTGCAGAACGTCGTATTCGGCTATATGAACACGACCAAGATCATCAAGGCACAGGAGCTATCCATCGAAGAGCAGCTTGCGGCCGGGGTTCGCATGTTCGACCTGCGCCCCTCCTCGTCGAGCTCCTCGGTGCGCGACCTCCCGATCCATCACGGCATAGCCCCGCTGGGCGACCCGACGCTGGGCGGCTACGCCCCGGGCAGCTCCGGTCGCCAGGAACTTTCGCCCTTCATGCTTTCGCACCTGCTCGACCGTTTCGTGCGGTTCCTCGACGAACATCCGGGCGAGACGGTGCTCGTGCATATGAAATACGAGAACACGAGCACCAGCGCCAATAAGACGGGATGGGACAAAAGCGTGGCCAGCCTGATCAAATCGCATTGCAGCGGCTATGTGGCCGACTTCCACCCCCTGATGACGCTGGCCGACGCCCGCGGCAAGATACTCTTCGTAATCCGCGAGGATTACAAATCGTCGAACAACGGCCGGTATTTCGGCGCCTACCTGAACTGGACGCACGACAAGGTGGTCTTCGACACGACGCTCAGCGGCAACGGCGTGGGGCAGGCCCCGATCCGCGTGAACGACCTCTACAACATCAAGAACGGGGCATCGGACGGCAAGACCAAGTATGCGGCCATCGACGAGTGCATCGCCTATACCTATAATACGGACGACCCGACGCGGTGGTGCATGAATTATGTGAGCTGCTACGACACGGCCCATTGCAGCGTGTCGGGGATCAGCCTGTTCGGCGCCGTGGGCGACTACGACTACTGCGCGAACAAGTACAACAGGTATACGGCCGACAAGATCGACAGGTACGATTTCCGCGGGAACGTCGGCATCGTGCTGATGGACTTCGCGGCGGCATCGCACGCCACGATGACCTACGGGCAGACCTACTCGAACATGCAGGTCTACGGCGACGACCTGGTCAGGGCCGTGATCTGCAACAACAACAAGTGGAACCTGCGGCGCAACGAATAACCCCCGGAGGCTCCCGCCGCCGGCAGGACGCCGGAACGACACCGAAGAAAAACCTCCCGGGCTTCCCGGGAGGTTTTTGCACACACAAACATTAACAATACAAACAACGCAATGGCTGAATAGATCTGTTGTTCTGGATGCAAAGGTGGGGGTAATTTCCGGGTTGCACAATCGCCATAAATGAGTATTTTACGTCCGGGCACTCCCAATTTATGGTGAAAGCCCCGGCGGAAGGGCGTGATCTGCAATTTTTTATTTTGAATTTCGAAATAATGCACTATCTTTGCAGACAAATTCCAACGTCCCGGCGCCCGCCGGGGTTCTGAAAATCATTTTGAAATAGAAATATATGCAGGATTTGAAAGCGCTCGAAGGGAAAAGTCTCGTCGAACTGCGTGAAATAGCAAAAGCTATCGGTATCGGGGACACCACATTGAAGAAGCGCGAACTGATTGAGAAAATCGCCGGGAGCTCCGCTTCCGAAGGCGTCCCCGCAGAAAATAAAGAGAAGAGAGGACGGGGCAGAAAAAAGGAAGCTCCCGCAACGGAAATGCAACAGACGGCACCCGCAGCCGAACCTGCCGCCGCAAAGGCGGAAACCGCTCCCGAAACCGTTCCCCAGGCCCCTCGCAGCCGCCGGCCGCGCATCACCAATACGAAGACCGAAAACACCGCTCCGGCACAGCGTCCGCCCGTAACGGTCGCCGAAACCCCCGCCGAGCCGGAGCTCCCGATGGAAAGCGCCCCGGCACCTGCACCAGCGGCAGCGGCAGAAGCCGTACAGGCACCCCGCGAGGAGAAGGCGGAGCCCAAGCGCCGCGGCCGCAAGCCCAAGGCACAGGCACAGGCACAGGCACAGGCACAGGAAGAGGCAGCAGAACCCGCCGCCGCGACACCCCCGGCTGCCCAGGCAGCCCAGGCTACCCCGGCAGCAGCAGCCGATGCGCAATCCTTCGACGGCGAGGTGATCACCAAGGACGATTTCGCCGGGGAGATCGAGGGCGAAGGCGTGCTGGAGATCATGCCCGACGGATACGGGTTTCTGCGTTCGGCCGACTACAACTACCTGAACTCGCCCGACGACATTTACGTTTCGCCGTCGCAGATCAAACTCTTCGGGCTGAAGCCCGGCGACACGGTGAACGGCGCCATACGTCCGCCGAAGGAGGGGGAGAAATATTTTCCGCTGGTACGCGTGAACGAGATCAACGGCCTGGCGCCGGAGTTCATCCGCGACCGCGTACAGTTCGAATTCATGACGCCGCTCTTCCCGAGCGAGAAGTTCTGCCTCACGGGCAACGGACACAACAACATGTCGACGCGCGTGGTCGACCTCTTTTCGCCCATCGGCAAGGGGCAGCGCGCACTGATCGTAGCACAGCCCAAGACGGGTAAGACGGTGCTCATGCAGTCGATCATCAACGCCATCGCCGACAACCATCCCGAAGTATACATCATCGTGCTGCTGATCGATGAGCGCCCGGAGGAGGTGACCGAGATGGCCCGCAACTCCAAGGCCGAGGTCGTGGCATCGACCTTCGACGAACAGGCGTCACGCCATGTGAAAGTCGCGGAAATGGTACTCGACAAGGCCAAGCGCATGGTCGAATGCGGACACGACGTGGTGATCTT
>OMEB01000880.1_pt1 | contig 13152 bp, 10 predicted proteins | sample 1645311 | NCBI WGS metagenome assembly OMEB01 (sample SAMEA103958119, study PRJEB25191) | human gut metagenome | biome: human-associated habitat [ENVO:00009003]; feature: intestine environment [ENVO:2100002]; material: feces | place: Germany | collected 2013/2015 | reverse complement strand
CCGAAGCGCGCATCATTCTTGCCGAAGCGGCGCTCGCCGTCGCCACCGCGCCCAAATCCAACGCCAGCTACAACGCCATCAACGCGGCGCTCGCCGATGTGGATGCCGGACTTATCGGTCAAGTGCCGTTGCATCTACGCAATGCGCCAACCAAGCTTATGAAGGAATGGGGCAATCACGAGGGGTACCGTTACGCGCACGACTGGCCTGGCGCGGTGGCCCCCCAGCAGTACATGCCCGACGAACTGGTGGGACGCGAATACTACCATCCCAACGATCGTGGCTATGAGCATGAGGTGAGCGCGCGCCTCGCCAAGATCCGGCCGATTCTGCACGGCGAGGACGATAAGGGCGGACGCTGATTCCGCCGTCTTGGATTCAGCCGTGCTCTTTTGCTTATGTGTATAATACGGATGCGGTAAACAACATGCCTTGCGTCCAATGTGGGAATGCGTACGTGACGGAGCATGTCGGAAGGAGGACGGCGATGATGCAAGACGAGCATGGCAAGTCCAAGCAGACGCTGATCATGATTGTCGATGACGATGCGGCCTTGGGGGAAATGCTGTCCATCGTTCTGAATGGCAGCGGTTTTGAAACGGTGACATGCCAGGACGGATTGCGTGCAGTGGAGATGTTCCCGACCCTTCATCCGGATCTTGTACTGCTGGATATCATGCTTCCGGGATTGGACGGGGTGCAGGTGGCACAACGCATACGGCAGACCGCCAATACGCCGATTATCATGCTTACCGCCAAATCCGATACCACTGACGTGGTGAAGGGTCTGGAAGCAGGAGCCGATGATTATGTGGTCAAGCCGTTTGAAGTGGTGGAGCTGATGGCCCGTATCAAAGCGCGACTGCGCACACTGGGGATGGGCGCTTCATCGGATGGAGCGGCAGCCGAACTGCCGGAATTCCTGCATTGTGGGATACTCGAGATGAACCGTGTGCGGCATACTGCCAAGAAAAACGGTATCGACTTGCACTTGACTCCGATGGAATTCGAATTGCTCTACGTATTGGCCGTGCATGAGGATGAGCCCCTGAGTCGTACAAGCCTGCTCAAGCAGGTATGGGGTTATGACGACGGCGGAGACGCCAAGTTGGTCAATGTGCACGTGCAACGGCTTCGCATGAAAGTGGAATCGAACCCGGAGAAGCCGCAGATCGTACAAACTGTGCGCGGCATCGGCTATAAGTTCGTTGCGCCTACCGAATAAGCGGCCATGATGACACTACGGCGGGTAAGGAAGGCATGGCGCCGCGGAAGGCAACGCGCTCACAAGTCATTGCAGACCAGGATGGTCGTATTGTCAATGCTGGTGTTTTCTCTGACGGCGGCTTTGTTGTGCCTTTTCTCCATGGGCACCATCAAAGGAACGATACAGGCGCAGGTTATGGATGAGTCCCGTAGGGATTTCTCCTCGCAGATCAGTCTGGCCCAAAAACAGCTGAGTTCCGCGAACCTTGCCGATTCCAGCCAATATCAGCAGTTGATCGGCAATCTGGCATCCGAACTGCAAAACAATGGATCCGGCAATATGATTGGCGTGTATCTGATGAGCGGTGATGACTCGAACATTGATGAGAAGACCTTCGTGCCAGTATCCACCGAGCCGGAATACACGAACCTGATATCCACGGAGATGCAGCATGATCTGCAATCGGATTCCGACGATTCGATTTATTACCAGGCCGTGAATATAGCGAAATCGGAGAAGGGCACACCTGGGGTCATTCTTGGTTCGACGATTTCATCAAATGGCATTGGCACGGTGAAGATATTCGCGCTGTACTCCTATCAAACGCAGCAGCAAGCTCTATTGCAGATTCAGTTCAACATGCTGGTCTCAGACGTATTGTTGAGCATCGCAATCGTCGTCATCATATTTTCAGTCATGCGTTCCGTGGTCAAACCGGTACAGGATGTCGCGGCTTCAGCCGAAACCATGGCATCGGGGAATTTGGATATCCGTGTACAGGTGAACAGACAGGATGAGATCGGTGTGCTGCAGCGTTCCTTCAATGAGATGGCGGACTCGTTGGTGCAGAAAATCGATGAACTTGAAAAAGCCGGCGATATGCAACGTGAATTCGTCTCTGACGTCAGCCATGAGCTGCGTACGCCGGTGACGACCATGCGCATGGCGGCGGACATGTTGTCGATGCATAAGGACGGGTATGATGCCACGACCAGGCGCACGGTGGAATTGCTGGACGGGCAGATTCGCAGATTTCAGGAGATGCTCGCTGATTTGTTGGAGATTTCGCGGTTCGATGCCGGATACGCGGCATTGGATCTGACTGAAGGCGATGTTCGTGAACCAATCAGCCAAGCGGTTGAACAAATTGCGAGCATCGCGGAAACCAAACAAGTGCCGCTGAATGTCCACCTTCCCAATATGGAAGTATTGGCCTGCGTCGATGCAAGACGCATCTGCCGTATTGTACGTAATCTGCTTGCCAATGCGATCGATTTCGCAGAAGGGCGACCTGTGGAGGTGCGTCTTGCGGTCAATCGCGCCATGGTCGTCATCAGTGTGCGAGATTATGGCGTGGGCATGACCGCGAGCCAGTGCGAAAGAATATTCGACCGATTCTGGAGAGGCGATCCGTCTCGTGCCCGTACTACGGGCGGCACGGGCTTGGGCATGGCCATTGTGCTCGCCGATGTGAGACTCCATGGTGGTGATATTTCGGTTCGTTCCCAGATGGGCAAGGGCACTTGGTTTCTGGTGACATTGCCGCGCAATCCTGAAAACGGCCCGGTGAATGTAGCCCAAGCTCCGATCCGCTTCAGTGCCGAGAATAACGGATTCTGTACTGTCGGAGGATTCGGTATCGCCGACAATGGATTTTCCGACTATCTGACCGGTGAGCCCAATGTCGGGAAGGGGCGGAAGCAGTGAGGACGTATCGTGTGGCACGAGCGCTGGTAACGATGCTGGTGGCGCTGCTGTTCGGCTGTCTGTTGCCGGTATTGAGCGGATGCTCGAATGTATTGGGACTGCCGAAAAGCGGGGCAGTGCAGGTCATGAAACCTACCGAACAGGATACGCGGAGAATATTCACGAATCCGTCGGGACCTGTGAAGGACGCGCAGCCGGAAGCCATTGTCAAGGGGTTCTTCGAGGCCCTGCCGGCCGGCGTGCAAAGCGACGGTTTTAAAACAGCTCGTCGGTTCCTTACCAGTGCGGCTTCGAATTGGTGGAATTCCGATGCGAAAACGATGGTGTACTCAGGTGCTCCGCAGATTGCCCGTAAAGCCAGTTTTGCCGATTCTTCGGCAGTGAATGATGAGATTACGGTGTCGGTGCGTCTGCAAGTCCAAGGCATGCTGGATTCCCACGGCGTGTACCTAGCGGTTCCCGAAGAGACGGAAACTTTCGATTTCACCCTTTCCAAGGTACAGGGGCAGTGGCGTATCGGAAAGCTGCCGTCAGGTGTTATGGTCGGTGCCGACGATTTCAAACAGGCGTATCGGCAGGTTTCGCTGTACCAGCTGGGGACATCGCGTAAGGAATTGATCCCCGATGTGCGTTGGCTATGCTGGCGTGATTGGCGTGCTCGTGCCGTGGAGGAATTGCTTAATGGAAGTGCGGCGTGGCTGCGGGATGCGGTGGTCGACACCAATACGGAGCAGGTGACCTTGCGGTCGAATGGCGTGACCGTCCATGATTCGACGATTCGGATATGGCTTTCATCCGTGATGAATCGAATGACCGATGCGGAGCGCTCGGTATTGGTCCGGCAACTGCGGCTGTCATTGGGGGACGGCAGCAAGGAAACAAGCATCGATGTAGTGGCCGGCGGGCGAAATTACTCGCATGCCGATGACGGTTCATCGCTGGATACGCGATCGACAGTGGACCCAATATACACATTGAGCGCGGGCAACATCGTTTCGCTGAAATCGTCCAATGCGGTACGTGTAGCGCAGGCCGGCATCGATGACGCAGACGGATTCATCTTTTCATCTGAAGGTGGTGCCGTGCTTGACCACAGCGGGCGTGTGAAACGTCTCGGAGCGGATGGCGCCTTGCGGGATACCATGTTCTCCGGTCATAAGATACGGACCATATGCAAAGGCAGAGGGAAAGAGATTTGGGCCGTTGACGAATCGACGGAGGAGATTGCCGTCGACGCCGACGGCAGGACGCGCGCGTTGACGATTCCCGGACTTGACGATACACAACATGTCCGTGCGATAAGCGTTTCGCCGGAAGGCGATCGTCTGGCTTTCTCTCTGGAATCCAGCAAACGTGCGAAATCCGGAATAGGCATCATCGGAATCCGGCGTGGTTCGGATGGAGAGGTGGAGTCGTTGGCAAGGTCGTTCCTGCGGATCTCCGATCAATCCGGAGTGTCCATGATGACCTTCTACAACGACATCACTTTTATCTATGCCGCGCAATATGAGCAGAACGACCATACACAGATCGCACGACGTCAGCTTGTGCCGGGTCCTGAAAACAATCAGTCTCTTCCCGATGCCGGAGCCATCGCCATGGCTACCGGTGAGGTCAATATGTATCGGCGCTTCGCCGTACTTGACCGTTTGGGTATAGTCAGAACCGTCGATGGCTCGTTGGGGGGCACATGGTCCAGTGCGGATTCGCAGGTTATGGCTCTGTCCGCACAGTGACGAATGCATATGCGATAAACACCTTCGGTACACATGAATCTGGTTATGGCTCCATGAGGGATATTGGATTGTCGCGGTGAGAACTCTGACGGCGCGATGCCAAGTTGTTACCGAAAAGTTATCGTATGAGGTTGAGCGTTGAGGCTTTCGACACGATACTGGAATCACCGATGGCAAGGAAGGCCATCACAACCAGTAACAGCTCGAGGAGGAGTTCATGAAGAATTGGAAGAAAGCCATTGCAGTCTGCGCTTCGGCCGCAGCTCTGGTCAGCATGGCGGCATGCGGCAGCTCAAATGCCGGATCGAAATCCGATGACGGCGGCAAGAAGACGATTGGCTTCGTGGCCGTCGGCCCGGAAGGCGGGTTCCGTACCGCTAACGAGAACGATTTGAAGAAGGCGTTCAAGGATGCGGGCTTCAACTTGGTGTATTCTCCGACGCAGAACAATGATCAGCAGAAGCAGATTCAGGCATTCAACAAGTTCGTCAACGATGAAGTCGATGCCATCGTGCTGTCCGCCACCAACGATTCCGGTTGGGATGACTGCCTGGAGAATGCGGCAGAGGCCGAAATCCCAGTTTTCACCGTCGATCGTAATATCAATATCAAGAGCGCGGAAGCCAAGAAGGCAGTTGTGTCCCATATCGGCCCGTCCAATGTGTGGGCAGGTGAGCAGGCTGCGGAATTCGTCAATAAGAGCTTCTCGACTGGAGCCAACGGCTTCATTCTGGAAGGCCCGGCAGGCCTGTCCGTTGTGACTGATCGTGGCCAGGGCTGGAAGAACAAGGCCGCGGACAACATCAAGGTTCTCGAATCCCAGTCCGCGAACTGGTCCACTGATGAAGCCAAGACCGTGACCGCCGGCTTGCTTGACAAGTACAAGTCCGACAATCCGCAGTTCATCTTCGCCGAAAACGATGAGATGGGCCTCGGAGCGGCACAGGCTGTTGACGCGGCCGGTCTCAAGGGCAAGGTCAAGATCATCACCATCGATGGCACCAAGGCGGCTTTGCAGTCTCTTGTTGACGGTGACCTCTCCTACGTTATCGAATACAACCCGATCTTCGGCAAGGAAACCGCCAACGCAGTCAAGGACTATCTGGGCGGCAAGTCCGTCGAGAAAGACATCGAGATCGAATCCAAGACTTTCGACGCAGCCAGCGCCAAGGAAGCTCTGGATGCCGGAACCCGTGCATACTGATTGTGATGGGCGACGGTTCTGATACGGAACGTCTTTTCTTCTCATAACCCACGAACGGTGCGTCGCGATGATGGCGCACCGTTCACTACATCTTGGGCAAATATCACAGAACGATAACAATTTTCGTAAGGCGAAGACATGGCAGACAAAAAACCAATCGTCGTGATGAAGGGCATCACGATCGAATTCCCGGGCGTCAAAGCCTTGGACGGCGTCAATCTACGTCTATTCCCCGGTGAGGTTCACGCTCTTATGGGAGAGAACGGCGCCGGCAAATCGACGATGATCAAGGCGCTCACCGGCGTGTACAAGATCAATGCCGGATCCATTGAAGTGGACGGCAAGCCGCAGACCTTCACCGGCACTGGCGATGCGCAGAACGCGGGCATCGCCACGGTGTACCAGGAAGTCAACTTGTGCACCAATCTGACCATCGGCGAAAACGTCATGCTCGGTCATGAAGTGCGGGGGCCGCTGGGCATCAATTGGAAGAAGACCTATGAGAAGTCTAAGAAGTTCCTTGCCCAGATGGGATTAGAACATCTCGACCCGAAGGCCCCATTGAGTTCCATCTCCATCGCGATGCAGCAGCTGGTCGCCATAGCCCGTGCCATGGTGATTGATGCCAAGGTACTGATTCTTGATGAGCCGACCTCTTCATTGGATGCCAACGAAGTGCAGGATTTGTTCAAGATTATGCGCAAGATCCGCGACTCGGGCGTCGCCATCCTCTTCGTCTCCCACTTCCTTGATCAGATCTATGAGATTACCGACCGATTGACGATTCTGCGTAACGGCAAGTTCATCAAGGAAGTCATGACCAAGGACACTCCGCGTGATGAGCTCATCGGCATGATGATCGGCAAGAGCGCGGCTGAGCTGAGCCAGATTGGAGCCAAGAAGGCGCATAAGGATATTTCCGGAGAGAGGCCCATCGTCTCCGTCAAGCAGCTTGGTCTTAAGGGCACTATCAATCCGACCGATTTGGATGTGTATCCGGGACAGGTCGTTGGCTTCGCCGGTCTGCTTGGATCTGGACGAACGGAGCTTGGTCGTCTGCTTTACGGCGCGGACAAGCCGGATTCCGGCACCTATGAGCTCAAGGGCAAGAAGGTCAGCATCTCCGATCCATACACGGCATTGTGCAACAAGATCGCGTACTCCACCGAGAACCGTCGAGACGAAGGCATCATAGGCGATCTGACAGTACGTGAGAACATGCTGATCGCCCTGCAGGCGACGCGAGGCATGTTCAAGCCGATTCCGAAGAAGGAAGCCGACGAGATCGTCGACAAGTACATGAAGGAACTCAACGTTCGTCCGAACGATCCGAACAAGCTCATCAAGAACCTGTCCGGTGGAAACCAGCAGAAGGTGCTTATCGCCCGCTGGCTGGCAACGCATCCGGATCTGCTCATCCTGGACGAACCGACGAGAGGCATCGATATCGGTGCCAAGGCCGAAATTCAGCAGGTAGTGCTCGATTTGGCCGAGCAGGGCATGGGCGTTGTCTTCATCTCGTCCGAAATGGAAGAGGTGGTCAGGCTTTCCGACGACATCGAAGTGCTGAAGGATCGCCACAAGATTGCCGAACTCGTCAATGACGACACCGTTTCTCAGGAAACCATCGTTCAAACCATCGCAAACACGAACGTCAATACAGGAAAGGAGGCATGATGACCGACAAGAAAGCAGAGCAGGAAAAGGACTCCGTCGTCAAGAAGCTCCTGTCTTCGAACCTCACATGGTCTGTGGTCGCGCTGATTGTGCTCATCATCATCTGCACCATCTCCGACCACCAGTTCCTTTCTCTGAGCTGGAACAAGAACACCGGAGGCCTATCGGGCCCGCTGATCACCATGTTGCAGGAATCGGCGCGTTATCTCATGATCGCAACCGGCATGACGCTGGTGATCTCCACCGCAGGTATTGATCTGTCCGTCGGCTCCGTCATGGCTGTCGCAGGCGCAGCCGCTATGCAGCTGCTGTCCGCGGGCGTCAACGTCTGGATGGTCATTCTCCTTTCGCTGCTCATCGGCCTTGCCATCGGCTGCATCAACGGTGCACTGGTCTCTATCCTGGGACTCCAGCCGTTCATCACGACATTGATTATGATGCTCGCCGGGCGCGGCCTCGCCAAGGTGATCACCTCCGGCCAGAACACCGACGCCAGCTCCGTTGCAGGCGGCGCGCCGCTTAAGTGGATGGCGAACGGCTTCATCCTTGGTATTCCCGCCAACTTCGTCATTGCATTGGTCATCGTGGCGCTCGTCGGCCTGCTGTGCCGCAAGACCGCCATGGGCATGATGATCGAATCCGTGGGCATCAATCCGGAAGCCTCCCGCATGACCGGCATCAAGCCGAAGAAGATCCTCTTCCTCGTGTACGCGGTCTCCGGCGTGCTGGCAGCTGTTGCAGGTCTGTTCGCCACTGCGTCCGTGATGCGAATCGACGTGGTCAAGACCGGCCAGGATCTCGAAATGTACGCCATCCTCGCAGTCGTGATCGGTGGAACCTCGCTGCTCGGTGGCAAGTTCTCCCTGGCAGGCAGCGCCCTGGGCGCTGTGATCATCGCCATGATCCGCAAGACCATCATCACCCTCGGCATCGATTCCGCCGCAACCCCGGCCTTCTTCGCGGCAGTGGTGATTGTGATCTGCGTGATGCAGGCTCCGAAGATTCACAATCTCAGTGCGGAAATGAAACGCAAACGCACACTTAAGGCACAGACTAAGGTGGTGGCAGCATGACTTCTGCAACAGCTACTCAGGTCAAGAAGAAGACCCAGAAAATCGGTGGGCGTCGCATTAATGCCCAGATGATTCCTACCATTGCCGCGGTGGTGATCTTCATTCTGATGATCATCATGGGCCAGGCGCTATTCGGTACCTATCTGCGACTTGGTTTCGTCTCCTCGCTGTTCATTGATCACGCGTATCTGATCATTCTGGCAGTTGCTATGACATTGCCGGTGTTGACAGGTGGCATCGATTTGTCTGTCGGCGCCATTGTGGCCATTACTGCAGTGGTTGGCGTCAAGATGACGAATGCCGGCATCTCCGCTCCAATCGCGATGGTCGTCATGATTCTTATAGGCGTCGCATTCGGTTTGCTGACCGGCACGCTGATCGAGGAATTCAACATGCAGCCGTTCATCGCCTCTCTGGCATCGATGTTCCTGGCGCGTGGCATCGCATCCATCATCTCCACCAAGGCGCAGACCTTCCCCGAGAACAACAACTTCGATTTCATAGCGCAGAAGATCACCATCATCGACAATCCGAAGATCTCCCATGATCTCTACATCAATGTGGGCGTGATCATCGCGGTTCTTGTGGTTATCTTCGGCTATATCCTGCTGCACCACACCCGTACAGGACGCACTATCTACGCGATCGGCGGTTCCCGTTCCTCTGCCGAGCTGATGGGTCTTCCGGTCAAGCGCACGCAGTACATCATCTATCTGACCTCCGCCACGCTGGCCGCCCTCGCTTCCATCGTGTACACGGCCAACATCCGCTCGGCCATCAACACCGTGGGCGTCGGCTGGGAACTTGATGCAGTCGCATCCGTGGTCATCGGCGGTACCATCGTCACCGGCGGCTTCGGCTATGTGCTCGGCTCCGTCGTCGGCGCACTGGTTCGCTCCACCATCGATCCGCTGACTTCCGACTTCGGTGTGCCGGCGGAATGGACCACCATCGTGGTTGGCCTGATGATTCTCATCTTCGTCGTGCTGCAGCGTGCAGTGACCGCGGTCAACAGAAAAGAATAGGAGGTGTGGTCCGAATAAAATCATCCTGATTCCTTTTATCTTCCTTCCCTGATTGGAGGCGGACGAGCTTTCTGGCTCGTCCGTCTCTTTTTCTGTGCCACAAAACGTGGGGGCTGATTTGGACGTTGGGCCAAACGCCCCATCGGTGGCACGAGGCGCGCGTTCGTTTCGACGGAATCGCATCCGTTCTTCAAGACGCGTCGGCACCTCCGTCTGATTGGTCGAGCCTATGCCTACTTCCATGGGCACGCTTGACAAGCGCGGTTTGTCCGGTTGAATCGGCTACACTGTGCATTTGGCTATTCGATACTGATACGGCACGTCCGCCTTATGGGCGGCGTTCGAGTGCGCGTATGTGTATGCCGGTTGGCAAACCTTATATTCCAAGCGCATAGAAAAACAACGAATCATAATGGGGTTGAGTCCACGATGGAACGCAACATTGGTCGGAACATGCAGGCAAGCGGGACAACGGATCCGGTGAATGAGGACAATGCGGAGAATGCGACGCAGGGCAGGAGAGCGCCGCATTCGGCGCCGAACTCTGATGATGAGAGGATCAGCGGTAAACTCATCGGCGCCATCGTGGCGGTCGGCTCGCTCGCCTTCATCGGTATTCTTACCGAAACCGTGATGACGGTGCTGTTCCCACAGTTGATGAGTGAGTTCGGCGTCGACACCGCCACGGTGCAATGGATCACCACCATCTATCTGTTGGTGGTGGCGGCCACCATGCCGCTATCCTCGTATCTCAATCGCAAGGTCGAGCATCGCACGCTCTTCCTCGCCGCGGTGCTATTCGCCGTGCTTGGCTCGCTCATCATGATCGTCGGGCATGCATTTCCGGTGATTCTGGTGGCTCGTGTGATTCAAGGCATCGGTTCGGGCATCGCCACCCCATTGATGAACAACATCATCCTTGAACAGTCGCCGCGCACGAAGGTCGGGCGATTGATGGGCGTCGGATCGCTTGTCATCACTGTGGCTCCGGCGATCGGTCCGACCGTGGGTGGCGCGGTGTCGAGTATTCTGCCGTGGCGTGCGATTTTCGTCATCGTCATTCCGGTGGTTCTGCTGATTTCGCTGCCTGTCGGTCTCAAATGCGTCGAGCAGCATCGTCCGACGGAGGACGTGCATCTGAATCCGCTGCAGTTCGTGTCGATCGTGCTGGCATTGTGCGGTCTGGTGATGTTCCTCAACCAGGCCGGTGTGGCCATTTCCGCCGCGGTGTCCGGCGGTTCCGCCATGGTGCCGGGTGTTTTCGCCGTCGCGAGTCTCGTGATCGGTCTGGGATCGCTGCTGTTCTTCGGATGGTCATCGCGTCGTTCGTTCTCGCCGCTGATCCGTTTGGGATGGTTGCGCGACCCTATGGTGTTGCTGCATCTGATCGCTTATATGTTGCTGCCGATCGTCGGCATTGGTTTCGGCTATGTGATCACCAATCTCGCTCAGCTGTCCTTGGGCACGAATGCGTTCTTGGCTGGAGCGTTGGTCCTGCCGGGCGCTCTGATCGGTGCGTTCTTTGCTCCGATCGGCGGCACCTTGTACGACCGTTTCGGACCGGTTCGTCCGATTCTCGGAGCATTCAGCCTGGCGATTTGCGGGCCGATCCTGCTGCTGGTCTTCTCCATGCGGCTCACTGCGGGCAGTCTTGCCGGATTCTATTTCATTTTCGGTCTGGGATATTCATTGGGCTGTTCCAACATCATGACCAACGCGCTGCATAATATCGCGCCGCAGTTCACGCCGGACGGCAACGCGGTGTTCAATACCTGCCTGCAGTTCGGCGGCGCCGCCGGAACCGCATTGTTCTCCACAGTGCTGTCCGTGGCCCAGGCTGGGGCCGGCAGGGAGGGGAGCGCGTCGTTCCGACATGCCACTGCAGTCGGCGGAAGCTGGACGTTCGCCATCATGATCATGATTGTGGCCGTGGCGATTTGCTGCTTGGCCTCGGCCTTCCGTATCGCGGCGAAGCGTGAGTGAGTTTTCTCCACTGTGGGCGCAATTTTGTTCCCCGTCGCTTCGAAGCGGTAGGCTGTGAAACTATAGAGAACACTGGAAAAGGAGACAAGGTGAGCAACCTTAGTGCACCCCTGCCCGTCATGGCTGGCGAAGACATGCCGGCAGGACCCACCGATCCGATTTTCAACCGCCTGCTCAAGGACCGCATCATCTGGATGGGTGAGGAAGTCAAGGACGAGATGGCCAACCGCATTTGCGCGCAGATGCTGATGCTGGCCGCCGAGGATCCGAAAAAGGATATCTGGCTGTACATCAATTCCCCGGGCGGCTCCATCACCGCGGGCATGGCCATCTACGATACCATGCAGCTCATCGAGCCGGACGTGGCCACCGTGGGCTTGGGCATGTGCGCCTCCATGGGCCAGTTCCTGCTGAGCTCCGGCACCAAGGGCAAGCGTTTCCTGACCTCGCACGCCCGTGTGCTGATGCACCAGCCGTCCGGCGGCATCGGCGGCACCGCCACCGATGTTCGCATCAACGCCGAACTGATCATGGACATGAAGAAGACCATGAGCGAGCTGACCGCCGAGCAGACCGGACACACCGTCGAGGAGATCTACCGCGACAACGAGTATGACCACTGGTTCACCGCCCAGGAGGCGTTGGAGTACGGCTTCGTGGACAAGCTCGTTTCCACCCATGACACGATGAGCGCCACCAAGGGAGAGTGACCATGGCAAGCGAAGAAGCACAGTTTGTAGCCCGCGCCGAACGTCTGGCCGGACCGACCGGTGTGGTCGGCTTCCAGAGGGCTGCGGCGCGTGAGGCCGCGTTCGCACCGCAGAACCGTTACGTTCTGCCGCAGTTCGAGGAAAAGACCCCGTACGGATACAAGAGGCAGGATCCGTACACCCGCCTGTTCGAGGATCGCATCATCTTCATGGGCGTGCAGGTGGACGACACCTCCGCCGATGACATCATGGCCCAGCTGCTGGTTTTGGAAAGCCAGGATCCGAACCGTGACGTGATGATGTACATCAATTCGCCGGGCGGTTCCATGACGGCCATGACCGCCATCTACGACACCATGCAGTACATCAAGCCGGACGTGCAGACCGTATGCCTCGGCCAGGCCGCCTCGGCCGCGGCCATCCTGCTGGCCGCCGGCGCCAAAGGCAAACGTCTGATGCTGCCGAACGCCCGCGTGCTCATCCACCAGCCGGCCATCGACCAGGGCTTCGGCAAGGCCACGGAGATCGAGATTCAGGCCAAGGAAATGCTGCGTATGCGCGAATGGCTGGAGGAGACCCTCGCCAAGCACACCGGCCAGGACGTCGAGAAGATTCGCCGCGACATCGAAGTGGACACTTTCCTGACCGCTCCTGAAGCCAAGGAATACGGCATCGTGGACGAGGTGTTGGAACACCGCCAGTAAAACTTCCGGACATTGCAATACCCTCGGTCGGCAACGACCGGGGGTATTGTATTTCAAGGATGACAATGATAATGCGCAGCGTGGCGGTTCGACGGTGCGGCGCAGTCGGCAAAGGAGAATCATGGG
>OMEB01000873.1_pt1 | contig 13254 bp, 10 predicted proteins | sample 1645311 | NCBI WGS metagenome assembly OMEB01 (sample SAMEA103958119, study PRJEB25191) | human gut metagenome | biome: human-associated habitat [ENVO:00009003]; feature: intestine environment [ENVO:2100002]; material: feces | place: Germany | collected 2013/2015 | reverse complement strand
CCACTCCGTGACGCGCGGGAAGCGATCGACGGTGACAACGCGTTGAACCCATCCGACCCGAGCGCCTACTACACGGCGGCCGGCAATCCACCAGGCGTTTGGATCGGCAAGGGCGCGGAACTCGTCGGCGGCAAAGTCGGCACCACAGCCTCCAGCAAAACCGTCCGCGCCCTCATCAACGAACGACGCAACCCATCCAACGGCCAATACCTCGGAGACATCAAAATGAGCGAAGGCGACAACGGGGAAGCGCCCGTCGCCGGATTCGACCTGACCACACGCCAGCCGAAAAGCATCAGCATCCTCTGGGCGTTCGGAGACAAGGAAACCAGAGACGGCATCGACGAATGCATGCGCAAGGCCACGGAAATGACCATCGAGTATTTCGAAAACGAGTATGCGACGACCCGTGCCGGACAGGGGGGCGTCGCCAGCGTCTCGGCCGACGGAGTGGCCGGATTCGTATTCGACCATTACGACAACCGTAACGGGGATCCACAGCCGCACAAGCACATCGTCATCAGCAACCGTGTGCGCCGTTCGTCCGACAAAATGTGGACCGCGTTGGACGGGCGGAAGATCTACGCGGGCATGGTCGAGATCAGCGAAGTGCATGAGAACCTGTTGCAGGACCTGCTCACCGAACGGTTCGGCTGGTCATGGACCCTTAAACAGGACAATGGCACCAAAGCCATGGTCAACGAGGTTGATGGAGTGCCACAGGAACTCATCAACGCGTTCAGCAGCAGGGATGCGGAAATCGATCTCCTACTCGAAAAGAAAATCAAAGAGTATGAAACCTCCACGGGCAAGCAAGCCGGTTGGAGAATGAAAGCGGAACTCCATAAGGAAGCATGGCTCGCCACCCGCAAAGCGAAACCGGAGATACAACCATCTCTGAAAGCGAAACGCGATCACTGGTATCGGAAACTTGGAGAAGTCGCGCCCGGCATCCAACTCGACCAGATGTTCAAAGACGTCAACTCACGCAAGACCAGACTCATGCATGTGGACGCGGACTGTGAGGACGACATCGCACGACTCCTACTCGGCCAGCTCGCCGACCTCACCCACCTCGCCGGCGGCGGAGACGAATACCTGGACCGGCAGGCACGCGCCGTCATCCGGAAAACAGTCAACGCGCACACCGTATGGAAACGCACCAACGTGCGTGCCGAAGCCGAACGCCTCCTACGCGAAGTGCGCATCGATCCGACGCAACGCGTCATCGTCGCGAACAAGATCGCGGACAAGGCCCTCAGCCAATGCGTCAAACTCACACCCGACCGGTACAAGCTCCCGCCAGGCGCGTTGGACGATCTGAGCATCGCCACCCGTCAAGGGCAAAGCGTGTTCGAGGACGCCGACCTCGACCAGTACACGACGGTCGACGTGCTCGAAGCCGAACGGTACATGATCTCCGGTCTCGACAAGACCACCGGAGTCGGATACAAGCCCGGTGAAGGCAACCAGTGGCTCGACCAGTGGAACGAACGGATGAGCGCCCAGGGAGGCTATCCGCTCGCACCCGACCAGCAGCGTGCGGCCGCATACGCGTTGGAGAACCCCCGCCTGGTCAGCAGCATCATCGGACCGGCAGGCACAGGCAAGACCACCACCATGAAAGCGGTCGCGCAAGCATGGCAGGCCAAATACGGTGCCGACAGCGTCATCGGCCTGGCGACCAGCGCCAGGGCGGTGGGCGAGCTCAAAGACAGCATCGGATGCGAAAGCATGACCATCGCGAAGCTTTTGACCCTCAACAATCCCGAACGGATCAAAGCCGAAATCCAACAGGAAGGCAGACTCCAACAACAGTTGAGGAACGCGTCCAACCCGTTGGAACGATTGTTCATCCGCACCAGGATAGCGACCCGTCACATCACGGACTCGTCTACGATCCGGCCGAACCAGCTGATCATCGTGGACGAGGCGGGCATGACCGACACCAGACTCCTGCAATGGATCACCAAACTCGCCGAATTCCATGGAGCCAAGGTCATCCTCACCGGCGACCCCAAACAGCTCGACTCCGTCTCCGGAGCCGGAGGCATGCTCGGCTACGCCGACCGGCACGGGAAATGCGAACGATTGACCAGCCTCTGGCGGTTCACCGGCAAAGCCGAGAAATGGGCGGACGATCCGGACGGTCCCGCTTCCCGACGACGTTGGGAAGGCGAGGCCGACGCGACGCTCCGGCTGCGTGAGGGCGGCGACCGGTTGGACGAGTCGAGCGTCGACGAATGCCGCCGACTCATCGACGAATACATGGAGCACGACCGTATCCACTGGGGCGAGGACGTCGACCTGGAGGAAGAGGCGTACCAGATGTGCATCAAATGGCAGGCACTCGGCAAATCCACGCTTCTGCTCGCCGGCACGAACGCGCAGGTACGCGACATCAACCAACGGTTCATCCTCGAACGACGCGCGCAAGGCAAAAGCGAAAGCGACCCGGACAAACTGTTCCAACTGCGCGATGGGCTCGACGTGGGATCCGGAGACCAGATCGTCTGCCGAACCAATTCGCGAAGCGTACGCGACCAGATCGGCCGGCCCATCGAAAACGGCATGACGTTCAAAATCATCTCCACCGGCAAAGCGGGCGCGAGATGCGTGAACCTCGCGGACGGCGTCGAATGCAGAATCCCGAACGACTGGCTCAAGGAAGCATGCGAAGCCGGATACGCTGCCACCGTCCACCGCAGCCAGGGCATGACCGTGGACCGGTGCGCCGCGGTGTTCCCATCCGACGAGAACATGGCATGCAACCTGCAATACGTCGCGGGCTCGCGTGGCAAGGAGGAAAACCATTTCCTGTTCGGATGCAAAAGCGAAGAGGACCGTCATATCGACCACATGCTCACCGGTGTGGAAGAAGACCCGAGGAAAATCGCCATGAGCCGCATGCTCGACTCGCTATTGACCCACACGGAGACCATGACCGCGACCGAAACCATGGAACAGGAATACAAGGACCGGTACGATCTGAAACGGCTGCTCCGCGAACACGATTACGCGGCCGGACTCATCGCCGGCCCCCACCTGCTCGCCATGCTCGGCAAGACGCACGACGCGAGGACCGTGGACAAGATCAAACGCAGTCCAAGCTTCGAATGGCTCCGTGGAGTCTGGTCCCGCGCCTACATGACCGACCCGAAACGTGCCACCGCCATCATCAGCCAAAGCCTTGAGAAGAAGCCACGCAGGCTCACGGCGGAGAAGGCCGAACACGCCGCCATCCACGCGGCACGCGGCATGATGCCCGCGGCCGGCACGGAAACAGGCGGCACGTTCACGCTCGACATGGACGCGCCATCCGACATGATCGAAACAGTCCGGCACATGATGGACGAGACCGGCATCCCATATCATGAGGAACCATCCCTGGACCCCGGCCGCAGCCGGTTCAGCATGGACGAGCGGTACACGCCGGCGGTCAAGGCCATGCTCGACGCGCATATACAGGCCCGGGACGATATCGACCAGTCCATGTTCCCCGAATGGGAAGCGTTGCGCAAAACCGCACGCGGGATCATCAACGACGATCCGGACCTGAAAAAGAAAAACCGGCCCGTGGAACCCGACTGGGCGGCGACCATAGCGGGACGATTGAACGCCAACCTGTTGGACCGGGTCAACGGCAGCGTGCACGACGATTGGGTGGGTGGCATCCTGCCTCCCATACGCTCCCACAAGCATGACGCGGCCCTCGACCTGGTGCGGCAGAACGAACGGCTCATCGAAACCAGGATCGACAGCCTCGAACAGGAAGCACGCCGAACCAAGCAGGCATGGGTCGGCCAGGTACTCGCCGCGGCCGGGGACTCCGACAAGCGTCTCCTGCGCGACGTCGTCGTCTACCGCGCCATGTGGAGTGTGGAGGACGCCGACAATCCGCTAGGGGAGAGGCCTCCTGCGGAAAGCGGCAGACAGGAACAGCATTGGGTCAACCTCAACGGACGCATCAACCACACCTTCACCACGGTCAAGGCCACGAAAACGCAACGCATGCAGGCATACCAGCCGATACAGGCCCAGCCGCACGTGGAACAGACGGCATTGGAAACCGGTCAAGAAAGGACAACGACATGGCATGCACCATTCCAGGATTCCTCAAAGCCATCGCAGAATGGCTTGTCTCAGTAAGCCGATGGTTCGATGGCTGGGACATCACGCTACTGGTGCCGGCGCTCATCATCCTCACGGTGATCGCCGGCGTGACCGGCCGCGCGGCCACCGGGCCGAGACTCTGGATGCAACTCGTCTGGGGAACGGTGACCGTCATCCTCGGTCTGATCGAAGTCGCCATCATCTGGACCATCATCGCCCGTTACCTGCCGGTCGCGGACATGGGCACGCTCATCCAGAACATGCTACAACGCAAGCCGCTGCTCGTTACCGGGTAAGCGGAGGAACGGTCCCGCTCGAAGAGGCTGTGGGGTTGGAGGAACTCGGAGTGAAGGTTCCAACGCTCACGCTAACCATGGAATAACCTTTTTATGTGTTGCAGCAATATGTGCTGCAACACATAAAAAACAGTCCTGATTGAAGAATCAAACCAATCCACACGAATCAGGAAGAACTGTTCGCAGTTCCTCCAATCCAATAGGCGAATAGATTCATTAGACTTTCCCATCGAGTCCAAATCTGCCGGTCTGGATGATTCCGTTTTTCATAACCTCATACTGTTCCGCGAAGCATAGTAATAATGCATTGATATTTTGCGGCATGCGGAGTTCTTTTGGCTCACTTTCCTCGTCTTTGCTAAGAAGTGTGCCACTGTATCCCGCATCGCATTCTGGACGGTCGAGATGCACCGCCATCATCCAGACCATGGGACCGCCGTGCGGACTTTTCCAGTTCCTGCAAAAAGGCTTTCTCGACATGAACGATGCTATCGGCTAACAGGGAAGTGCCGGTTGAGGCATTGCTAACCTCTCCCGTTCTTCACGGCGAGCAAGAAGTCTTTTGGGAGAGCCGAAACCGGCGGGGTGGTTTCATTTCCATCCCCCGACCAAGCATTGGGTCGGTGGATTGTCGTTTATGGGACTCCCTAGAATATAAACAATCTAAACATATATAAAACATTATATGCTTCTATAAAGCTCTATAAAACAGTATAGATGAATCATGCTTGAGTCTTTCCGACTTTTGTTGTACCATTTTCTGTACATGTAATTGTCGTTGAAGGAGGATGGCATGGTCACGGCGGTCGCGTACACCAATTTCCGCAAGGATCTGAAGTCATATCTACGTCGCGTGAACGATGACGCGGATATGCTTCTGATCACCAACAAGGATCCGAGGGACAACGTGGTGGTGATGAGCGCCGACGATTACGATTCGCTTATGGAGACATTGCGCGTTTACCAGAATCCCGGATTGTTCGATAAAGTCCGCCGTGGCATGGCACAGGTACGCTCAGGTTCCACCGATTCACATGATCTGGTCGGAGAGTGATAATGCTGCGTTGGACTGATGACGCGTGGAACGATTACCTGTATTGGCAGGTCCAGGATAAGAAAACCCTCAAGCGGGTCAACGCGCTGATACGTGATGCGATGCGTTCTCCATTCGCTGGCCTCGGCAAGCCAGAGCCGCTCAAATGGGAACTGCAGGGTGCGTGGAGCCGCCGCATCGATTCCGCAAACCGCCTGGTATACATGATTGAGGACGACGACTTGTGCATTCTGTCCGTCCGTGACCACTATTGAGAACGCGGTGGCTCTGGTCTCGGCAAGCTTGGCGTAAGACTCCGCTCGATAAGACTGTGGGGTTGGAGGAACTTGGCATGGAGGTTCCGACGCTCGTGTTGACCATGGACTGATCTTTTTATGCGTTGTGGCAGTGTAATCCACAACACATAAAAAGATCAGTCCACCATATGTTGTCCGCTTTTGCTTGACTTCCTAGTTTAATTGAGTTCGTGAGTTGCTATGCCGGCAGATGTCTCATTATCCACTGATGGATCGGGCTCTGGTAAAGGATCGCTCTGCGTACTTTGGACGGCAAAATAAGAATCTCGCAGGTTTTCCAATTCTATAGACGAATTGAAAAGAGCCTTTTCCATAAAACGACGAAGAGGAGCCGGATCCTTGAAGTCGGGGTCGAAAGTATTGTCAAGTACAAGAGCGTCTCGGAAATATTGGGCGTTGGACGCGAAAGGCTCATTGCCGATTATGAATCCAAGCTGTCTGAGGTACAGTATCGCGAATACAGCAGTCGTTCGAGTGTTTCCTTCACGGAATGGATGAATTTGCCATACTCCAGAAATGAATCCAAATGCAGAGGAAGCGATTTCATGCCTGCCGATTTGGGGATACTTGGCCTGTCGTCCTTTTTCTTGACCGAAATCATAATCCAGCATCTCTCCAATCAGATGGAAGGGAGCGTAAGAAACTGAATCTCCTTGAAGAACTGGCTCCTTTTTGGTCAGATTGACCTGCCTCCACTGTCCAACCCAATCATTTTTGAATACGCCGTCAAAAAGATGACGATGAATCTGCCTGAGCATCGGGGGAGCGAAGACGAATGATTCAGTCTGGAGGAGGGAACTGATTCTGGTGGATACGATGTCAGCTTCAAAATGCTCCGCCTCTTCACTATCCGCGGAATGGTATTCACGTAGACGATGCTCGACTTCGGCATAGGAGGCTTTTCCCGAAATCTGCTCCTTGGACTGTTCTATAGCGTAGTCTGACGGGGTAAGTCCGTCCGCGGCCTGCAGACCAAAGCCAATATCCCAAGCGTTGGAGCGAGTCGCCGGGGTTCCCTCATCGGTTGATACATAATATACGTCTTCAGGCAGCAAACCAGAGTCCTTTCATGCCAGGCAGGTGAAATCGTCTGTCGAACAATTCGAGTATATCCCCAGTATCTAGTGATTATTTGACCCTTCTTTGGTCTGATCATCCTGTTCAATGGCGTGGTAGATATCCACCGCCGTCATGCCCTTGAGCTGCCCGTGAGGAAATTCTCCCGCGAAACTGAGCAAGGACGTGAACGGGACGTCAAGGACGTCGCAAATCAGAATTGCCTCATCGATAGTCATCTTTCGCTCATGGGAGACAAGCCTGCGCAAACTGTGGTATGGCAGGCCGCAATCGGGATGCTTGCTGTGGATCAAGGCCAGAAATCCATTTACATTGAGGTGTCTGTCCTTCAGGATCTTTCTCACATTGTCCATGGCTATGCAGGTGATCGAAAGAGAAGGTGGTGAAGAAGTGCGCATACGGTGATCTACTTCCTTTTCCTGTTCAGATCGTCGAACGACAATCCGATGCCGTACTGCCTGTCCGGCACGAGACGCGCGTCGAACGTTTTGCCGGCCTTCGACTTCAGGCCGGACACCTTCGGACGTTTGCCCTCCAATGTGCGGCGGACCATGCTATCGGTCAGCTTCTTGCCGAACTTCTCCGCGAAGATCTTGTAGCCGCAACCCTCGCCGAGCTTCCAGGCACCGGCATCATCCCTCACGCTCTTGTTCGACGAACACTGCCAGACGCTCCCGGTCTTGACGACGGGTTTGCCGCAACGCGGGCAGGGTCCGAACGACTCACGTTCGCCTGCCTGCCGGACCAATTGCTGCAGATTGTCCCGCCGGGTCATCTCCATGACACGGCCGGGCATCGCCGCGCAGGCCGTGCGGATCTCGTTCAGAAAGACCGTCTCGTCGCCCCTGCCATGTTCGATGTCGGCAAGGCTCTGCTCCCATTGCGCGGTGAGTTTCACATCCTTCAACTCGTCGATGGCGACACCGACGAGCATCCGCCCGGCGGTAGTGCTACGGATCTGCTTGCCTTTACGCTGCAGGTAGCCGCTTTTGACCAGGCTCTCGAGTATGCCGGCGCGGGTCGCGGGCGTGCCGATGCCTCCCGAATGGCTCGTGTCGTCATCCAAGGCGGCTTTCAGGTCACTGTCCGCGACGAAACGGCTCGCATGCTCCATGGCGGACAGCAATGTGGCCTCCGTGAACGGTTTCGGCGGCGCGGACACGCCCTCCGTAAGAGACGGGGCGCCGGACTGGGGGAGAGGACCCTTCCCTAGGGAGTCGGGTATCCGATTCACAGGCTTCTTCTCCGCATCGTCCTTTCGCGACGTGCCCTCGATGGCGGTCCAACCCGCCTCGACGGTAACGTCGCTCGACGCGGACAGCGGAACCCGTTCCGTGGAACCATCGGCATGACGTTCATCCAATGCCGCATCGACCTTCACCGTGTCGTGGACACGGTCCGTGGCGCAGGCGGCCCACATGCGCGTCAGGATCACGGTCATGACCTTGCGTTCCATGTCCGTCAGGTCATGCTGGAACACGTCGTATGTGAGACGCCGCGTCGGAAGGATTGCGGTATGACCTTGGACCTTGTCGTCCGCGACGCACCGCATCGGATCGAAGCCGCCGGCGGAATACAGGTCGTGGATCGCGTCGACGGGCTTCTGATCCAGGAAACCCAACGCGTATTTCGGCTGTAGCAGTTCCTTCAACCCGTCCACGTCATCATGGGTGACGTATTTGGAATCGGTGCGGGGATAGGTCGCTACCTTCATCTCGTACAAGTGCTGCAGACAGTCCAGCGTCTGCTCGGCGGTCAGCCCGTGCCGGTCGCTCATGGCCTTCTGCAATCCGGTCAGGTCGAACAGGGTCGGCGGCTTCGCATGCTCGCGACGCCGTTCCACCTCCAGAACATCGACGGCCAGTCCCTTGGCGTCGGCCAGCACGCGGTCGGCCGACGCCCGGTCCTCGATCTTCCCGCTTTCAAGCGTCCACCCGTCCATCGGCACGATGAGTCGCCAGAACGGAGTCGGCTTGTGTGATTCGATGGCGAGATCACGTTGGACGACCATGTTCAGCGTGGGTGTGCGCACGCGTCCGAGCGACAGACTGCGATGCCAGGCGAGCGTATGGGCGCGTGACGCGTTCATACCGACCAGCCAGTCGGCTTTCGCCCTGGCGTCCGCCGCGTCGGCCAGACCATCGTAATCGGATTCCGGACGCATCCTTTTCCACGCGTCGCGGATCGCCTGCTCGTCCAATGACGCGACCCACAGGCGCAGTGAAGGTTTGGAGACCTTCGAGGCCATGAGGATACGTCGGAATATGGCCTCGCCCTCACGGTCCGGATCGCACGCGTTGACCAGTTCGGTCACCTTGTCGGAACGAAGCAGTTCGACGAGGGAACGGTAACGTTGCACCGCGCCCTTCGCGCCGCTCAGACGCCAACGCCATGACTTCGGATCGATGGGAAGGGACTCCATCGTCCACTTATGCGCGGACCAGGGCATGTCCGTGTATTCCTCCGGATCCGACAATTCCACCAGATGACCCTGCGCCCACGAGATGAGCGCCCCTCCGGCCGAAACATACCCATCACCCTGCCGCACATCGCCCAACGCCTGCGCGATGGCGAAAGCCACGGAACGTTTCTCGGCGATCACAAGACGCACTTCAATTCCTTCCCGATATCGAATGGTGCGTCCCTTCCACACGCATCCCAACCGATATCGGTTTTCATCCTCGAAAAAAATATCGGCGGCGAAAAAACCGGGGGCATGTGGACGGGAGGAAGACGGGATGGGCCCGTCGGAAAGGAAACCATCATGGTCGACGTAAGCCAACGGTCGGAACTGTCCCTCCTGGACCACGACGCTCTCGCACGCGCCGTCGGGAGCATCCTCGACCGGCATGAGGAGATCCAGGACTGGACCATCCTCTACACGCAACGGGAACTCGGCATGAGATATCCGGGCATCGACTTCTCCACCGCGTCCACACTCGCGAAGATCGCCACCGATCCCGGACTGTCCAAGGAATTCGACCAATCACTCACCGCCGACGCCATCGAACGCATGCGGGCCGTCCCGCTGCCGGACTTCCCATGCCGGATCCCGGCATCGACCCGAACTCCGGCAACGGTCCCATGGGTCCCGGAATCGGAATGTGACGGAAAGGAGACGAACATGGAAAACCCGACCTTGGAACGGATGGAAGCATGGCGCGACCAGGCGACCGAACGGTTATCGCTCTTCGCGCGAAGCAACGCCATCGAAGAGCCGATCGGAATCGGCGAGGAATGCTACCAGCTCGGAGAGGACTGCTACAAGCCCGACGGGTACGACCAATTCCGCTGGGTCACCGAAGACCAGTTCGACTCGGTCCTCCCACCGGGAATCGAACACGACCGGTACATCGCCATGACGAACATGACCGGCTTCGACGACGAGATCAAGGAATGGTCCGCGAACTGGAACGACCCCGGATACTGGCATGATGCCGCGGCCGATGCCTTATGGTCCAGCAACGACGGCGCCTATTGGACCACCCGCGACGAAGACCCGTCGGACGCCGTCATGGCGCGCGCCACCGCCGCATCGCAGATCGCCCTTGAACTGGACGCCGATAATCTCATCGAACGCACGCCGGAGAACATCGGACTGTTGCATGACATCGTCGATACCGTCCACGGCATGGACCCGGAAAGCGACCTCGGATACTACCGCGCCTACCCGTCCGAAACCGCCCGCGAAACCGTCGGAGAGCATCTCACCGATGGCGAGATCGCGGAGAAAACCATGTACGGCGGATGGAACCCCGACAGGGACCGGTATCTGAGGGTCAACAAGGACGGCGACTGGGTAGGCATGGACCAGACCACCGCGGACCGGCTCGTATGGGACAACCGTACGCCGATCCTGAAAAGCGTCGGCGCATACGCGGACGACATGCCGGCCGACCTCACTGACCGCGTCTGCGTAATGGACGAACGATCCTCCGCCGCACGCGTGAAAGCGCCGGACCCGTGGACCGGCGTCGACCCGGACGCCTTGTTCCAAGCCAACGGGCCGACCATTCCCGATCCGGATCCCGGCGTCGACCCGGCAGCCGGCAACGGTCCCATGGATCCCGGAATCGGAATGTGAGAACCAACCATGTCATCCATCGATATGGAACGGTTCCGCAATGACATCAACCGGTATCGGAACAAAACCGGCATGCCTTGGGCCGCATTGTCCGAAAAAGCAGGCGTGAGCCCGGCGATGTTCACCCGCATCAAAAAAGGCTCGGCCGTCACCCTCGAGGCATTCGCGCAACTGTGCTCCTCATTCCAGCTCAATCCCATCGACTACATGCCGGAACTCCAAACAAAACCAACGAAGGAACAACCAATGGAAGACGTGAAAAGACTCAGCATCGACGGCAAGGACTTCACCATCGAGGACGTGGAACTGCGATCCGGCCCGGCCTGGACGAACGGTCCGAGACGCGCCGACGCGGAACTACCCGACGGGCAGGTCCTCGGCAGCATCATGGCATCGGACGGCGAATGGCTCTGGCGTCTCGCCGGAGAGAAATGGAACCATACGGAACCGGCCGAAGGCCCCATCGCCGAATATATCGGCCATGAACCGAACCGCTTCTCGGCCATCAGAAGCCTATTGCAGGCCATCGAGGACCGGTATTCCACCACAGCGGCCGACGACCCATGGGCATCCATGCCGGATGATCCCTCCACCACCATGTCGGATGCCGTCAGCCAGACCCAACCGGCACAGGTCGGGGATCCCTGGGCTTCGGCCTTCCCAGACGCGGCCGCCCTGCCGGATCCGGATCCAGGCATCGACCAAGGCGCCATGCCCGCCACAGGACCCGGGATCGGAATGTGAAAGGAGACGGACATCATGCGTGACGACAAGACCGGAACGGACGAGGAACTGAACACACCCGACACGGCGAGAACCATTCCAACACGAAGGAGGGAGGAACCCGAGCCTCCGGCGACGGACGAGTGGTGTCCACCCGCATCGCTGAACCCCTGGGCGCGCGCGTTCGACGGCGACAGCCTGCCGGACGAACCGTACATGGGAAGCAACAAAAAACCGAAACAACTCTCCGACATGCTCCCGTACCCGAATCCGGCATCGGCCGACACGGCGGACGACAAGCCACGCCCCACATTGGAAGGCATGCGGTGAGCCGAATGGAAGGAACAGCCACAATGATCGACGAAAACACCAGCCGGCAGGTCGAAGAACTCTACCGTTCCGACGATTGGGCCGAACTGCGTTGGGCACGCGAACATTCCACCCCACAGCAGATCGCACGGCATCTGCTCGACCCGCAATGGCGGAACCGCGACTACAATGCGTTGGACGAACTCGTGGAAATGACCCACGATGCGGACCTTTCCAGCCTCGACGAGGACGATTTGGAAACCCTCGCGGCCAGCGGACTGCCGGAACTCCGACAGGCGATCATCCGCTATGCTGGCACGCCGGCACGTCTGCTCGAGGACATGGCCCGCACCGAAAGCAACACGAGACTGCTGCAGATGCTCGTCGAATCAGGCAAACTCAGCCAGAACGCCATCGATCTGTGCTGCTGGAACCAGACGGACAGCCGATTGGCGGCAAGCATGCTGACGAAAGCCTCGGACGACCTGCTCCACCGTCTCAGCGGCCGCGACTGGTGGCCATCCAGGAAGAACGCCGTCGAATCCGGCAGGCTCGACCGCAAGGACCTGGACGACATGATCAAAACGGAGAACCACCCGGACGTGGTCTCCGCCCTGATCGGCACAGGCGAATTCGACATGGACAGCGAAGCCGAAGCCATCAGACGGGTCATCACCTCACCCGGGCTTCTCACGGCATACACCAATCCGATGAACCGCAGATACAGCCTCGACCAGTCCCGGCGGGAAGTCGTCCGACAGGCCGCGAGAACCATGCTGGAGCACGCTCCCGTGGGAATGATCCTCAGCATGCCCGACGACGATGATGAGAACTGGCGCACGCTCATCGACACGGCGGCGACGGAATACGCCGGGGAACTCGGCAAGGACATGCTTGGCCTCATCGCCCAGTCGGAAGACAACACCCAGGCACGGACCATCCTCGCCGGACGGGGATTTCCGAAAGCCGCGGCATCCAACGCGGAACGGACCCTGGCGGCATCTCCCGGAGCGGACGGAACCTACGGGTTCAACCTGCGGCTGCTCGGACGCCTCAAGGACGACGTCGACTATTTCCTCGGCCCATCACATGCGGAGAAATACCTATGGGCCGGCAGCGTGGACGCGCAGATCGCGAAACTCCGCGAGATCGACGGGACAATCAGGCCGGAAGACCGTCCCGAATGGTTCACCACGGAGTGGATCGACCAGGCCGAACGGGAGATGAAAGCCCCGTCCGACAATACGGGAACAGCCCTTGACGCCGCATTGTCAGGCCAATACGCGGCGTTCGAGAATGCGG
>OMEB01000815.1_pt1 | contig 13951 bp, 7 predicted proteins | sample 1645311 | NCBI WGS metagenome assembly OMEB01 (sample SAMEA103958119, study PRJEB25191) | human gut metagenome | biome: human-associated habitat [ENVO:00009003]; feature: intestine environment [ENVO:2100002]; material: feces | place: Germany | collected 2013/2015 | reverse complement strand
GACAAGCCTTGCCCGCACTTTTTCAGCTCTCTTTGCAAGCCCTGCCACCATATCGGTCTGGATTTCACTCGGCTTGGTCTTGATATTGTGATAATTGACCTTTGGTACGGGGAGCTTTAACATATCAGCGGTCTGAATATCCGCCACCTCACGGAACATCATCAGCAGCTCTGGGAGATTAAAGAACTTTGCAAATCTCGTCTTAGCTCTATAATTCGTACCTTCTGGGGCAAGTTCCAGAGCCGTAACCGTTTCACCAAAGGTGGAAGCCCAACTGTCAAAGTGCTGCAAGCCGTTCTGCATCAGCGTGTCATACTGCAAGTACCGCTGAACAGAGTACAGCTCCACCATTGAATTTGAAATAGGCGTACCTGTTGCGAATATTGTGCCACGGTTTCCTGTGATTTCGTCCAGATAGCGGCACTTCATAAAGAGGTCAGAACTTTTCTGGGCTTCGGTCTGGGCGATGCCGCCCACATTCCGCATCTTGGTATAGAGGTACAAATTCTTGTAAAAATGGCTCTCGTCAATAAAAAGTCTGTCAATGCCGAGCTGTTCAAAGTCAATGACCGTATCCTTACGCTTGGTATCGTTGAGCTTGTCGAGCTTCGCTTTAATCCCTTTTCGGGTTTTCATAAGCTGCTTGACCGTGAACTGTTCGCCCCTGCTTGCCTGCACGTCGTCAATACCACGCTCAATATCATCGAGCTGCCTTTGAAGCTGTTCCCTCTGTCGTTCAATGCTCATCGGGATTTTTTCAAACTGGCTATGCCCAATAATGACCGCATCATAATCGCCCGTAGCGATACGGGAGCAGAACTTCTTGCGGTTGCCCGTTTCAAAATCCTGCTTCCTTGTCACAAGGATATTGGCACTCGGATAGAGCCGCAGGTACTCGGAAGCCCACTGACCGACCAGATGATTTGGCACAACGAACATTGCTTTATTACATAGTCCGAGCCGCTTGCTTTCCTGTGCGGCGGCTACCATTTCAAAGGTTTTTCCTGCCCCTACCTTGTGGGCAAGGAGCGTATTCCCGCCGTAAAGAATATGGGCGATGGCGTTGACCTGATGGGATCTTAGGGTAATCTCTGGGCTGATACCGCCAAAAGTGATATGGCTGCCGTCATACTCACGGGGGCGTACTGAATTAAAGGTATCGTTGTAGTACCGCACAAGGCGGTTTCGCCGTTCTGGGTCTTTCCATATCCAGTCCTGAAACGCCTGCTTGATAACTTCCTGCTTTGCCTGTGCCGCCGTGGTTTCCTTTGCGTTGAACACCGCTTTTTTGTTGCCGTGTTCGTCATACACATAGTCAAAGATACGGGTGTCACGCAGGTTTAGGGTGTCCTCAATAATACGATAGGCGGAAGCCCTCTTTGTACCGTAGGTGCTGTCCGCCTTTACATTTCCAATATCGGAGCTTTTGTTCTCAATAAACCAGTCGCCATTCATTGGGGTGTAGCGTACCTTTAGCCTGCCCATTGCATAGCTTGACGGGGTTAGTAACTCCACCACAAACCGCTGAATATCCTCCTGCGGTATCCAAGTCGTACCCAGACGGACAGAGATTTCAGCCGCAGACAGGTCTTTCGGTATGACTTGCTTTAAGGCTTCCACATTGACCGCAAGCTCTGGGTCATTCTTTGCTGCGGCTTCGGCAGTTAAGAGTTTCGCCCGTACATTCCCTGATAAATACTCATCGGCAGTCACATACCTTGCAGGCTCGGCGGCGGGGATACGGAAGATAACGCCCTGTAAATCGGCAATCAATTCTTCCTGTGTCTTACCCGTGAGCTGTTCCATAAAGGGTAAATCAACACGGGCTTTCTCCCCGATAGACAGGGCAAGGGCTTCGCTCGCCATTTCCACGGAAGTGATTTCACGGTGGGGCTTTATCGTCCGTTTCGTAAACATATCCGCTTTCCGCTTGAAGTTTCCCTCATCGTCAAGCACCTCCAGAGAGCATAAAAGGAAGTAGCTCTCGTCTGAAGCAAAGGCAAGATAATTTCCTCGTCTGTTGATAAGCCCGTACTTTTTGGAAAAAGCATCATACAAGCGGTTTAGGTTTTCCTGCTCGGTCTGTATCATTTCCTCTGGGTAGTCCTCGGTCTGATACTCAATGAGCTTTCTCACACAGTCACGGATTTCGATTAACCCTTTGATACGGTTTTCGGCAGTCATAGATGCCGCCGCAGGGGTCATAATGTCATTCTCACGGAAATAAACTTTGCCGTCCACCAATGCAAAAGAGAAATTCCGCACATTGGGGTCAGCAGGGATAACCTCGTCCTGCTCATCGGAGATTTCGTCAATCTCACCCATATACTCTGGTATTTCTCCCTGAATGTTCTGGACAGCGTTGTGCAAAAGCTCTGACAAAGGAATATCCTGATAGGCTTTGCAGGCACTATCCATTCCAAAGCGGGTGCTTTCCATTTTCATTTCACCCAAAATCATCTCTGGGTGCTGCACAAAATAGCTGTTCATTGTGATGCCGTTCTCATCGGTATCGAGGTGTACCCAGTCAGGCTCTATATCCGTAATGCGGTCACGCTTCTGTAAAAAGAGAATATCGCTTGTGACCTCCGTGCCTGCGTTTGCTCGGAAAGTGTTATCGGGAAGCCTGATTGCTCCGAGTAGCTCAGCTCTCTGGGCGATATACTTCCGCACCTCTGGGCTTGCCTTATCCATTGTACCTTTAGAAGTAATGAATGCCACCACGCCGCCTGTTCGCACCTTATCGAGAGCCTTTGCAAAGAAATAGTCGTGGATAAGGAATTTCTGGGCATTGTAGCGGCTGTCATTGACCTTAAAATCTCCGAAAGGTACATTGCCGATAACCACATCAAAGTGGTCGTCTGGCAGCTTCGTTTCCTCAAAGCCCTGTACGGCAATGTTCGCTTTTTGATAAAGCTGCCCTGCAATTCTGCCTGTGAGTTCGTCGATTTCCACGCCGTGGAGCTTGCTGCCTGCCATACTGTCGGGAAGCAGACCAAAGAAATTGCCCGTGCCGCAGGACGGCTCTAAAATGCTGCCCTCTGAAAATCCCAGACGGTCAAGGGCTTCATACATTCCCTTAATCACAACGGGCGGCGTATAGAACGCCGTCAAAGTGGACTCCATCGCCGCACGGTATTCCTCTGGCGACAGGCTTGCGTAAAGCTCCTGAAACTCGTTTGCCCACGCTGCGTTATTCTCGTCAAACGCCATTGACAGACCGCCCCAACCAACATATTTTGAAAGGGTTTCTTGTTCTTCGGGCGTGGCAAGACGGTTTTCAAGCTCCAGTTCGTGCAAAAGGTTGATTGCCGCCATATTGTTATGGAACTTTTCTTTTGCACCGCCAACGCCTAAAGTATCCTCGGTAATGCGGTAGTTGTGTCGTAAAGCAGAGGGAACGGCAGACTTCTCAGCTTTTTCTTCGGGCGGTAGCTCTGGCTGTTCCTGCTCCAAAAGACTTCGGATATAGCCGATTTTCTCCACTCGGTTAATAGGGAAACCTACGCTGTCCTTAAAAGTGATGTCACGCATTGACACATCATCGCTGACTTTCCCAACGCTTTCAATGAGATAGCGGCGGTTGTCTATGACGATTTCCTTGCCGATAAGGTCAGAAGTATCCTGTTCTTGTCTGCTTCGCTCTGCATCTTTCTGGGCGAACAGATTGACATTATTTTCGGCACTATTTAAGGTGTCTGCATATTCCTGTGCTTCTTCCTCAGTTTCAAAGGTCTGATAAATACCGCCTACATCATAATACTGTCCGTCTTGTCCCTCTGGTATGCTGTTATCCCGTATGATAAACGGGTCTGCAAAGGCATCGGAAGTCTGCTCTACGGTGTAATGGGGTACTGCACGGTTAGAAGCAACAGGTATGCCTTTTTCTTTCGCAAGCTCCTTAAAGTCTGACAGAGTATCCGCATCCATAACCATTCCGACCAACTCGCCGTTTTCATCAAAGTTCATCGCTTCATCAATCAGAAAATGGTAAAACTCCGTGCCTTGCCACCGATTTTCTTCGTCTCTCGCAACAATAACACCGTTTTCATCGGACAGACCAATATCGTCCATTTTCATCTGCGAAAGCACATCTCGCAGAATATCAATTTCCCTGTCTGTAACTGAGCGTGTTTCCTCGGCAGGGACAAACCATTCCTTTTCAAAGGACATTATCTCGTCAAAGAGCTTTCTGTCCTCTGGGGTCAGGTCTTTGTGCTGCTCCAGATACGGAATAAACACATCACGCCCCCAACGCAAACTTTCCATCTTCTCACGGTAATAGTCCTCGCCCTGCTTTTTCCACTCTGGGATAAACGGGCAGTCTGGGGAAAGGGAATATTCATAAAAGTTCTTGATATGGGCAATTAAATCGCCCTCGCCGTCGCCAATATCAAACCGTCCATCATAGTGGAAGTCCTCGCCGCCAATAGTAACGGTTATATCAAAATCCGTCTTGTGATACCAACCGACATTATCATCGCCCTCACGCTCACGGTGCTGCTTTTCGTCCAGAACGCCGAGCAGATAATTACCAAGGGCAAAGCTCAAATCGGTGTAGCGGTCATTAAACTGCCTATCATAAAAGGCAGGGTGTTCCGAAAATCCGATAGAAAACTGGATGCCGTCTGGCTTTTGTTCAGGCGGTATTTCCGTTTTCTGTTTCTCGGTCACAACGGCCTTTAAGTGGTCGTTGGCAGGGTTTTCCTTTAGCTTTTCCTCAAAGTCTGCCCGACTAAGTTCCTTGCCGAACAGTGGAAACTCTGGATTACGCAGAGAAACGGCATTTTCATCGAATGCCACAACCTCGTATTTATCGGCACCGATATATACCACATCGTCCTCATGGTAGAGATAGCGAAGCGGATATAGCTCCAGAAGCTCCTGCGAAAAACGCCACGCATTGCTGCGGCTGTAAATATCAGAAGTCTTACCCTGTACCAGAGCAAGAAAGTCAATGAGCTGCTGAACGGTGGCAGGGTCAGATAAATGCTGTTCCATCTGCTCAGCGGTCACATCGGCAAGGTCGTTTCTGTTTACATTTTCAAGCAGACTTTTTTCGTAACCGTCCAAGTCACGGATAAAATCGGACAGCCGCAAAGAGAGCGTATCCCGTTTATCAGCAGGGGGCAGGTCACGGTGGGCATCAATAAATCTCTGCCTGTTCACTTTCTCCTGCGTGTCGATTTCATACTGCGGAGCTTCCACGCTCTTTAGATATTCGGGATAGTGGTCTTTCTCTTTTTCATTCAGATAGCGGTTATTCTTTATCAGCTCACGCAGCCGCTTTTCCATCTTACTCCAAGAGAGGATAAGGTCTGGATTGGTGTATGAGCCATGCTTTTCAATGTGGATACCTTTGCCATCGTGGGACTGACCGCCTTGCGTTCCGTCTGGGAAGTAGTGCGTACCGCCGCCGATACCATACTCATTTTTGAGAAAAGTGATATTATTTTTGCTGTCCTCTTGTTTCTGGAATTGACGGTAAATGCGGTACTTGCCGTTTTGAAAACCGCTTCCTAATAAAAGAACAGAGTCAATATCCTCCTGAGAAATAGCAAAAGCAGAGGATTTTTCGTCCTCTGCTTCAGCTATCATTTCAATCTGTTCCTCTACGGTAGGGAGATTAGCCCTGACCTCTGTTTCATTGGCGATGCTTTCCTCGGCGGGGTATGACCTGTCTAATTGTAAATCAGCTCTGTCAGTATCACTTCCTCCGCCTGACTGCGAATATTGTTCATCAGTCCGACCCACTGCATCGGGGCTTTCGCTTTCAGTTCCTCGGTCACGCCCTGTTCGGCTTGTAGCTGCTTCGTCAGAAGCTCCAACCGTTGTAGTGCTGTCTGTTCTGTCTGGTGCAGATGTTCGTTCAGCCTGCCCGTTGTCAGCAGGTTGAGGTATGTCACTCTCTTGTGCTGCTCCAGATAATCCCTGTGCATCAAAGCGTATCTGCCAAGCGGAAGCTCTGGCTCTGTCGCTAATGTCAGGTCGGGAATAAGATAATCGCCCTGTTTGGTGTAAGTGATTTCGTTCATTGTATTTGCTCCTTTCGGGTTGTTCTCTGCCTATATCATACCGAGCCTGCGGTTTCGGTACAAAGGTGCGATTTTGGGTTTTCTCTGCCATTTGCACATCTCGGATAGTCAGGGAGATTTCCCTGAGTGCCATTTCCGCAATATCGCTCGTTGCAATACCGAGGGCGTTAATGGTGGCAGGGGTATTAAAATTGATAATATCCTGAAAATCCTCACGGTCAAAAAACTCGCCCGTGTCCAGACCGCAGCGGCTGATCAGCATAAAAGCAACGCTGTTTGCTGCCAGCCGCTTATATATGACCTCTACATTGAAATCGTCCAGTTCTTCTAAAAAGCTGTCCTTTGTGCAGTCCTTTAACTGTGAAAAATAATCTGGAAGATTGTCCTCAACAGCGTTCTTTGCCGTTTCCATTAAGACAGAAGCAAGATTAGAGCCTTCCACCTCTCCAAACCTATCCGAGAGCCTTTCCATAACAGCCTGCTCGTATTGCTCATTCATCTGCCATATCGGAACGGGGCGGCTGCCATAATACCCTTCGTGCGTATCTGACACATCAAAGTAATATTTCAGCGTGTTCCTGCGACCTTTCGGGTTAAAGACCGCTATGCCTTTGCTGTCCTTATTGACCCACCGCCGAAACTGTTTGTTCCAAGTTTCAAGCTGTGCCACGGCAACGGCATCAGGGCGTTGGGCATAGATTAGGAGCTGTTCGTCAAAGCGGCATTTATAGTTGCGGCAGGCGGCAGCTAAAAATCCCTGCCACGCCTGCGGATTTTTCGCAACGGCAACACCTGTACGCCGATACAGCTCTGTGATTAGCTGATACTTCGCAGCCATTAGGTTTTCACCTCCTTATAGATTTATTTTGGGTCATTCATTGGCATCGCCGCCAAAAAGGAAATGACCTTGTTTGCCTTGATACTTTTTTGCAGGTCATTGATAAGGGAAATATCCGCAACCGTAATACCCTGCATTGAGAGAATATCGTCCATTGTCATAGCGGCAATGGCTTTTTCATCGGTAAAACCTGCTTCCAAAATCTTGTTTAAGACCTTGACCGCTTTCTGGTTTACTGCCATTTGTCAGTCCTCCTATCGTTCTAAATCCTTGTGCTTCGGGGCTTTTTCCTGCCCCTTGACTTTGGCAAGGGCTTCTTTTGCCCAATCGGGCATACATTCGGGCTTGATTTCCCCAAGCACATCGTACCTTTCCCATCTGGCTCTTTCGCCCGTGGCAAGGCAAGTACCAAACACCGCCTGACCTCTGCCGCCTGTTGCACCGTTGCCGCCCTCTGCCAAGATAAGCTGATAGGCAGGGTGCTGATATTCATACCGTTTCGGCTCGGCATTGAGAACGACGACCTTGCCAACGATATTGCTTTTATGGTCGTCAGGAATACAATGCTCCTTTGTGAACACGGCTTTATCAAAAGGAAACTTTGACAGCTCGGCTCTGGTGCGGTCAATCTGAGATTGTACCCGTTCCGTGAAAATCTCCATTGCTTCCAGATAATCATCGGAAGCAACGCCCTCAGTTGCCCACGCTGCTGACAGCGGATTGTGGTAGTCGCAGTAGCAGACTAAAAAGGGATACTGTTCCTTTTTATCCACGGCAAGCACAACCTCTTTATCCCCAACATAGATGCTTTGGGTCACTTCATAATTACCGAGCATTCTTTTTTCTTCACTCATTCGGCTGCTCCTTTCGTTCTTTTTTCGCTTTCTGCTCGTCTAAAATCTTGCGGATACAGACATCGCAGAAAATAACTGACCCGTCCTTATATCGGGGATAAGGACAGGTCGTACAGTCATATTTCTTTTGCTTATCGCTCACGGTCATCACCATTTTTCTGCTTCGGGGCAGCTTGATTGTACGGCATACGGCACTCCGTTTGATACCGTTCATTCAGCTTCTCCCGTGCGGCAGAAATATCATTGCAGTAGTAGCCCCAGAAATAGTTATCGCCGCCCTTACAGTACCAACACACATAAGGGTTAGGGGCATTAGGGTTATGACCGATGACAAGCTCGTTACTCCCGATAGTACAGCTCTCTATGATTTCATAGCCCCCATTGGAGCGTTTTTCTTCGTCCATAGACACCTCTCATTCTTTGGCATACTTCCGATATGCCTTTTCGCCTGTTGCCCGAAGCCGCTGCATACGGGCGTTGCCTGACAGTTCTGGGTGCTTCGCCTGCAATTTGCGGCGTGTCCTGCTGACACTTTCAAAGCTCGGCAGACCGAGATATTTATACTGTGTCATTATTTCCGCAAGGGGGATTGCCCCCGCATCTTTCAGGCACACATTACAAAGGGCAAGGTACAGCACCATATCGTCATTTCGGGCATCTTCGTTCTTTTCCAGAATAGCCCTGACTTTCTTTTCAACGGTCTTTAAGTTCCGCATTGGATACCTCCATATATGGAAAGAGGGCGGCATATTTCAGCCGCCCCCGTTCCTGCATTTTATGGGTCACTTATTCTTTCTGTGACGGATATTGAGCCAGAGTGCCACACCGCCGATAAAGACGACAAGCACGATGGCAATGATAGTCTTTGCGTCCATTCCTTAGTCCTCCTTTTTCTTTTTTCTGCCCTTAAAGCCAACAATGCCGAGAACGCCTGCACCGATAAGGGATACTGCCGCAAGGCTTACCCACAAGGCAGGATTGAAGTCATCGCCTGTTTTCGGTGTGTCACGAAGTTCGTTGTGCATCTGGACAATCGTGGTTGCTCCGACCTTTACCGTTGCCTGCTTGTCGGCAGGGAGAATATAGCCTGCGGAAGCATTGTCGCTGACCTCGGAAACGGTGTACTCGCCAATACGCAAGCCCTCAATGAAGATTTCGCCGTTTTTGTCAGTCTTAAAGGTCTGGTCATAGTCCGTGCCTGTTACCCTGAAAGAGAAGCCCTCCAGTTTTCCATTAGAGGAAGTCTTAACGATTTTCAGAGAGCCTTTCTGTGCAGTGTTGATAAAGCCAACGCCTGCTTTGTTCTCTACGGCATAGGTCTTGCCGTTTTCCTCAATGGATACGCCATACACGCCCTCGTCAAGTACAAAGCCCTCTGGGGCTGTCTTTTCACGGACAAGGTATTTTCCATATCTGAGGTCGCCCATCTGGTAAACGCCTTTTTCCACTTCGCCCATTGTTCCGAGCAGCTCATCGTCTTTGTCGAGCTTTCCGTCGCCGTTCTTATCGGCATAGACTTCAAAGACCGCACCTGTCAGCTTGTTTTCAGGGTAATCCTCGTCCACCTTAGTCAGCTCAATTTTGCCTGTGATATAGAAGTTGACAAGCTCGATTTCCACAACCTCGTCCACCTTGCCGATAGTAACAGGGATTTCTTCCTCGGAGAGTACAAAACCTTTCGGGCTTTCGATTTCACGGATTGCCCAAGTTCCATACGGTACTTTTGCAAAAGAAAAACTACCGTCATCAGCCGATGTGGTAGTCTTAATCGCATTTTCCTTTGTAAACTCGGTTGTACCCACCTTAAAGATGCCGATAACAGCACCGCCAAGAGCTTTTCCGTCCTCATCAGACTTCTTACCGCTTACAGAGCCGTAAATCAGCTTGTTTTCAATGGCGTTGCCCTCGTTTGCCGTGATGTGGACAGTAGCGGTTTCCTGACCTGCATACTTAAAGTTTACAGGATATTTGGTATCGCTCGTAAGATAAGCCGCATTGGTCTTGATTTCCTGCACATAGTAGCTGCCAATCGGCAGGTCGCTGATTGCTTTGCCGTGACCATTCTCATTAAGGAAGATGACCTCAATCAGACCGTCAGCAGGGATAGTCTTTCCGTCTGCGGCAGTCAGTTCCTCGGCTGCATACAAGCCAAAGGTTACATCGGCAAACTCGCCGTTTTCGCCCACGCCGTAATCCTTGTCAATTTCAAGGGCTTTCACAAAGTCGATTTCCACACGCTGACGCTCGTTCACAAAACCTGTGGCAGTTTCCGTTACGGCGATTTCCTGACCTGCATACACAAGCTCAACGGCGTGGATTTCCTCATTCAGTACGAAACCGAACGGAGCAGTAACCTCTTTGACCTCGTACTTTCCAAGATACAGCTCCTTGGATTTTGCCGTACCGTCTTTGCCTGTGGTAATAGTATCCACAACCTCGCCCTTAGAAGCTCTGAGCGTTCCGTCCAGAGTATAAATATCCTCGGCGGCGGTAATCTCATAGACCGCACCCTCCAGATTGCCGACAGAGAAGATAGGCTGATACAAGCCTTTGTCGCCTGCAACGGTGCTGAACACCTCGCCAGATTTAGTTACGGTAACTGTGCCTTTCTGTGCCATATTGGAGCGTACCACTTCGATAACGGTAATGCCGCTTTCTTCTTCTGAATTTTCCTGCACCACATCAAAATAGACAGGCTCGGAGTTCAGCACATAACCATAAGGGGCTTGCACCTCAACCAGAGAATAACCCTTGCCGTATTCCAAAGTCTGCGGTGTGATAAGGTCGCCGTCTGCGGTGGTGTAGAAAGTATCAATCGTTGTCACTTCGGGGTAAGTGAAAGTCATAGATACAAGGCTGCCGCTTGGGTCATAAATCTGGAAGCCTGCACCTGCATACGGGATTGTCTTGCCTGTTTCCGCATCTTTCTTGACAATCTTGATATAACTCTCAAAGTTTGCGTTGTTGATAAGATAGCGGTAGGTCTGACCGTCCTGATTGATAAATACATCAAAAGGCTTCATCAGCTCACGACCCTCCCAACCAGAGGTCTGCTTCACGGTATAAATGCCGTATGGCATATCCTTACTCTGGGCAAAGCCGTTTTCATCGCAGGTGAGCGTATCACGCTCGGTTTCCTTTGCTGCTTCATAGCTGCCTGCGGCTTTCAGATAAACCTCAAAAACAGCCCCTTCTTCAGGTGTTTCAATCTGTGTTTCGCCGTTGTCGGTGTGCTTGATAATGGAGATGTTACCCTTAATGACCTGTTCATTCACGGCGTTTTCCGTGCTGTTCAGTTCTACGGTATAAAGCTCTGGCTCTGCACCGACCTTATGAATGGTGGTGTCGAGCAGATAGCCCTCGGACGGGCTGATTTCTCGGATAGTCCAGTCATTGTCACAAATATAATACTTGGTCGTAAACTGACCGTTTGCATCGGTGGTATAAGTGTCAATGAGTTCTTCGCCCTTGTAAATGCCATACACCGCACCTGCAAGGGAAGCGTCGCCCTGCGGCTTGCCTGTTTCTGCATCGGTCTTTGTGACCGTCACATTGAATTTTTTGAGAATGTTGTGGAAACTGCGGTTTGTGACCTTGTTCCATTCAATCGGTGCGGTCTGGGAAGCAGGAACGACATAGCGGATTGCGGTATCTACTTCCTCTAAGGTGTAAGGGGTGTTGCCGCTGATAAGGACATTTTCAAACTTTGCAACGCCCTTTGCATTGGTTACGGCATATTCATCAACGGAATAACCGCTAAGGGAAGTTCCGTAAAGGTGGAATTTCACGCTCTCCACCAGATTATCCTCGGAAGTTTTAACCACTTCAAGGCTTCCACGCTTTAAGACATTACTGAAAGTGACGGTTGTGGTCTTGCCGCCGATAAGGGTAACGGTCTGGGTCTGCTGCGGCTCATATTTATCAATCGCCTGTTCCGTAATGGTATAGATGTCAGGCACTAAACCTGCTACGGTAATATTACCGTTCTTGTCGGTCTTAACTGTCTGGTTGAAGTCCTTGCCCTTAATGGTAAACTGGATGCCCTCTACAATGCCGTCCTCGGAAGTCTTTTTCAGGGCAATCGTGCCTGTCGGGGTTTCCACATTGATATAGGCGGCTACGGTATCGGCATTTTCAACGCCTGTTACCAAGTCCTGCAAGTTCGGGTCACCGTAGGCAATCAGCTTTGCACTGCTGCTGACTATCGGCATATTGTTTCTTGTTGCGGTAATGCGTACCGTACCGTCAAAGGCTTTGGCAGAGCTGATAGTCAGCTTGTTGCCAGATTTCGACACGCTTACCTTACTGTCAGAGCTTGAAAAGGCATAATCGGAAAGAACGCCGTTGCTGTCCGTAAAGGTCAGCGTATATTTGCCGTCCTTATAGGCAAGCTCCTTTGTGATGCCGTTTTTACTGCCCGACATAAAGCTCGGAATGGTATGATGCTCGCTCATCAGCGAAACAATCTGGTCGTATGCCGCCTTTGCTCCGCTGTTGGCATAGTTAGAGCCAAAGTGCAGGCTGTAAACCTTGTCGCTTGTCTTGCTAAATGAGCCTGTGGCTTCACGGCAGCCCGTGACAAACTCCCATACAAGGGTCTGTGTCGCAACCCACTTCTCATCATCGCTTCCTGTAAGGTTACTGCGGTTGCCCTGATACCCGTAGAGCAGGGCAAGCCCGACTGCCTTTTTCTGATTGGCAGAAAGGGCGTTCCAAGTGTCCGAAGATGCCTTTTTCAATGTGTTACCCGTATTCAGCGGTACACCCGGCTGAATACAAAAGGCGTTTTCTCCGTCCACAAACATACGGTACTTATAGTTTCCCGTGCCGCCTGCGGTATGACCGTCAAAGGTGGCACTCGAATTGTACCTCATAGCATTGCCGCTGCTGTCGTAGGTGTGGCTAAAGGAAATCGTACCAATGTCACCCGCTGCAAACGCCGTCGTTGCAGGCAAAATCGACAATGCCGTGACCGCAGCCATAAGAGTAGCCGCAGCCTTTTTGAATAATCCACGAATTTTCATCGCTTACCTCCTGATAATGTTAATATTGAAAATTTCCCTTACTAACCGAAAAAGCTGCCCTGTATCGGACAACTCATAGTTTTTCTTTTCTCGGATAGTTTTGGTAGTAATTAAGGGGGTGAGGTGTGGAGAGGGGGAAACCTAAAAAATGGCTATCCTCCACATAGACAGACCCCTCCCTCGGTGTGTGGCTTACCTTTCGTGAGCCTTGCTTCGTTGCAGGTGGCGGTTGTAAAACTCCAACGCCTTAACAACAAAATCTGTTTCCTGCCCTCTGGGGACATTCTTTGGAATGAGCTTGGTTATCCTTTCATCACGGAAGGCGGGCTTTTCCTTTTGGTTTGGCTTTTCTTCTTCCATAATGCTCTGGATAACCTCGTCCGTCAGCTTTCCGTCTTGCATAAACTTTTTCATTTTGATAGCCTGTGCAAGTGACGGGGTAGCATCGTTATACTGCATCGCTTCAAGCAGGGTGTACTGCTGTTCCTCGGACAGATAGGAGATTTCCACCGCAGGGCGAAAAGCAATCTGTCTGTCGTCCACCATTTGCAGGATTTCAGGAACAAGCTCGGTCAGACGGATAAAGCGATGAATTTGCCGACTACTATCAGAAACATCTTTGCTCATTTTATCAACGCTAAATAACTTCTCGCCCACTGGTCGAGAAGTTAAATCTGTTCGTTGCCCCTGCCTGTTCATAGCTTCAAGCCGCATTTTATAGGCAAAGGCTTTTTCACTTGGCAATATCTCTGACCTCTGAAAATTACTCTCAACCATTAAAATGGTCGCTTCATCTCTGTTCAGGTCTACAATCTCACTTCTCAGGGTTTCAAATCCTGCCAGTTCACAAGCTCGCTTTCGTCTGTGTCCTGAAACAAGTTCATATCTGCCGTCCTCTTTCTGCCTTACCGTTGCCGGAGTAATAACCCCTCTTTCCTTGACACTCTCCACAAGCTGCATCATATCTTCATCGTCCCTGACCTTAAACGGGTGGTCGGGGAAATCATCAATCAGCTCTAACGGAATATCTCGGATTTTTGAAAGCTGTTCTTCATCCCTCTGTGCCTGCGTGGTAAATAAATCATCGAGCTTCGTGAGAGTGAAGTCGCTCTTTCTTCCTGCCATCGGCTAACACCTCCTTTGTAAATTCAGCGTATGCCTTAGACACTGTGCTGTTTGGCTCATAAGCATAAATGCTTT
>OMEB01000809.1_pt1 | contig 14005 bp, 7 predicted proteins | sample 1645311 | NCBI WGS metagenome assembly OMEB01 (sample SAMEA103958119, study PRJEB25191) | human gut metagenome | biome: human-associated habitat [ENVO:00009003]; feature: intestine environment [ENVO:2100002]; material: feces | place: Germany | collected 2013/2015 | reverse complement strand
CTGGATGGAAACAAAACGAGTTCTGCTATTTGGAGTACAATGAAATATACTGATAATCTGGCTTTTTTGTTGGATCAGGGTTGGCAAACAATGATCGACCCTATCTATGGGGATAAACTTATTTATAAAAACACAGACATCGCAGATTTCAACGTCCAAACTCCAGCATTTTCACAGGATTATAATTTAAGTGTAAGTGGCGGAAATGAAAAGGGGAACTACTATGCCGGGTTAGGTTATAATAAGAGTGACGGTACGGCATACGGCAACTGGTATAAGCGTATAACCTTTACCTTCAATGCTGATTATAAGCTGAAAGAATGGTTAACTTCCAGTTCCAGTTTTAATTTTGCGGACGCTACTTGGAACGGGTTGCCTGCAACTCAGACAGCAGAGGCTAATTATTTTTCTCGTTGTTTGTCATTGCCTCCTACTTTCCGCGGTTACAATGCAGATGGAGAGATGCTGTTAGGCCCTAACTCCGGGGATGGTAATCAGCAGTATAATTTTGATAAGTTTGTCCGGGATCAGAACACTGATAAGTTTACAATGAATCAATCTTTCACTGTAAACTTCATGAAAGGACTTTCGTTAAAGCTTGGTGCAATCTGGTATTATCAGGAAGAAAAGGACGAAAGCTTTAATAAGGATTATTTAAGTTCTCCGGGAAATAAGGTTACTTCACGCAGCACCTCTGCTTATTATGACCGCACACTGGATCAGACCTATAATGCTGTATTAAATTATAATTATCAGATAAACAAAGATCATTATCTGGATGCGATGGCTGGTTTCGAATATTATGATTCTTATAATAAAGGTTTCAATGCATCCGGTTCGGGAGCCCCGACCGACGACTTTATGGATTTACAGTATACGTCAAAAGAAGAGGGAAAACGCTCTATTGACTCTTGGCATTCACGTCAGCGTATCATGTCTTTCTTCGGACGTGTAAATTATGATTATCAATCAAAATATCTCTTGTCACTGGTACTTAGAAAAGACGGTTATTCTAAACTGGCAAAAGAAAACCGTTGGGGAGTATTTCCGGGTGTTTCGACCGGGTGGGTTTTCAGCAAAGAGAAATTTATGGCAAACACAAGCGATATACTTTCATTTGGTAAATTACGTGCAAGTTTCGGTCTGAACGGTAATGTCAACAAGAACTTTGTAGGCAATTATACCGTACAGGGGTCATACGGTAGTAATACTTACAATGGCGCTACGGGATTTCTTTTGGGAAGTATTCCTAATCCTTATCTGATGTGGGAGAAATCCAGAACTTTTGAAATCGGTCTTGACTTAGGCTTTCTCGAAAATCGTATTAATGCTAATTTGACCTATTATAATCGTCTGACTAGTGATAAATATGCTAATATCACCGTATCTTCCACGTCTGGAGTAGGTTCTGTGGTTTCCAATAACGGTAAGTTCCAGAATCAAGGATTTGAGTTTGAACTGGCTTTCCGTATTATTGACCGGAAAGACTGGAAATGGAATCTGAACTGGAATGGAGCACTGAACAAAAATAAGGTCGTAGCGTTGCCGGATAACGGGCTGGAGCGTAATCGACAAGATGCATATCAGGTATATACCGGCTATGGTGACGCTAAAATGTGGGTAGGAGGCTATCAGGAAGGACAACGTCCGGGTGACTTGTATATGTTTATCGCTGACGGTATCTATAAATCACAGGATGAGATACCGGCTGGTTTGATTGATATTACGTCCGGTAATAATGGATCGACCGGCAGACCTTTATATGGAGGGGCAGAAGGTTATAATAAATTGTCCGACAGCCAAAAAGAAAACGCACTACCTATTCAGCCAGGTGACGTAAAATGGAAAGATGTCAATGGGGACGGCGTGATTGATAATTATGATATGGTAAAGGTAGGAAATACGGTACCGAAGTGGACAGGCGGTTTCAATACTACGGTGAGCTGGAAAGACTTGACGTTATCGGCGCGTTTCGACTATGCTTTAGGGTTCAAAGCGGTAGACTGGAAATCAATGTGGATTATGGCTTGCGCGCAAGGTACATATAATACTATCCAGGAAACTAAGGATACTTGGACACCGGACAATCCGAACGCTAAATATCCTACATATGTTTGGGCGGATCAGTTGGGAAAGAGAAACTATTGCCGTAGTTCTTCCATGTTTGTGTATAATGGTAATTATCTGGCACTTCGTGAACTGTCGCTAACTTATCGGTTACCGTCGATATGGGTGCAAAAAGCTAAATTGAGTAACGTGGAATTGTCTGTGACAGGACAAAACTTAGGTTATCTGACAGAAGCGAAGCACTTGTTCTCACCTGAAAAGGCGGATAACAACGGTGGATATCCATTGCCTCGCACTGTAATTTTTGGTATCAACGTTTCTTTCTAACATATAAAAAAGACAGATTATGAAAAAAATAATATACATCATTTCTTTATTTGTATCCTCTGTCCTCTATACATCATGCGATGTTTTGGATTTGGCTCCCGAGGATTATTTCGGAAGTGGAAACTATTGGAATAATGAAGCTCAAGTTGATGGATATATGACAGGTATGCATTCTCAACTGAGAAGTTATTATGATATGTTCTATGTTCTAGGAGAAGTTCGTGGTGGAACACAACGTGTAGGGACTTCATCTGAAAATACTAGTTTGAACTATGCTAATCTCCGTTCCAATGTAATCGATCAAGACAGGCCGGGTATTAGTAATTGGTACGGTCTTTATTCTCCAATCATGCAAGTCAATCATTTTATTCAGCAAGTAGAGAATGAATGCAGTTTCCTGGATGATACAAACAGAAAACACTATTTGGCTCAAGCGTATGGATTGAGGGCATTATATTATTTCATGCTTTATAAGACGTATGGGGGAGTGCCTATTGTCACTGAAGTTGAACTCTTGAATGGCAAGGTGACTGCGGACAAATTTTATGTGGAACGTGCGACAGCGGAAGCAACGCTTGAATTTATAAAAGGTGATATTCAAAAATCAGAGAATAATTATGCAGATATTACAGTGACAAATAGTTACGATAAAACAATATGGTCCAAAGCTGCTACCCTGATGTTGAAAGCGGAAATATATATGTGGGCTGCTAAAGTGACCATTACCGGACATACTGCTACCGGAACAACTGATTTGAAGGTTGCTCAAGCAGCTTTGAATCAGATTATAGGTAAGTTTGAATTACTGTCCGATTTTGAAAATGTTTTCAGTACTTCCAATCGTAATAATAAAGAGATTATTTTCACATTACACTTTGCCGACAGCGAAGCAACCAACTGGGCTGGGCAATTTTTATATCAGGATGCAGTATTTATCGGACAGGTGTATGGACGTGATAGCAAGCGGATAGAAACCGACACTTTGAATCTGAAAGGGACTGGCGGTGTATTCAGGCATGAATATACCTATGATTTCTGGTCTGCCTATGATGAAAAAGATACTCGTCGTGATGTAACCTTTTTGGAATATTATACTCAAGAAGATAAAGATCCTGCAAGTTTTGGCTGCGTTATGAAAAAAGGCATAGGTTCAATTAACTCTAATAACAATCGTATTTATGATACGGATATTATTATCTATCGCTATGCGGACGCTTTGCTTATGATGGCTGAAGTGGCAAACGGATTAGGTGAATCATGCAGTACTTATGTTAATGATGTACGTAAGCGTGCTTATGGCGACGGCTATGCCGGGCACGAATACGCTGACGGTAGTTTTGAAGCAAACGAATTGGCTATATTGCACGAACGCGATAAGGAATTTGTCTGGGAAGGTAAACGTTGGTTTGATTTGGTACGCAATGATATGGTAAAAGAATATTTAGATCCATATTTGCAGAATGAAGACTTGGGTGATCAGAGAATTCCGGAAGGTTTTGTTATTGGTGCTGAGAAAGAAGCTAATCAGATTGGCGGTTACGGCAGAATTTTGTGGCCTCTGAATCAGGATGTATTCCGTAAGAACCCATCTATGAGAGGGCAACAGAATAAACCTTATGAAGAATAACAATAATGTTTTAAACAATAATGAATATGAAAATCTTTAGATATTTTATAAGTCTGGCCTTATTTTGCATTTCACTGAGTTCATGCACCTTGTTTGACCTTGATTTTCAAAGCAACGAGGAATATGAAGCAAAAAAAGCGGATAATAAGGTAAATATGACAATCTGGGAATTTATCCAGAGCCGTCCTGATATATTCAGTTCTTTAATTGAAGGTATTCAGTATGCAGGAATTGAAGACTTGTATAAAGAAGCAGGAAATACGCATATATTGCTGACCAATAGCGCTCTTAGCAGTGGGGATAACTGTTTTTGGAAGAAAAATCCGGTGATGCTTCCAGGAGCTACGGAAGCCGCAGCTGCTACTGCGTGGGAGCAATATGACAAGAAAGTGGTAAAAGAATTGCTGACTTATCATATTGTAAGAGGAGAATGGTCATATTTTAATATAGATTCTTCGGACCGTTGGATTGGGACTTATGGAGAAGGTAGCTTTTCCTATAACAAAGATGGTCAGACACTTCAAGGAGATACTGCAGTAATGTGTGTCAAGGCCGGACATGACCGTAACCTGCCGCTTCAATTGAATAATTTTGAATGGAATTTTAGAGGATTGTTAGCTGCATCTTCCGGTAGTTGCCGCACCACTAACATTCATGCACGTGATGGTTATATCCATGTATCTGACTGGTGGCAACCTCGCCCATCGAGATATTTTTTGGGTCAAGAATAAATTAATAATATAGAAACGTATGAAAAAACTAGTATTCAATATTGCTATATTAATATGTGTGATCTTCACTTCCTGTTCAGACGATGACAGTGTAAATATTGTTTCATTGAACACTTTCGGCACAAAATTTTGCCGCAATGATGTGGTGAAAGTATTTGTTTCTGCCGAACTCAGTGATGATACAGATGTTAGTTATGAATGGGGATGCGATGGTGGAAGCATGACAAATCCTCAAGGACTATTTGAGAATGTATGGAAAGCTCCGAATGAAGCCGGAACTTATGAAATTTGGTGCACGGTGAAATGTGGTGGTAAGAAAGAAACCCGTCGTTCCAAAATGACAGTACTGGACGAACTGTTTTACTCTAACTTTGAGACTCCTTATTATAATGAAGGCTGGTCTAATGCATCTATGACAGTAGCATTTGACGCTAATAAGGGAACGAATGGTGCAGTTAAATTAACTTCCACTAAAGCTGACGGACGTTTTGCCCGTAGCTGGGATAATGTATCTGTTCCTTTCTCCACACAAGTGGACTATGCAGTAAATGCTTGTCCTTCAGATAATAATTTTGCAGAGATCCGTATTGAATTTGCCCGTATCAATAATGCCACGTTTTATGTAACTAAGGCATGCTTTACGACCTATCCCAAAACAGGAGCATGGAAAGCAACTTATACAACAACTAATGTGACAACAGGAAAGACGGAAGATATTACAATAGATGAAGGTACGGATACGGCAAACTTTAAGTTTAAAAAGGATGCTTTCAAAACTATTGCGGTATCAATCGATGCAAATAAGAAATTCATTATTTACTATGATGGCAAGAAATATTTTGAGAGCAGTGCGTTAGCTAGTGTACAGGATCAGTATTATGTATCCCGTTCTGGCTTCGGATTGGACAACAAAGTCGTTATTTTTGCCGATAATCTATTTGTATTTGATAACGGTACAATCTGCACAGCCGAACCTCGTGAAAGATAAATAATCAATTTCATTCATCGAAAAAGGAGAGAATATTGGACATACACATTGTGTTTGAATATTCTCTCTTTTTATTAATATTATAAAGATATGAAACATCGTATTCTGATTTTATTATCAGCTATTCTGATTTCACTGGTGGGAACAGCACAGGACAATGTGGCAGGAGTTATCTTGAATGAAAAGGGTAAACCGGCCAAAAAGATAAAAATGCGGGTAAAGGGGCGCATGAAGATGCTTTCCACTTCATCAAAAGGTATATTTGAACTGGATAATGTGAAAACAGGCGATACACTGTTGGTATATCCTAACAGGAAGTTGGTGGCTTATGTGCCTATGTCGGGAATTCCAACCTATACCATACATCTAGGGAAGAATTCATTGCGCTATGCCACGAATGACAAAACGATTACCTGCATGTATCAGGAAATACCGGAACAAACCTATAATAGCAATATTATCACTTATGAGAGAATCCGGCAATTAGACGTCAACAATTTAATAGATTTGCTGCGAGGTAATATTGCCGGATTGCAGATTAATTATTCAAACGGACAAATGAAGGCTTCAATACGGGGAAGTTCATCTTTTGCCCTCAGTACCGAACCGCTTTTCATTGTAGGCGGAACCGAATATAATTCATTGGAGGAAGCCAATAATGCAGTGTCAGTAGAAGATATACGAGAAGTCGAAATTAAAAAAGATGGCTCTGAATATGGAATGAAAGGGGCGAACGGGGTTATTATCATACGGATAAAATAATTTTTTCAACTCTTCTGCCATGAAAAATATCTTAAACTGATTCTTCTATAAAATGAAGTTATTCTTTGGGAAATTATTATCTATTGCAATAAAATTGCAAACTTTTGAGATGTAAGTGATATTAGGTTAATAAATTCATTCCTTTCTTTGTATCGTTGTTAGTCTAACCACATTATGAATATTCCAATACTAATTTTATAGTTATGTATATTTTTTTATATACATATGCTGTGGCTTATGCAATGGAAATCATTTAATAATAAAACGAGAAAGCGTTGGAAAAATGCTTTGTTTATTTAAGTCTAATCAAAAAAGTAGTTTTAATGAAAAAGAAAGAACACAAGTCAAAATCGCTATTATGGCGTATTTTGTTGGTACTGTTGAGCTTCTCTTTTAGTACTATAGTACAAGCTCAGAATATAACAGTAACAGGAAGCGTAGAAGACCAGAATGGTGAACCATTAATTGGAGTGACAGTTGCAGAACTGAATACTACTAACGGAGCAATCACTGACATTGACGGTAACTTTTCTATTAAATGTGTTAAGGGTTCGACTCTTAAGTTCAGTTACATTGGTTATAAGGATGTAACCAAAGTCGTTACTGAAAGTAAACTGAAGATAGTCTTGATTGAGGATTCACAAGCTTTGGATGAAGTAGTGGTAGTAGGGTACGGTACGCAGAAAAAAGGAAGTGTGACGGGTAGTGTAACTAGTGTTGATGCCAAAGCTATTGAAGATTTTCCATCAGCTAATCTGTCTTCAGCATTAGCAGGACGCCTTTCAGGTGTATATATAACTCAAGGAACAGGTAAACCGGGAACTTCAGCCTCTTTCAGTGTACGTGCTAAAGGTACTCCTAATAATTCTGATCCGTTGTATGTTATTGATGGTGTGGTAAGAGATAAGATGGCATTTGATGCACTGGATGCCAGTGAGGTGGCTAATATATCAGTATTGAAAGATGGTGCATCGGCAGCAGTTTATGGTGCCCGTGCTGCTAATGGCGTTGTATTGATTACTACTAAGAAAGGTGGAAACGCGAAACCGACTATCAATTATACTGGTACGGTAGGTATCGATGTAGCTGCTATGATTCCAGAGACGCTTAGTGCTTATGAACATGCTGTTTATTTAAATGACCGTGCTATACAGGGTTATCTTAACAATGCCATTTGGAATCCGAATGTAGAACAGCAAGATCCGACTACTAAGTCTTCCTGGTATACAGATGACGAGTTGGCACATTTCAAGACAACTGATTATAGTTTTTTGGATGATGCATGGAAAACTCCATGGTCTACGCGTCATGCTATCAATATTACTGGTGGAACCGAAAAAGTACGTTATTTTATTGGTGGCTCTTATTTCTATAATGTAGGTTCATTTGATAATCTGAAGTATTCTAAATATAATTTCCGAGCTAGTATTGACGCTGATGTCAGTAAGAATTTTACAGTTGGTTTGAATATCAGTACAGATAATCGTAAAGATACCAAACCCAATTGGAAATCCGACGGTGACCGTGATCGTATGAATGATTTATACAAGGGATTATTACTCCGTACCAAGATGATCCCAAGTATGATTGATGGAATGCCAGTAGGTAACTTTATAGAATGGCATCCATTAATGCTTATTAGCGAAGAATCAGGTTTACATACTAAGAAATGGCAAAACGTTAACGTCAATGCAACTGCGGAATATCGAGTTCCTTTTGTAAAGGGGCTGAAACTGAAAGTACAGTATAACCGTACACTGGATAATCGATTAATTAAAAAGGTGAACTTCCCGTATGAAATGTACAATTTCCAGACTGCCGGAACAAACAATCATTATATTGACCCAAGCAATGTAGTAGTATCTACCAAAACTCGTGATGACGGCAACTATGTATTTAAAGAAAACCAGTTGGCAGAAGAATATCAATTAAACTTATTTGTAACTTATGACCGTAAGTTTGGTAACCATGATTTGAGTGCATTATTTGTTTATGAACAATCTGAAGGTGATAGTGAGAAATTTGATGCACAGCGCAACAAACTAATCACTTGGGAAATGCCGGAGTTTTTTGGTGCAAGTGGTGATGCTTCTGAATCTATTGTTGGGGCTGGTTCTGTGAGCGAAAGTGGTCGTCTTTCCTATGTAGGTCGTTTGAACTATGCTTATGCAGACAAGTATCTACTGGAAGCTGCATTCCGTGTCGATGGTTCTACAAAATTTGCTCCTGATCAACGCTGGGGTTTCTTCCCCTCTGTTTCAGCAGGATGGCGTATTTCCAGTGAACCTTTCTTCTCAGAAAATATCAAGTTTATCGATTACATGAAGCTGCGCGGTTCTATTGCTACATTAGGTAATGATGCTATTGGCGGTTGGCAGTGGATGGCTCGTTACGGAATTACTACAGGTGCTGTATTCAATGGTTTATCTTATGGATTGGAACCTAAGGAAGTTCCTAATCCTAAATTGACTTGGGAGAAATCAACTTCTTACAATATCGGTTTTGATAGCCGTTGGTTTAGAAATAAATTTGATTTCAGTTTTGAATATTTCTACAGACGTACATACGATATTCTTGATAACCTGAATGTAAGTGTACCTACTACATTTGGTGCATCTTTGCCAAAAGAAAACTATTCTGAGGTTAAATCCCGTGGTTTCGAAGTAGAATTGGGATACAATGACAGAATCGGTAAGGTGGACTATTATTTAAGAGGTAACTTTAGTTTTGCGAACAGCTGGTGGTCCAAGAAAGATGAAGCAGAAAATATTCGGGCATACAAATCTGAAATCGGTCAGTCATTGAGCCGTGAATGGGGATTTGAATGTATTGGTATGATTCGTACCGAGGAACAGTTACAGCAATATATGGAAGAAAATCCGAATATGACCATTAAGGGACAAAAACCCGGTTTAGGTATGTTGATATACAAAGATGTCCGTGGTCCTGAGAGTGATGAACCGGATGGTATCATTACAGATGATGACAAAGTTGTTATTATTGAAAATAAAGTGGCTCCTATCACTTATGGTTTCACGATTGGCGGTAAATGGAAAGGATTCATGCTTGATATATTCTTCCAAGGAATGGCCGGTCATAAGAAGTTGATGGATTTCCGTGGTAATGGTATCAATGCCCATACAAGTACATTCAAATATTATAATGACCACTGGACACCGGAGAATACAAATGCTTCAATGCCAGGCGCTACACAGTACAAAAATAATGAAGCTTCTTCCTTCTGGGTACGTAATGCTTCTTTCTTACGTTGCAAAAATATATCCATATCTTATGATTTGCCGAAGACATTCGTTCAGCGGATAGGCATTGATAAGGCAAGGCTTTTCCTGAATGGTACAAACCTCTTCTTATTACAGGATAAAGTAAAATGGATGGATCCCGAAGCAACGAGTATTTCAGACTATCCTGTTATGAGAAACTTCTCATTTGGTTTGAATATAACGATCTAATTATATAAAAAACACTTGAATATTATGAAATCAAAACATATAATAGCTATTACAGCATTGGCATTTGCAAGCTTAACCAGTTGTACTTCCGTATTGGATAAAGACGACTTGACAGCTGTCAGCGAAAAGGCAACATGGAATAGTGAGATTCTGTCTACAGCTTTTTTGGATAAATGCTACAAAGATAATCTGCCGTCATTTAGTGGTGATTATTCTAAATATAGTGATGAGGGTAACGGAGGTGGTGATTTTATTCATGGTCGACTGACAGCGGTAGCTACCGCCGGAGGTCCGCTAGGAGAGCACTGGCCTTATGACAAAATATATACTATCAATGTTCTGTTAACCAGTATTGATGGTGGTAGCCTGTCCGAGGATATCCGGAACCGTATAAAGGCACAAGCGCTTTTCTTACGTGCTTATCAGTATTTTGAGATGGTAAAAATTTATGGAGGTGTACCTCTGATTTTAACTCCGCAGGACAGACATAGTGACGATTTATATGTTACTCGGAATACAGCAAAAGAATGTATTGACCAGATAGTGAAAGATCTTGATGATGCAGCGGCTTCATTACCCAGTATTTGGGGGGAAAATGATTTTGGACGCATCACCAAAGGAGCAGCTATGGCTTTCAAAGGACGTGTGTTGCTGACTTATGCCAGTAAACAATTTAATCCGAACAATGACCGTACCCGTTGGCAAACAGCATACAATGCCTGCTTAGCGGCCCAAAAGGAACTGTCAGAGAATGGACAACGTGCTTTACATCCTATTTATAAGGAGATATGGACAAAAGAGACTACCTCTGAGACTGTAATTACTACCCGTTTCCTCGATCCGGTACGTACACATAACTTCATGGCAGGGCTGCGTCCGTTGGAATTTTCGGTAGGAGCTACCGGTAACCACCATCCTACATTGGATATGGCACTTGCTTTCCCAATGGCTGATGGTACCACTCCAGGAGTAGACGTAGATGGTGATGGTGTGAAGGAAGCTTTTGATCCTACTGCTACTGACGCTACCGGTATGTTTTGGTTGAATCGTGACCCCCGTTTCTATGATATCATCGTTTACAATGGCGCTGAATATCCATTGAACGGTATGCCGGACTGGTTCCAAGGTTGCATGTACACTTACAAAGGTGGCGAAGATACTCATAGTCCAACTGGCACAGGATTTTATTCATGCAAGTTCTCTATCCCTGAAAAGACAGCTACTGAAGCCAAGGATCACGGTGACATGGACTGGATTGAAATGCGTTATGCAGAAGTATTATTGAATCTTGCTGAATGTGCTGCGGAAGTAGGAAATAAATCTGATGAAGTTTATACTATTCTGAAAGATATTCGTAAACGAGCCGGTATAACGGCCAATGCGGACGGGCTCTATGGTTTAAAAGCAAATATGAGTCAACAAGAATTGATTGATGCCGTTCTTTATGAACGCCGCATTGAATTGGCTTATGAAGGCAAACGTTTCTGGGATTTGCTTCGTCGTAAAATATTTTCTGATATGCAAGGATATTCTCGTTACAGAATTGAAATACAAGTGAAGAATGAATATGCTACTATGGCACGAAGAGATTTTATCACTATGATAAAGAGCGATCCGGAATTGATGACGAAAAATTATTTCAAGTACTTCACCACTCAAACCTGGAGAATTGACGAAACTTACCAATGGGATGTGAAAGACAACTATTACTTCCAGGGATTAGCTCGCAAACACTTTGAGCAAAATCCTAAACTGCAACAGACTATTGGTTGGGAAAGTGGTGATTTCGATCCATTAAAATAGTATACCAAAATACATAATCTCTTAATTAAAGTATTTAGTTAAACCAATATTGAGCAAACTTTTACTCTCAGTAGTAGAAGTTTGCTCTTTTTTTACAAGCTTTTGAGACAATCTATATAATGGAAATCCTTTTTTTCCTTTTCCTTTGTTACACCATTAATTAACTTTATTGAATAAGAGAAAGAATGAAGAACATTTATTATCTATTATGCCTTCTTTTCCCCTTATCCGTTATGGGGCAGGAACCGACAGGCAAAAGCCAGTGGGTTTATTCGGATGCTAACGGAAAGTTAGTGTATAAAACTACTAAGAGAGGTGACCGGATTATCGATAAAGGCGGTGGTGTAACCTTGCCATACGTTCCGGCAAAACTGACCGTACATCCTTTAGGAGAAAATGAAGATTGCACGGATTATATTCAAAAAGCCATTGATATGGTTTCCGCACTTCCCAAAGATGCCGATGGCTTTCGGGGGGCAGTTCTGCTGGCACCGGGACGTTACGTATGTAACCGTTCTCTTCAGATAATGACGGATGGCGTCGTATTACGCGGTAGCGGAAGTGATCCGAGTGGAAGCGTTATCGTCATGACCGGAGATAAGCATACGGCAATCGTGGTGAATAACGGCATCCGCCAACGTGCGGGTAATCGTTTAGGCGAAGCTGCTCCGGATGAAAAAAGCATAAAGGTGACTGACAAGTACATCCCTGCCGGTTCATATCGTTTGACGGTAACTGATGTTTCCGAACTTTCCGTCGGCGACAATATAGAGATACGCAAACCCGTAACCGAAAAATGGATCAAATATATGAAAATGAATGATTTGGTTCGTGACGGAAAACCTCAGACCTGGATAAAGGCAGGACGGCAACTGATTGCCGAACGGACCATTGCAGGTATTGAAGGAAATACAATTGTGCTGAGTGTCCCGCTGGTGGACTCTTACGATGCGAAATTCACCGATGACAATACTACATTAGTGGTGGCCAATAACGTACAACGACTCCGTCAGTGCGGTGTGGAGAATCTGCGTATCGAGTCGCCCGCACAAGCGGTCAATCACGGGAAAGCATTATATTATGCACTGAGAATCAACGGAGAAGACTGTTGGGCAAAGGACATCAATGCATTGGAAACCATGGAGAGTATAGGGGTAGGTGGGCGACGCATCACTTTGCAGCAGATTAATGTAATCAGAAGGGCTTTGCACCAAGGAGCTTCCAAGCCGGCGGAGTTTGCACCAAACGGAGGACAGATTCTGATTGACCGTTGTTCGGTAGAGGGAGATAATATCTGGTTTGTGGCACTTGGTGCAGGGCAAACAGGACCAATTGTATTCCTTAATTGTAGCTTCAAAGGGAATGGCCGTATAGAAGGACATCAGCGTTGGAGTACAGGTTTATTGCTTGACAATTGTAATTTGCCGGGCGGAGGTATTGATTTCAAGAACCGCGGTTCCATGGGTTCCGGTCATGGTTGGGGCACAGCTTGGTCTGTTGCCTGGAATTGCCTGGCGAAGAGCTATGTAAATCAGATTCCCCCGGGCACTTATAATTGGGTGATAGGCAGTAAAGGAGAAAGAATCTGCATTGCAAGCCATTGGATATGGACCTACTGTGCAGCTACCTTCTCCTGTCCGTTCCGACTATACTTTTCAGGGAGGTATGCAAGCCTCTCGCGAGTTAGTGGGAAAAGATTATAGAGCTATACACGAATATATGCGTGCCTTGGGTTGGGACTATTCCGAGCATCCCAATAGCTCGAAAAACGACCATTACGACGGTGTGCATTGTGAAGTTCTTTTTGATGCTGCCCTGCAGCAATATGTTTTCAAATTCACCAATCATGCCAATGCCGGGGCTCTGGACAGTGACCGGGGAAGATTGCTGAGTGACCGTCAACGCAATGAGATGAAAAGCCAGACAAACCATGACTGGTATCATCTGAACGGAAACTGGAATGAGTGGCAACGGCTGGAATGGAAATTCCGCATACCCAAAGGTTTCCAACCCACCACCAAGTTCTGTCATCTTCACCAACTGAAGGCACAGGAAGGTAATAATGGCGCACCACTCATTACTATCAGTACCCGTTGTGATGAAGACGGAGGGAATAAGCGTGTACAAGTGATTCATACAGGCGATACACGGACGTCCGGCAAGGGGGTTATCATAGACAACCTTCCGCTTGCCGACTTTGAAGATGAATGGATACAAGTGGAGACAGAAA
>OMEB01000797.1_pt1 | contig 14205 bp, 10 predicted proteins | sample 1645311 | NCBI WGS metagenome assembly OMEB01 (sample SAMEA103958119, study PRJEB25191) | human gut metagenome | biome: human-associated habitat [ENVO:00009003]; feature: intestine environment [ENVO:2100002]; material: feces | place: Germany | collected 2013/2015 | reverse complement strand
GTATCACCCGGCATACCGATACAACGCTTCACGTAATTCTCCCGTTTGTCGACCGGGCGGTACATTACCTCGCCGAACGTGGCCTTATCCAATAAGATACGTTCCCGTCCGTACTCCTCGACCAAGGAGTAGTAATCCGGGTTTTGCACTTTCACGGCGATCGTGTCGCCTGCGGGGAAGTTGAACACTACGATATCATTACGTTTCACGTGGCCCAAACCTTTCACCCGTTTGTAGCCCCATTCCGGCCAATCCAGATACGATTTACAGTTTAAGATAGGCAACGTATTTTGTACCAACGGAAAGGAGATCGGCGTGTTCGGTACGCGAGGGCCGTAACTTAATTTGCTGACGAACAGGTAATCTCCTACCAGCAAGGATTTCTCTAGGGAAGAACTCGGTATCTGATAGTTCTGGAAGACGAACAAATTGATGAAATAAACGGCTACCAGCGCGAATACGATATCGTCCACCCATTCCAATACGTTGCGTACCGTCGGGTTCTTAGACCGTTTCCAAGCTCCCCAAGGGATGTAGTGCGTCAAGAATATATCGACTAGGACGATTAATCCCAGCAGTAACCATACGTTTTGCATCCAGATAGCGAACAACGTGTATAATACGGCCGCTATACTAAACTTGATCCATTGTTTTTTCGTGAACTTCTTCATCTTTTAGCTAATACGTTTAGAATTTGAATAAGTCATTCATGCCTAGGAAACCTTTCTTTCCGGCGGTAAACTCTGCCGCTATTACGGCGCCTAGCGCAAATCCGGCACGGCTCTTGGCATCATGCTTGATACTGATCGTATCTACGTCCGACTCATACGTGATCTCGTGGATACCCGGAACCTCACCCTCACGGATAGCGTGGATCGGCAGGTCGGTTGCGCTCTCGGCGTTCTCTAAGGTCCAGCGGTCTTTACGATCGATATTTTCCAAGATTCCTTCGGCCAACGTGATAGCCGTTCCACTGGGTGCGTCCAGCTTGTGGATATGGTGGACTTCTGTCATTTTAACGTCGTAGGAGGGGAAGTTGTTCATGATTTTCGCCAGATACTTATTCATGGCGAAGAAGATATTTACGCCGATGCTGAAGTTGGAGGCGTAGAAGAAGGTTTTGCCCGCTTTCTCGCATTTCTCCTTGATCTCGCCGATACGGTCCAGCCATCCGGTAGTACCCGATACGACCGGCACGCCTACCTCGAAACATTTCATATAGTTATTGAAAGCGGTAGCCGGGGTAGTAAACTCAATCGCCGCGTCGGCGCTCTTGAACGCTTCTGAATATATATCCTCAGCGTTATTGATATCTATGATGGAAACAATTTGATGTCCTCTCTGGATGGCGATCTGCTCGATCGTTTTGCCCATTTTCCCGTAACCTATAAGTGCAATTTTCATACTTTAATTCAATTAATGTCGCAAATATACAGAAAATGAATTACATTTGAATCCAAAATCTTAACTCTGAAAGAATATGGAACGTTTATTACACTATGTTTGGAAATACAAACTCTACGCGAGTACTCCATTGACTACCACCGAGGGGCTTCCTATCACTGTTATCGATCCCGGAATACAAAACACCGACGCCGGTCCCGACTTCTTCAACGCCAAGGTAAAAATCGACGGCACGGTATGGGCGGGAAGCGTGGAGATCCACGAAAAAGCTTCCGATTGGTTGCTGCATCATCATGATTCAGATAAGGCATATGACTCCGTTATCTTGCATGTAACGGGTGTGAATGACGCATCTATCTGCCGGATGAACGGTGAGCCTATTCCTCAATTGATATTATCCGTTCCGGAACCTGTCCGGAAAAATATCGATTGGTTATTGGTAAGAGAGGTGCCCGTCCCCTGCCTCGAGCGGATTCAAGATGTGGACTCCGTACATCTGGCCTCATGGATGGATGCCTTGCTCGGTGAGCGGCTGGAACGAAAGACAGAGGATATATACCGTCTGTTGGATCAGTATCAAGAGGATTGGAACGAGGTGTTCTATATCCTATTAACCCGTAGTTTCGGCTTTGGCGTGAATAGCGACGCTTTCGAGTGGTTGGCGAAAAGCCTCCCCCTGCGATATATCCAAAAGCAAAGGGCTAGCGAGTCGCAAGTAGAGGCGATGCTTTTCGGACAAGCGGGTATGCTCTCGGAAGAGGGCTCCTGCCATTACTACCGTCTGCTGAGGCGGGAATATGAGTTTCTCCGCCATAAGTTCGGGCTCAAGCCTTTGGATGACTCCTTGTTCAAAAGCCTCCGTATCCGTCCGACCAACTTCCCGCATGTGAAGTTGGCGCAACTGGCCGCTATCTGGCATCGGTACGATACGTTATTCTCGATGATCCTGTCCGCTTCTTCTCCTAAAGAGATCAAGGATTATTTCCGTATCCAACCCTCGGATTATTGGAAGAATCATTATCATTTCCAATACGCCTCGGTGGAAAAAGATAAAATGATCGGGGAGAATGCCTTGAATATCCTGTTAATAAATACGGTAGTCCCTCTGCTATTCGCTTACGGCGGTCGAAATAAACTTCCTGAGTATTGCCTGCGTGCGACCCGCCTCTTGGAGAGTATCCCGCCGGAACGCAATCATATCGTAACCGCTTTCGCTCGATCCGGTATCGAAGTCCATAACGCTGGTGATACGCAATCACTCATCCAGTTAAAACGAGAATATTGCGAGAAGCGAAAGTGTTTGTATTGCCGGATTGGGTTCAGGTTGCTGAAACGGAGTGTTAATCCTCCTCCTTGATGGGGGCATGTATGTATTTGCCGTCTTTGTGGTTGTTAGTAATATAATTATATATAAGTCTTCCTGCCGGGAGAAAAATATATACCAAGTGGTATGCTTACTGCTTTTCCTTTTAAAAAAGGTATATTGTAAATTCTGCCCGTATCTGCTGAAATAGACTTGAGCGTAGGGGGTAAGATGATAATGTGGCGCATAGGGGATCGTTTTTACGAAGTCAATGATATCATCTACGATGTTTTCTCCATGTTCTATGTATGAGACGTAATCTTTCTCAAGTAAGGTTTGGGCTAAAACATCTAAAAAATCGTAAACTTCAGGGAGTAAGGCTACTTTATTGGTTTACTTCATGGCTATGTTTTTGATTGAATAATTCTCTTAATCGTATTTTCGCTTCTTTCCGGAATGTCTCCGGGTCGAGTGCTCTTTCCCAATCCTTGTCAAATTGAGTTTGTCCGATAACTCCTAGCTGTTTCAATATAGGATTGATCATATCCCCATATTTCTTTAAGTCGATACGGACGTAGCTGTTGTTCCCTGCCGCATCTTTCTCCAATTCGATACCTGATACTTCTGACATAGTCGTTGTATTTATTTGGTTATATTCCTATTAGATGCAAAGATACTGTTTTATATAAATGCCCGCTTCATTTTTAGTGATTTATTTTACAATAAGTTCGATACGAATTGCCATTTTGTAAATGATTGATAACCAATTTCAGAAAAACACGTACATGTTTTTTGCGAAACACTATGGTGTTTTTTCGAAAACATGTACGTGTTTTCTGGAAAACAAGCTAATGTTTTTTCCTGTCTGAGTTGCGATGACATACTTTAAGAGAAAAAAATGACAATAAGGGCTTCTGTTTACTGTCTTACAAAAATTAGTTGATATGAAATCCGTGATGTGGGAATATCCGGACAATGCTTTATTTATAACATGATATGATTAAAAAAAATCTCTCTTTATCTACTCAAATATCTTGGAATAGTTAAATGTAAGACCTATATTTGTTGATAGGATTTAACCTATTGTTAATAAAGAGAGGAAGGTGGAAGTAAACAAAAATTTTATCATGTTATTGGCATATTTATGCCTTAGTCATATACTGACGAATATTCGGGGATACGGAGTACTATATATGCTTGATATCTCTGAGGTTGGATCGGGAAGTTATCAGTTAACTGGTAAGGGCTTTGGGAGGCTATCTTTATGGAGTTATTGAAAGATAGTTTTTATATCGAATATTTATGAACGTGCAATATGGGATGGAGTATGAGTAAGAAGTATATATTGAGGAGTAAATGGTTTTTGTCTATGGCTGTTCTTTTATTATTTGCGACAGCCAATGCGCAGGAGATTACAAAGGAAAAGAAACCGGCTCGGTTTGGTATTGGTATCGCCTATGGTTTTAAAGATCGGGTGAAGGAGCTAATACATCCGATAGAGCTTACGGTACGGTATAATCTTTCAGAAAAGCATTCATTTTATGTGAATGTGCCGTTGGGATGGAAAAGTTGGAGAGACGATTATGCTTCTGTAGATCCCGTCATACGGGGTTACTATACTCATAAAATGCGATTGTATGGTTTGGGCATTGGATATGATTATTCCATTGTGTCGTACAAGAACTTAGATCTGTTTGCGGGTGGAGGGTTGGAATACCAGAGATTTTATAATCGATATCAGGAGGTTCAAGAAGGAGAGCCTTTCCCTTTTCAACGTGATAGATTCAATGATTATTCTTTATATCCCAAAGTGGGATTGAGATATACGTGGAAATTTGTAGGTGTTGAGTTTGATTATAGATGCTATTTCTCCGTGAGAGGGTTGGATCATTATTCCGAACAATTCTCAGATCTTCCTCGTGAAGTGGATTATGATACACATATCGATCATGCTTTTCGATGTGGAGTGTATTTTTTGTTTTAAACCTTTAAATTGATTTATTATGAAACGAATGAAATTGTTGTTATCCGTTTTGGTATGTTTTTTTCAGTATAGTTAGTGCGATGGCACAGCATCCAGTGTTAAAACCAGACAAAGACGTACCAGAGTTCGTTACTCCAAAAATGGGATATTATTATGTATTGGATGCAGGGAGTAATATTGCCCGAGTAAATTGGACTGTCTCGGGTGGGTCTTTTTCCCTTGGTTCATCCCAAACCTCAATCCCCGGTGGGAATTTCTATGGTATAACCGTATATTGGGATAATGTGAAGTCTACAAATGGTAGTACTCCTCAAGGGAAATTAACGGCTGAAGTTTATTATAGTTCGGGAGTTAGCGGAGTGCAGTCAGCCCCTTGCACTCAAAAAATAAAAAGTTTGAATGGGGTGACTCCGCCTCCTCTAGTGTCAACCGCATTTTCTAATTTGGATTATGGAATCCAAAATATGACGGTGAAACTTGATCGAGAATTTAATTATCCAGGGAAAAATTCAGACGGAAAAGTAAATCCAGTATTGTTATATGAGTGGACTTTACCTGAAGGATGGAAAAGTGGTACTCAAACAGGTGTATTTACTACTTCTTCTGAATCCATCAATATTACGACAAATAATGTCGGTACAGGAACAGTCAAGGTACGTGGTGTAAATCAAGGTGCTGAATTTGATAAAAGTGGGTATTCCTCTATATCTTTCACTCGTAAATTTGGCTTTACGGCTTATCCAACTTCTGTTCCTTTTGGAAAAACTCAGACTAATACATTTACCACTCAATTAGTGAAAGGAATGACTTATGAATGGAGTACGCCCTCCGGATGGAAAATCAATAATGGAGGAAATACGAAGGAAGGGTTGGAATTGAATAGCGTAAGTATCACCTCAAGTGTGTGCCCTACAGATGGAATAGTTAAGGTCCGGTTGAAGAAAAATGGTGAAGTATCTCAATGGTATAATTGTCCTTATAAAGGAATTTCAGATCCAGCGATAACTTCTACAGCTGCTTACCAATTTGAATATAGTACGTTAGCGTTGGATGTCGCTTCTTCTTCGTTAAGCAAGGCTACATGGTCCGGAACGGGTATATATGTGGCATCAGGGCAAGGAACAGCTGCCCCTAAAGTGATATTTACGAAGTCCGGATCTGTTACGGTGCAAGCTGTTGTTAGCTTGTCGGGTTGTTCCGGTGTGCGAACTATCTCTAAGACATTTACCGTATCACCTTTCCGTTATCTGATTTCTGGAGAATCCGTGATTTGCTATAATGGTAATTATACGATTAGTAATGTAACTGTTCCTTCTGAGGTACAATTGACTTGGAGCTATACTAATGGCAAGCTAGAGATACAGGGAGGACAGAGTACGAAAACAGTATCTGTAGGGATAGCTCCGGGTAAGTTTGGAGATGAGTGGATACGCTTGACCGCTAGTTTAGGAGGACAAAGTGCTGCGGTATCTAAAGCGATTTATGCAGGATATCCAACAGTAACTAAAGTTACCGGACCTTCGAGTGTACGCCTAAATCAAGGGGGGAGTTTTATAGCGAATCCTCTTTATGATAATAGTGTTTGTGAGTATAAATGGACCGTATCACCAAGTCAGGGAGCGAGCCAATCTCCTTCTCGTAATACAAATTATATAACATTCTCGATTCCGGGCAGTTATTATATAGCGTGTCGTGCTTATACTACTCAGTGTGGGGCGGCGGGCTCTGCGGCATCAACAACTGTATCCGTGCAAAGCTCTTATATGGTTTATTCTGATGGATCCAGTAAAATTGTGGATGTCATAGAAAATCAATTAGAGAATGACGAGTCATCTATTTTGTCTGATGTGGTTGTTTCAAATCAAGTCTCTTATCAGCTATATAATCAAGCGACAGGCCTATTAGTCGCTGAGGGGAAAATGGAACGAAGCGGGGGTACGCTTGATTTTAATCAAGTGAATTCCGGCATATATATTTTAAGGATACAAGTAAGCGATGCGATTTTTGAGGTTCATAGAGTAGCGTTCAAATAATTGAGATACTTGTAGAGCCCCTATCTCTTTTATTTAATAGGAGATAGGGGCTTTTTCATTTTAAGATAGATTAATTAGCGTATATATCCTTATCGTTCACGGGATTTTTCCCTATTTTTGTCCCTCAATTGAAATGAGAGTATTGAATGGAAGATAAATATGTGAGAAATAGTTTACGGTTCTTTATAGGGGTACTTCTGCTGGTCGTGCTGTATTCGTGCGCGAATATAGCCTCGCCGAACGGAGGGCCTTATGATGAGGCTCCGCCTAAGTTCGTAAGCAGTACGCCGTTGCCCGGCCAGATAAACTATAAGGGAAAGAAGGTGGAGATTATTTTTGATGAGTTGATCCAGATCGATAAGCCTACCGAGAACGTGATCATCACTCCACCCCAAATGGAGCAACCCGTTATCCGGGCGAACGGCCGGAAGGCGGTCATCGAGCTGATGGATACGTTGAAGGAGAATACGACCTATACGATAGACTTTACCAATTCGATCTCCGATAATAATGAGAAGAATGTATTGGAGAATTATTCCTTTGCGTTCTCTACCGGCGAATCCATCGACAGTATGGAGGTGTCCGGAGTCTTGCTGAACGCCGAGAATCTGGAGCCTATGCCGGGTATTACGATCGGCGTGCATACGAATCTGGAGGATTCCGCCTTTACGACGATCCCATTTGTCCGTACTTCCCGTACGAACGACAAGGGAGAGTTTACGATTCGTAATATGGCCCCCGGAACCTATCGGATCTATGCCTTGGAGGATGTGATGCGCTCCTACAAGTACAGCCAGCCCGGGCAGCAGATCGCTTTTTACGATTCCTTGATCGTCCCCGCGTTCGAGTTGACGACCCGTCAGGATACGATTTGGAAAGATAGCTTGACGATCGATACGGTGATGACAGTCGGTTATACCCATTTTATGCCGGACAATATCGAGTTACGCCTGTTTAAGGAGAAAGTAGAGCGTCAATATATGTTGAAGCCGGAGCGTACGGATGAGAAAATACTAACCTTGCGTTTCAATACCTCCTTGGATACTATTCCGGTACCGGTTCCTTTGAATTTCACCCCGGCGGATAGCAATTGGTATTTCTTGCAGACAGCGGAGGAAGGAAAAGCCGTGCATTACTGGTTGACCGATTCTTTGATCTGGAAGCAAGATACGCTGCAAGTGGAGGTGAATTACCTGAAAAGCGATTCCATGAATATACTTCGTTCGCAGACCGATACGGTACAATTTACCATGCGTCGCCGTCCTGTGGAGAAGAAGAAAAAGAAAAAAGACGATGAGCCGGAACCCATCGAGTTTCTGGGAATGAACGTAAACGCTTCCGGTTCGATCAACCTGTATGATACGGTCGCTGTTACGTTTAGCGAACCGGTAGCGGGGTTAACGAAAGATCATTTCTATCTGGATCAGAAAGTGGATACGCTTTGGGAAGCCGTAGACTTCGATTTCTTTCCGGATACGACGAACTCTTTGAACTTCTTCATCAAGCGCCCGTGGAAGTATGGAGAGGAATACCGTTTGGAAGTAGACTCCGCCACGATATTCAGTGCCTATGGTAAATGGAACGATGTGTATAGCGGGGAATTCAAGATCAAGAAGGAAGATGAGTACGGGCATTTATATATCAATATTGAGGGAGCGGATACCACCGCTTTCGTGGAATTATTGAATAGCAGCGACCAGCCGATCCGTAAGGTGAAGGTAAAAGATGGCGGCGTGCTTTTCATGGACTTGAAACCGGATAAATATTATGCCCGTTTAGTATTAGACGTGAATGATAACGGTGTCTGGGATACCGGTAATTACGCCGATAAACGGCAGCCGGAACTTGTCTTCTATTGCCCGAAGATATTCAATATCATGCAGAACTGGCAAGTGGAGGAGACTTGGAATATCAAGGCTACACCGATGAAACGGCAGAAACCGATCGATATCACGAAGAATAAACCGAAAGAGCTAACGAAAAAGAAAAGAGATTACAAAAATGAGGGAACACAGTCTTCGTCCAATAGGAACAGCGGTGTGGGCGGCTTGCGCTTCTAAACTGTATATATGCGTTTTCTTTTTGTGTGTAGCGAGTCTTACGTCTTTGCGGGCACAAACGTTGCCGTTATCCCATGGGGAACGGGTGGATTACGATCTTTATTTCAAATGGGGGCTGATCATGTCGAAGGCCGGATTGGCTACCCTTTCCGTGAAAGAATCGGAATACCAAGGAGCGCCGTCATGGCATTATAACCTGTTGTTCCGCTCTGCCGGCGTGATCGAGAAAGTCTTCAGGATGCGTGATACGATGGATTGCCATTACTCAAAGGAGCCTCGGCTCTTGTTCAGCTCGAAGCGCACGAACGAGGGAGACTACTATCTGGTGGATAATCTCCAGTTTGAGTATCAAGGAAGCGGTAGGATCGATATCCACTCGCATCGCCATACATTAAAGGAGACGAAGATCGACACGATGCTAATGGCGAAAGGGCGTGTATTCGATATGCTGGGAGCTACGATGTATCTCCGTTCGCTGGATTGGCGGACGATGAGTTATGGTGCGGAGTTCCCTTTCATGATCGCTATCGGCCGGGAGCTCGTGAACGCTCGTTTCCGCTATACGGGACAACAGATCGTCGAGCATAAGGAGGCGAAATTCCGTACCCGTCATTTCTATATCGATATCTACGATGAGGCATTTTCCCAAGCCAAGGAAGCGGCGGAGGTTTGGATCGGTGATGACGAGAACCATATCCCGGTAAAGATCCGGGCGAAACTGAAGATCGGGGCGGCCGAGGTCTATTATAAAGACTCCTATAACCTGCGTGCCCCGCTTACTTGCCGTATCGTGGTGCAGAAGAAATGAAAGCTTTTTAGATAGGCTTGTGTTTCTCGCACCCAGCTCATCACGGAGCTGGGGCGAGAGCTTTTTATAGAATTTCTTTTTTAAACCAACGGAGTGAAGGGTAATTCCGTGTCTTTGCGGTAACCTGTACCATTAAAAGTCGCGATTAATTCTTCGGCTTCATTGGTGATACGGACTTCGCAATTCGCCAGTCTCTTATGGCTGAACGCTTCTTTCGCTTCCGCATATAAGTATCCCTTACTCTCCGCCTTAAAGAAATTGATGTTTGAGGTAATGGATAATGTCAGGCGTGCGTGGCTATTAGTCGCCGCGGCGAAAGCCAGATCCGCCAACGTGAAGATCGCCCCACCTTGACATACGCCTCCACCATTTAAATGTTCGGGCTTGATGAGCATACGCGCCTTGGCGTAACCGTTGCCCGTTTCTAATAATTCAACGCCCGCAAGCAAGGCGAATTTATCGCCTTGAAGAAATTCATGGATTGTCATAACCTCTTACTATTCGCTTGGTGGATTATTTGCTTAGTTTCCATTCCGCACCATCCTTGGTATCCTTTATCTCGAATCCCATCGCGGTTAATTCGTTACGGATCTTGTCGGAGGTGGCCCAGTCTTTATTCGCCTTGGCTTGCTGGCGGATGGATAATAATAAGTCTACGGCCTTGCCAAAAGTCTCATAGCTGTTACCACCGGCGGAAGCCTCGTCTTTCATACCTAGGATGTCGAACAAGAACAAGTGGAATACCTCTTGTAATTCTTTCAGGTCCTCCTCGGTTATGGTAGCCTTGCCGTCTTTTATCGAATTGATCGCACGGGCGGCATCGAATAGATGAGAAATCACGATCGGTGAGTTCAAATCGTCATTCATGGCCTCGAAACATTTCTCACGAAGACCTTTCGTGTCTACGGTAGAGGTAGCGGACGGTTTCAACTTCATCAAATGTCCGTATGCCTCCATCAAGCGTGACAAGCCCTTCTCGGCAGCTTGCAAAGCCTCATTGCTGAAATCAACCGTGCTGCGGTAATGCGCTTGCAGGATGAAGAAACGGATCGTCATGGCGGAGTACGCCTGTTGCAAGGAGGCGTGATTACCCGTTGTAAGTTGTTCAAGGGTGATGAAATTGCCCAGCGACTTACCCATCTTCTGGCCATTGATGGTGATCATATTATTGTGCATCCAATAATGAACCATGTCATCCCCTTGGGAAGCCACGGCTTGCGCGATCTCGCATTCATGGTGCGGGAAGATCAAGTCCATGCCACCCCCGTGGATGTCGAAATGCTCCCCGAGGTATTTCTTGCCCATAGCGGTACATTCGCAGTGCCAACCGGGGAAGCCGTCGCTCCACGGAGACGGCCAACGCATGATATGCTCCGGCTGGGCGCATTTCCAAAGGGCGAAGTCGATGGCGTTATGCTTCTCGTCCTGCCCGTCCAACGCGCGGGTCGTATTCAACATATCCTCGATATTGCGACCCGAGAGGATGCCGTATTTATGATCTTTATTATATTTCTCTACGTCGAAATAGACGGAGCCTTGACTCTCGTAAGCGTAGCCGTTATCCAGAATCTTCTTGACTAACTCGATTTGTTCGATAATATGTCCGGAAGCGTGCGGCTCGATGCTGGGAGGAAGTACGTTCAGCGCATCCATCGCTTGATGATAACGATTGAGGTAATATTGAACCACTTCCATCGGCTCCAACTGTTCTAGCCGTGCCTTCTTGGCGATCTTATCCTCCCCATCATCGGCATCGTGCTCCAGATGCCCTACATCCGTTATATTACGTACATAACGCACTTTATATCCTAGGTGGGTAAGGTAACGGAATAGCAAGTCGAACGTGATCGCCGGACGTGCGTGTCCCAAGTGGGCGTCACCATAAACCGTGGGGCCACATACGTACATACCTACATGCGGCTCGTGCAGGGGTATGAATTGCTCCTTCTTTCTCGTAAGCGTGTTGTAAATATTCAATGGATGTTCCATATTCTATTATATATTTAGGAATCGCGAACTTACATAAAATCCTTGGTATTATCAAGCTGATCGTGAATAGTCTGTAGTTTTCATAGGCATTCATTGACTCTTGATGACTTCCGACGGATTCTCATTGGCTGCCTTACATACCTGTTCACGTATCGTACCTAGAACCATGCTGGTAATGGTGATGAATATTCCCACCAACCACCAGATCTGGATTTGGATGCGATAGGCGTAGCCTTGCAACCAGTAGTTCATGACGAGATAGCTGATCGGGAAAGCGATGATTCCGGCGATGACAATTAATCGCATGTATTCCTTGAAGAACAAGAAAATGATCTCGGAGGCTTTCGAGCCTACTACTTTCCGGATAGCGATCTCTTTACGCCGCCGTTTCGTGGAGGCTGTAGCGACGGCGTAGATGCCGAACAAGGAGATTAGCAAACAGGCGAAAGCGAGGAACGAGAATATTTTCAGCCCGACGATCTCGGATTGGTTCAGTTGATCGTAAAGCGTTCCGATCGGGGTGATCCGGGTATCCGCTAATGTCGGGTCTATCTTGGGCAGTAGCTCCGTGATATGGTGGGCGATGTTTCCTTCCTCGCCCGGTATGACCCGGATATACAGATTATTCACCAGTCCACCCGAAGGAATGAATATCATCGGATGAATACTTTCCCGGAAAGATAGCGCATGGAAATCGTTGACGACACCGACGATCTCGTATTCTTTGATCACGCTGAAATCTGACCACCACGGCATACGGATGATGCTGCCGACTGGGTCTTGTAAGCCCATGGCACGAACCGCCGACTCGTTGAGCACGACACTAAGTTCGTTGCCTTCTGTCCACCACCGGCCCATTAACATCTTTAGGTCGAAGGTCTCACCAAATCGGTGATCGGTTCCATAGAGGTGGAAGTCCACCTTTGTGTCCAGCGGTTTTCCCTCCCATTCCACATTCGTGAAGATCGCCATGGGATCGACATGATGTTGAGGCTTAAAGTTCGTGTCGGTGAAACTTTTGACCTGCGGCAGGGCACTTAACTCTTGCATCAACGTGGATTCTATTTTCCCGGATACGTCTACGAAGCCGGATAGTTGGATAAGGCCTTTTGGGTCGAAACCTAAATCTTTTTGATTTACGAATCGCATTTGCTCCATGACAACCAGCGATGCTACGATGAACAGGATACTGATCATCAATTGTAAGGTCACGGCCATGCGGCGTAACAAAAGGGGTTTGACTGTCTCTTTGGGAACGAGCGAGGTGGTTGCCGTATGGCTGAACTGCCCGAAGAATACTAATCCTGCACATTGGAGGATGAGGAATGTACCTATACCTACCCCTGCGAAAAGAAACAGGAACCGGCCCATCTCCAAATCAATCTCCAGCCATCGGGCGAAAAGCGGCTTGACTTGGACTATGAAGATCAAGGCTACCAACAAGGATGCAAGTACGGAACAGCCTAGCTCGACAGACATTTGTCCGATCAATTGCTTTCTCGTAGCGCCGTTGACCGTCCGTAAACGCCATTCCCGCACACGTTGCCGAAAGAGATCCATATAGGAATTCAAGAAATTGAAGAGGGCGGCAAACAATAATAAGGCACCGGATACGACGAACAAGCCGATGAAATTTAAGGTGAAGGGTGTATCTTCATTCAGATGATGCCGGATCTCACGGATGGGGAGTGTTCGCAACTCGATCTCCTTGTTCACCCCGATACGTTCGGGTAGCTCTTTTAGTTGATTGGCGAAGGCTTTTGGGTCTGCGCTTGGATGGAGTTTCACGTATAAGTCCATCACGAAGAAGCTCCATTGTGCCTCTGGAGGTAACTGGGAGAAATGCTGTATCATGTTATGGTTGATGATCGCGTCGAACGGTAGATTGGTATGAGCCGGTGGATCTTTTACCACCGCCGTGACGATGTAGGGAGGTAAGGAGGCTCTCATCAAGGTGTGTATCGGTTGCCCGATCGCCTTTTCCGCGTCGCCAAATAGACGGACCGCCGTACGTTCGCTCAAGATCATGTTGTTTACGATTTGTAGCGGATGATTCATTTCTCCACAAACGAAAGATTGCGGGAATACCTCTAGGAACGTGCTGTCCGTATAAAGCATATTCATTTGGATATAAGGAGTCGCTTGGGTACGGCAGTTTTCGGTTGAAAGCATAAGCGTGGTGGAGGCTTCGATAGCTGGGACTTGCTCTCGTAGGCTATTCTCGATACCTTTCGAGGCTCCTTTGTTTACTTTCCCGGATTGTTTCTCTACGCTATAGACACGGTAGATGGATTCGGAATCCTTGTAGAAAGAATCGTAAGCGGTCTCATGATCCATCCAATAGAGTATGGGCACGAAACAGACGAGGGCGAAAGCCAACCCTAGGATACTAATGGAGGCGCTGACTTTATACTTCCAGATGTTTTTGAAGGCAATGACACAGTAATGTATTAACATGGCAATTCCGTTTTTTGATAATATCGCTGATGACTCAATTTCGCTGAATCCGATTCAAATATCATGCCATAAATGTAACGTATTAGAAAATAGAATCATAGAAAAATCTGTATTTCTTCATGTAGTGCGATAGCGTACATTTTTTGTGCGATAATGCACGTACAAGC
>OMEB01000775.1_pt1 | contig 14556 bp, 10 predicted proteins | sample 1645311 | NCBI WGS metagenome assembly OMEB01 (sample SAMEA103958119, study PRJEB25191) | human gut metagenome | biome: human-associated habitat [ENVO:00009003]; feature: intestine environment [ENVO:2100002]; material: feces | place: Germany | collected 2013/2015 | reverse complement strand
AGGCGTGCGCCAATAATAATGGCTGTCAGAACAAATGCTAATTGTAATATCATAGGTTGTTGTTTTAAGTTCGAAACAAAGATAAGTGATTTCTCTCTTTGTATTTTCTTTTTCTTGTATTAACAACAAAAAAGTTATTGAATAGTTTTTGCATATTTATTAAAACAATAACCTTTCTCGTTGGTTATATAAGTACTAACCAAAATGTTATTGTTATAAAACAACCGATATGGAACAGAATTTATCAAAAAAAACTCGTACAGAAAGCGACTTGATAGGTAGTCGTGAAGTGCCGGAAAGTGCACTGTACGGAGTGCAGACACTCCGTGGTATTGAAAACTTTCGCATCAGTAAGTTTCACTTGAATGAATATCCTCTGTTTATTCAGGCATTGGCTATTACAAAAATGGGAGCTGCCGTTGCCAATCGCGAACTGGACTTGTTGACGGAAGAACAGGCGGACGCTATCTTGAAGGCCTGTAAAGAAATACTGGAAGGGAAACATCACGACCAGTTCCCGGTAGACATGATTCAGGGAGGCGCGGGTACTACTACGAATATGAACGCCAACGAAGTGATTGCCAACCGTGCGTTGGAATTAATGGGACATCAGCGAGGGGAGTATCAATACTGTTCGCCCAACGATCATGTGAACCGTTCGCAGTCTACCAATGACGCTTATCCTACCGCCATTCACATCGGACTGTACTACACCCACCTCAAACTGGTAAAACATTTTGAGGTACTGATTGAATCTTTCCGCAAGAAAGCAACAGAATTTGCCCATGTCATCAAAATGGGGCGTACCCAACTGGAAGACGCCGTACCGATGACACTCGGACAGACTTTCAACGGCTTTGCAAGCATTCTCCGGCATGAAGTGAAGAACCTCGATTTTGCCGCACAGGATTTTCTGACAGTCAATATGGGTGCTACGGCTATTGGAACCGGAATCACCGCCGAACCGGAATATGCCGAAAAGTGTATCGCCGCTTTGCGTAAGATAACGGGACTGGATATAAAACTGGCGGATGATCTGGTGGGGGCCACCTCGGATACTTCCTGCATGGTAGGCTATTCGGCTGCGATGAGGCGTGTGGCAGTCAAGATGAATAAGATATGTAATGACTTGCGTTTGCTGGCTTCCGGCCCGCGTTGCGGATTGGGAGAAATCAATCTGCCCGCCATGCAGCCCGGCTCTTCCATTATGCCGGGAAAGGTGAATCCTGTCATTCCCGAAGTGATGAATCAGGTAGCCTACAAAGTGATAGGAAACGACCTTTGTGTGGCAATGAGCGGTGAAGCCGCCCAAATGGAACTGAACGCAATGGAGCCCGTAATGGCGCAGTGCTGTTTCGAGTCTGCCGAACTGCTGATCAACGGCTTCGACACGCTGCGCATCCGCTGCGTCGACGGCATCACGGCCAACGAGGAGAGGTGCCTGCAATATGTCCGCAACAGCATCGGCGTGGTGACGGCGCTCAACCCGATCATCGGCTACAAGAACTCCACGAAGATCGCCAAGGAGGCGCTGGAAACCGGGCGCGGCGTCTACGAACTGGTGCTCGAACACGGCATCCTCAACCGCGACGAACTGGACGAGGTGCTCCGGCCCGAGAATATGATCCATCCCGTAAAACTGGCGATAAAACCGCGGCGCTAACTGATTTTTTTGTATTTTTGCGCAAACCACTCCGATCGCGATGCGCTATTTTCTGGAACTCAGGTACAACGGGGCCGCCTATTGCGGCTGGCAGCGGCAGCCCGACATGCCGTCGGTGCAGCAGACGCTCGAGAGGGCGCTCGCTACCCTGCTGCGGGAACCTGTCGAGGTGACCGGAGCGGGACGCACCGATACGGGTGTCAATGCCTCTTATTATGTGGCGCATTTCGATTGCCTGTCGCCCGTGCCCGACCCGGCGCATACGGTCTACAAGCTGAATTTCCTGCTGCCGGGCGACATTGCCGTGGGAAGCATGACGCCCGTGGACGACGGCGCGCACGCGCGTTTCGCGGCGCGCGAGCGCGAATACCGCTACTACATCGAGCCGCGCAAGAACCCTTTTACGCGGGGCACGACGTGGCAGTATTACGTGCCGCTGGATGTCGGGCGGATGAACGAGGCGGCGGCCTGGCTGCTGCGCTACGACGATTTTACGTCGTTCGCCAAGCTCAATTCGAACAACAAGACCAATATCTGCCGCGTCATGCACGCGGCATGGACGGTCGACGGGCAGGGCGTGCTCTGCTTTACGATCCGTGCCGACCGTTTCCTGCGCAACATGGTGAGGTCGCTGGTCGGGACGCTGGTCGACGTGGGGCGCGGGCGTTATAGCCCGCAGCAGTTCCGCGAGATCGTCGAAAGCCGCGACCTGTCGCGCTCGAGCGGCGGCGCCCCTGCGCAGGGGCTTTTCCTGAGCGATGTGGTCTATCCGCCGGAACTTTTCGAACGGAAGGTATTTTACTGATTTTTAATAAATATTATCGACTATGATTGGGACTATTATTTGGCTTATCGGTGTCTTCTGCGCAATATGGTGCGTGATGGACATCTTCAAGAAAAACATTTCGACCGCGGGAAAGGTGATCGCTTCGATCGTGGTGCTGCTCACCAGCTGGCTGGGTTTTGCGGTGTATTATTTCTACGCCAAAGACCACCTGCAGGAGTGGTTCAAGTGAAAGGCGGAATGGGTTTGAACTGAGGGAGATTTCATTGCGAATCTCCCTTTTTGTTTTGATATTGGATTTAAATGCCTATATTTGATCGCCAATTCCAACTTATATGAAAAAATCCCTGTGGACGCTGTTGGCTGTCGGATGGATGGTCACTTCTTCCGCGACACCTCCGGCGCATCTCGTAGATTCGCTGGAATCTGCTTACCAGGCGGAGCCGGATGCCCGCAAACGTGTCGATATTCTGCTGAACCTGAAAGACCTGAACGACTCCTCGGAAGACGAATTGTATTACAGTCGCAAGCTGTTCGACGAGGCGGCCGCCGTCGGTGACGGATTTGCCGTCGGGGCGTCGCTGGGTTCGCTCGCTGCGCACTACATCTCCTCGCCCGGTGCCGGGGATTCGCTCGCCCGGGTGCTGGCGCAGGCGGAGCCGCTGATGCGGGGCAGCGGCATGGAGGGGCTCGGGGCTTATTACCGCATGGTGGAGCTGGCACGCAGGATACAGGTTGCCGGGGCGGAGGAGTCCGCGCGGCTGTGCCGTGAATACATCGACTCGGTACGGACATTGCCCCCGGGCGATGTATACGAAGAGGCGTCGCGGCTCTTCCTGAAAGGCATAGCCGCCTTCAGGCTGGTCTCGGCCGAAGGAAACCTGCAGATGGAGCGCGGCCTGCCTTTCTGGAACGACGAACTCGCCCTGCTGGGGCGGATGCGTCCTACGGCACGCCGGAATTTCCATGCCAACCTGATCACCTGCCTGATCGCGGCTTACAGCAGTTTGGAAGACCAAAGCGGGCTGGTACATGCGGCCGACGGTTACCTTGCGATGCTCGACGATTATTACCGCGATCCGGAGATCGTACGGCGCAGGCCCTATATTTCCAAGGAGATGTCCTACTTGGTCTGTTACTATTCGATGTGCACCTCGCCGCTGCTCGACGAGCGCAATCTGCAGGCCTATTACGAGCGTTACCGCCGTTTCGCGGACTCCGCGGCGGCGGATGCGGGCAACCTGCTGACCAACAGGCAGGGATTCTATACGATCAGCGCAGAGTATTACAACCGCCGGGGCGATTACCCCAGGGCGCTGGCTTACCTCGATTCGCTGACGGTGCAGTTGCGTCCGGGCGGTGTCACGTCGCAGTTGGTGGCGATATCCGCTAACAAGGCCAAGATCCTCGAACGCATGGGGCGCTACAAGGAGGCATGCGGGGTTTATAACGAAGTGGTCGGCCTGCGCGATTCGCTCTCGTCGCACAGGTATGCCGAGAAGGTGGGCGAACTGGAAGTGCAGTATGGGCTGGACAAGGCCGAGCGTGATAAAGCATTGCTGCTGGCTCAGAAACGGCAGAACTCGCTCTACTTCGCCCTGACGATCCTGCTGCTGGCCATCATCGCCGTTGTCTACCTGTGGCGGAACCTGCTGCGCATCAAGCACCTGCAGCACAACCTGTCGGTCGAGTCGCAGCGCGCGCAGGAGAGCGAGCGGCTCAAGCGGGACTTCATGGGGTCGATGAGCCACGAAATACGCACGCCGCTCAATGCCATAAGCGGCTTTGCCGAGCTGATCGCCGGGGAGGATCTTTCGGAGGAGGAACGCCGGGAATTCGCACAGATCATCCGCGACAATACGCAGCTCTTTACTTCGCTGATCAACGATATGCTCGAAGTGTCGCAGCTGGATAATACGAGTGCCGAAATGCCCCGGAAGCTGCTCGACATCAGTAAGATTATCCGCGTCGAAATGGAACACCTGCCCGTAAAGGAGGGCGTTGAATACCGGCTGGAACTCGCGGCCCCGGAGATCGTATTCCCGTTGCACCGGAGTTACGTGTCGCTGCTCGTACGCGAGTTGCTGAAGAATGCCGTCAAATTCACCGAACAGGGATCCGTGACTGTCGAATGCGGCCTGACGGGGCCCGGTACGCTGACCTTGTCGGTCACCGACACCGGCTGCGGCGTGGAACCCGGGCTGGCGGAAAGGGTTTTCGATCGCTTCTACAAGGTCGATCCTTTTGCGCAGGGGCTTGGACTGGGCTTGAGCCTCTGCCGGCTGATCGCGGAGAAATTGGGCGGAACGATCGGGCTCGACACGACCTATACCGGGGGTGCACGGTTCGTGGTGACGCTCCGGGATACCTGACCTGCAGCTTTCTCCTTAATTATTTATGCAGCAGCATAAACATAATTACAATGCCCACCAGATAGTCTTTCAACGGCGTTCGCAGTAAAAAGCTCGCCCGCTGAATCTCCGAAGTAACCTGCCGGACGGTCAGGTTGAATTTTTCCGCAATTTGATGGTAAGTCATATCTTCCAGACGGCTTGCCAAAAATACATTACGGGTAAGAGACGGCATCTTGGCCAGTTCACGCCGGTAAATCTCGATTATTTCGGATTGGAACAGTTTGCCGATCTGTTCTTCGTTGGATAATGTATTGATGCTCGATTCGATCCGCCATTGTTCCTTTTTATAAAGTTCACTTTGGGCTTTGAGCATGGATTTGCGCTTGCGCAGGTGCGAAATACAGCGAGTCTTGACGTAATTGTAAATATAGCCTTTGATATTCACGTCGAAGTCAAGGTGTTCCCGGTGTTCCCACAAATACATGAAGCCGTCGGTCGTAATATCCGTTGCCATCTCCATGTCATTTATATAGGAGTATGCGATTCGGATAAAACGCTCCTTGTCGTTGAACAGCTTGTCGAACTCTTCGGCTGTCAATATTTTCGTCGGCTTCCCCATCCCAATCTTTCGATACTGTTTCCAAAGATAGTAATTATTCCCGAAAATGCAATTCGAGGATTCATCCCCGGTTTGTCGTTTTGGATGTTTTGAAAGCGCCTGCCAAAAAAGGAATGAAACTATTTTTCAGGAAAAAATAAGGCTCCGGGAAGCGAAATAAGATGGTCAAACCGCTTGTTGTCAGGATGTTGACTAATTAAATAATTTTACATTATTATTAAATATATTTATTTGTGAAAAAGGCTGTAAACTCGGTTCGCTCATGCGTTTAAAAAGAGAAAGCAATGAAGCCGGTATATAATTTAATTGCAAGATAATGGATCAAGAGGTAATATACAAAGCCCTGCGCGGCGAAGCGACCCCAGGTGAGCTGGAACAGGTAGCACGGTGGCATGCCGAAAATCCGGAGGAATTCCAGCGTTGTGCGGATGAGGTGCACATGCAGATCGACATGATGGAGCTGTACGGCGAGGAGATCCGGCCGGCAAGCTGGATCGTTGCGCACTGGAGGTCGGTAGTCCGTATTACCGTACAGGCCGCCGCCATGCTCGCCATCGGGCTGTTCGTCGGGGGATATATCAGTAAGGAGCGCACCTACGATATGCTTGCCGGGCAAATCAACACGTTGCAGGTTCCTTACGGCCAACGCCTGAAGTTCACGCTTCCGGACGGTTCGAGCGTTCAGCTCAATTCCGGCGCGAGGATCGAATACCCTACCGTGTTCAAGAAAAATCTCCGCAAAGTGAAGCTTTCCGGCGAGGCGGTGTTCGATGTCGAACACGACGAAGATCGTCCGTTCGTCGTAGAAACTTTCGCATCCGATATTCGGGTGTTGGGTACGAAATTCAATGTAATCGCCGATGAAAGGCACCAACGCTTTTCGACCGCATTGCTCCGGGGGCGGGTGCAAATTACAAACCGGCTCGACCCTATGCAAAAAGACCTTATCCTGAAACCCAATGATATTGCCAATCTCTCGAACGGTCATCTTTTCATCGAACCGATAACCGATCCGGAAATACTGTGCTGGACCGAAGGCCTTATCAGCATTTCGGGCCTGCCTTTCGACGAACTGATGGAGAAGTTCGAGCGGGCGTTCGACGTGAAGATCGACATCACCCTTACGACTCTTCCGAACATCAAGAACGTCAGCGGTAAAATCCGTGTGAACGACGGCATCGACAAAGCCCTTCACATTTTGCAATATACCGCCGATTTCTCTTACAGGAAAGATTCGGATACGAACGTAGTGACGATATACTGACGTGAAAACCTGATTGTCTAACCTTAAAAACGAATATTGCCTATGAAAACGTAGTCAGCCACTTATGCTGCTCGTTCAACGAAAAAAGCCTGCGGAGGTAGAGATCCGCAGGCCGGATAATAGATTGAATCGAGCTTTCTGAGATACTAATTAACCTATTATCTAAACTTTGCAAAGATATGAATAAAACAGTATTCTTCAACAAGTTTCGAAGACTGTTTGGGTTCGTATTGACAATCTCTTTGCTGGGAAGCGTACTTACGGCGTCCGCACAGAATGCCCGGGTTTCCATCAAAATGGAAAACGCTCCCATTTCGCAAGTCATGAAAGAGATTGAAAATCAAACTCGTTACTTGTTTATCAACAAAGGCGTCGATACCAAAAACAAAGTCAGTATCAACGCTGTCCAAAAAACGATCCAGGATGTGTTGGCACAACTGTTCGCCGGCACGGAAATCGCTTACCGGATCGATGAATCCTACATTATCCTGACCAAAAAGAACGATGCGGGGAATCCGGTTTCCGTGACCGGAAAAATCAGGGATGCGAACGGCAATCCGATCGTTGGGGCCAGCGTCCTCATTCAAGGGACTACGGTTGGCGTCAGCTCCGACGCCGATGGTGCGTTTGCGCTTCAGGTACCCCCCCCCGCAGCAGACAGACAGCTGGAAATCAGTTTTATCGGTTATAATCCTGTGTCTTTCGTCGTGGGCAGCCGGACTGCTTTCGATGTTACGCTTGAAGAGGCCGCTTCCGAAATCGAGTCGGTCGTGGTCACTGCTCTTGGTATTAAGCGTTCGGAGAAGGCCGTAGCCTACAACGTACAGCAGGTCAAGGCCGAGGACATCACGACCGTCAAGGATGCCAACTTCATCAACTCGCTGACGGGTAAGGTGGCGGGCGTCACGATCAACACCTCGTCATCGGGGGTCGGCGGCGCATCGAAGGTGACCTTGCGCGGTAACAAATCCATCAGCCAGTCGTCGAACGCACTCTACGTCATCGACGGCATTCCGATGTATAACTTCGGCGGTGGCGGCGGAACGGAGTTCGATTCGCGCGGTGCGACGGAGTCCATCGCCGACATCAACCCCGAGGATATCGAGTCGATGTCGGTGCTGACGGGCGCCGCAGCTGCGGCTCTCTACGGTTCGGAAGCCGCGAACGGAGCCGTGATGATTACGACGAAGAAAGGCCAGGCCGGAAGGTTGAAAGCTACGTTTTCGAGCAATACGGAATTCTTAAACCCTTTCGTGCTGCCTGATTTCCAGAACCGTTACGGTACGGGGCTGAACGGCCAGCGCAGCGGCTCGAGCATTTACAGCTGGGGTGAGAAATTGCGTCGGGAGGCCCGCTACGGTTATACGCCGAACGATTATTTCGAGACGGGGCATGTCTATACCAACGCCGTTACGGTTTCGGGCGGTACGGACAAGAACCAGACCTATTTTTCGGCAGCTTCGGTCAACTCGGACGGAATCATCCCCAACAACGAGTACGACCGTTACAATTTCACGTTCCGCAACACTTCGTACTTTCTGAAAGACCGGCTCAAGCTCGATGCGAGCGCCAGCTACATCTATCAGAAAGACCAGAACATGACCAACCAGGGCGTTTATTCGAACCCGCTGGTTCCGGCCTACCTGTTCCCGCGGGGCGAGAATTTTGACCTGTACCGTCGCTTCGAGCGTTACAACGAAGGGACGAAACTCATGGAGCAGTTCTGGAGTACGGACATGGAAGGCGGTGACTTGCGCATGCAGAATCCCTACTGGATCAACTACCGCAACCTGCGCAACACGGACAAGAAGCGTTATATGCTGTCGTTCTCGGCCAGCTACGACATTCTTCCGTGGCTTAATGTTGCCGGACGTGTCCGCATTGATAATTCGAATTCGCTCTACACGCAAAAACTCTATGCCTCGTCGAACACCACGATTACGGAAGGCGGCAAAAACGGCCACTATACCGAAGCCCGTGCTTACGACACGCAGACCTACGCCGATCTGATGGTAAACATTAACAAGACTTTCGGCGAGGATTGGTCTCTGAACGCGAATATCGGCGCCTCGATCAACAATATCAAGACCGATGAGTTGTCATACCGTGGGCCGATTCAGGAGAACGGACTTCCCAACATATTCAATGTTTTCGATCTGGATGACACGAAAAAACGTGCCGAAAAGGTCGGCTGGCACGACCAGACGCAGTCGATTTTCGCCTCGGTCGAAGTAGGTTGGAAACAGATGCTTTACCTCACGGTGACGGGGCGTAACGACTGGGCTTCGCAACTGGCCAATTCGCCCGAGTCGTCGTTCTTCTACCCGTCGGCAGGCCTGTCGTGGGTGCCTTCTTCTACCTGGGATTTGGGCAAGGCGTTCAGCTACCTGAAGATCCGCGGTTCGATCGCCTCGGTAGGTATGCCGTTCCCGCGTCACCTGACGGTTCCGACCTACGAATACGACGCTACGAACAAAGTGTGGAAAGACAAGACGCACTATCCCATCGGCGACCTGAAGCCGGAGCGTACCATTACCTATGAGGTCGGTCTGGATGCCCGTCTGTGGCAGCACATCAACCTTTCGGCTTCGTGGTACCGGGCCGATACGAAAAACCAGACCTTCGACCCGTCGCTGCCGCCCTCGTCGTCCTATACGACCATCTACCTGCAAACCGGGCATGTCCGCAACACGGGTGTCGAACTCTCGCTCGGGTACGACAACCAGTGGCGGGACTTCCGCTGGGCGACGAACTTCACCTATTCGTGGAACAAGAACGAGATCATCGAACTGGCGGCCAGTGCCGTGAATCCCGTCACGGGCGAAGCGTTGAATCTGACCAAGTTGGACATCAAGGGGCTGGGCAAGGCGAAATACATCCTCAAAGAAGGCGGTACGCTGGGCGACCTTTACACGACGTCCGATCTGCGTTTCAACGACAACGGTTATGTCGAGGTGGACAAGAACGGCAACCTGCTGATGACCGACGAAGGCGAGGACATCTATCTCGGATCGGTTTTCCCGAACCATAACCTCGCATGGCGCAACGATTTCAGCTATAAAGGCATCAACCTCGGCATCCTGTTCACGGCCCGCCTGGGCGGCGTCTGCTATTCCGCGACGCAGGCCAACCTCGACCTGTACGGTGTTTCCGAGGCATCGGCCGCTGCACGCGACGCGGGCGGTGTGTTGATCAACGGCCGTGAGATGGTCGATGCGCAGAAGTGGTACCAGGCCATCGGCTCGCAGTCCGGTCTGCCGCAATATTATCTCTATTCCGCGACGAATGTCCGCTTGCAGGAGTTGTCGCTGGGTTACACTTTCCCGCGCAAGTGGTTCCGCGACAAAATGGGACTCACGGTGTCGTTCGTAGGGCGTAACCTGTGGATGGTCTACTGCAAAGCGCCGTTCGACCCCGAAGCCGTCGCTTCGACGGGGCTGAACTACCAGGGCATCGACTACTTCATGATGCCCTCGATGCGCAACCTCGGTTTCAATGTCAAATTCCAATTCTAAAGCGCAGAAACTATGAGAAAGATCAATATGAGATGGCAGCCGGTGTTGCTGTCGGTCGCGCTGTTCGGATTGGCCGCCTGCACCGGTGATTTCGAAGAGATCAACCGCAATCCCAATCAGGTTACGGATGACCAGATGGATGCCCTGAATTACAAGACCGGGACGAAATTCAAGGCGCTGCAAAGTCTTGTGATTCCGGTACAGGAGCATATGTACCAGTTCAACGAATCGCTTTCGGGCGGGCCGTTCGGCGGTTACATCGGTGCTACGGTCGATACATGGCAGACCAAGTTCGAGACCTATAATCCCTCGGCCGACTGGCGTAAATGGCCTTTCGCCAACGTCATCACCGAGACCTATACCCCCTATAAGGGCATCATCAACGGCACGGAAGACGAAGTGGCCATCGCTTTCGCCCGCCTGTTGCGTGTGGCCATCATGCACCGTGTGACCGATTCCTACGGCCCGATCCCCTACACGAAGCTGGAAAGCAACGAGTCGATCTATGTGGAGTACGACTCGCAGGAGGCGGTCTATACGAAGATGTTCGAGGAGCTGGACGAGGCCATCGAGATACTGGGCCGCAATACGACGCTCCCAGCCGAAGCATGGAGCCGCTACGACGGCGTCTATTACGGCAATATCGCGCAGTGGCTCAAATATGCCAATTCGCTCAAGCTGCGGATGGCGATGCGTCTTTCCTACGTGAAGCCCGGCATTGCCCAGGCCAAAGCCGCCGAGGCAATCGCCGGCGGCATCATCACGGCCAATGCCGACAATGCGGCGATGCACGCTGCCGAGAACCGCACGACGCTCATCTACAACGACTGGGGCGACCACCGTGTCGGAGCCGACATCATCAGCTACATGGACGGCTACAAAGACCCGCGTCTGGAAAAGATGTTCCTGCCCAACGATACCGACGTATACGTGGGTATCCGGATCGGTATCGACGTGGCGGGGAAATCGACGGCCATGTCGAAATATTCGAACATGATCGTGGCCTCTGCGACGCCCTACCTGTGGTTCAACGCTGCGGAAGCGACCTTCCTGCGTGCGGAATACGAACTGCGCTGGGGATCGGCCGAGACGGCGAAGACACTCTATGAACAGGCTGTCCGGCTTTCGTTCGAGGAGCGGGGAGCATCGGGGGCCGACGCCTACCTGGCCGACGCCACGAAGAAGCCTGCGCCTTATACCGACCCGCTGGGCAATTACAGCGCATCGGCCCGGAGCGAGATCACCGTTCCCTGGGAAACGGCTGTGGCATCTACCGATGCGGAGGCCGTGAAAGAACGCAACCTCGAACGCATCATCGTGCAGAAGTGGATCGCCATCTTCCCGCTGGGCGTCGAGGCGTGGTCGGAACACCGCCGCACGGGGTATCCCAAGCTGTTGCCCGTGCCTACCGACAAATCGGGCGGCACCGTGAATGTGGAACAGGGTGCCCGCCGTCTGCCGTATCCCGTCGAGGAGTACCAGCAGAACAACGCAAACCTCCAGGCGGCAATCCAGACACTCGGTGCGGAGCAGCAGAACGGCGACCGTTCGGGCGATGTCATGGGAACCCGCGTATGGTGGGATTGCAAACCGTATAACAAGTAATCGCTATGAATATGAAACCAAACCGAATGATACGTTTCTTCGTCCTTTGTGCCGCCGTCGCAACGTTTGCGGCCTGCAACGACTGGACGGAGATGGAAACGGTGGACAGCAAGGTCGAGAAGCCCTGGGAGCAGGATCCGGCACTATGGGCCGAATACACCGCAGCGCTGAGGGCCTATAAACAATCGGAGCACTTCATTGTTTATGCCCGCCTGCACAACTCGCCCGAAAAGGCATCGAGCGAGCAGGATTTCATGCGCTGCCTTCCGGATTCGCTGGACATCGTGACGCTGACCAACGCCGACAACTTCTCGAAGTTCGACGCCGAAGATATGGACGCCATGCGCGAGAAAGGGACGAAGGTACTTTACCAGGTCGATTATGCCGCACGCGCGGAAGAGTTCGCCGATATGCAGGCGCTCGATGCCTATCTGGATCGGGTTGTCGCCGCCGTCGCCGCCAACGGCATGGACGGCTACTCGTTTACGACCGACCCGCTGGCGACGGACGCCACGGCCCGCATCGTCGAGAAATTCGCTGCGGCGAAATCCGAGGGCCAGCTCCTCGTCTTCGAGGGCAACCCGCTGTCGCTGGCTGCTGCCGACCGTCCCAGGGTCGATTTTGTCGCCCTCGATACGGAGAAACTCGAAAATGTGCAGGAGGTGAGGCTCCGGGTGATGAATGCCACGGGGTATGCCGGTATCGCGCCGGAGAAGCTGCTGCTGGCGGCCGAGATCAGCGCACCCCTGCTGGATGAGGATCGCACGGAGTTCGCGGCCGTCGAGGAGATGTCGCGCCGCGTCATCGAGTTCGGCCCGCTGGGCGGTCTTGCAGCTTATAACATCGCTGAGGACTATTACCATGCGGAGATGAACTACCAGACGATCCGCAAGGCGATCCAGACGTTAAATCCCGCTAAATAGTGAACGCCATGAAAAAATACGGAAAATATCTGATTGCAGCCGTCGCGGGGCTCGTGTTTTTCGCGGCCTGCGACAACTACGAAGCCGACGACCACAAGTTCGGGAACGCCGTTTATCTCGACGTCGCTGAAACGAACGAGGTGCAGCTTACGACCTTCGGCAACAATAAACCGACCTACGACTGCGCCTTGCAGGCGGAGCTGACCTATCCTGCGGGACAGGATGTGGCGGTGACGCTCACGGTCGACCCGTCGCTCGTCGGGACGTACAATGCCCGCTACGGTACGGAGTGGACGATGCTCGATGCCAAGTATTATGAACTGTCGGCCGGGAGTGTCACGATTCCCGCAGGGAAAACGACCTCGGACGTCGTAACCCTGAAGCTCAAGGAGCTGATGGGCCAAGGCGAGGAGCAGGCCGGCGCACTCCCCATCGACGAAACCTATCTCCTCCCCGTGCGCATCGGCCATGCTTCGATGGACGTGCTTCGCGGCTCCGACGTAGCCTATTATGTCGTCAAACGCTCTTCGGCCATCACGGTCGCAGCGCAGCTCACCGACAACTGGATCGAATTCCCGACCCTCGACAAGTATTCCGAAAGCAGCAAGGCCTGGAACGGTCTGACGGCTGTAACTTATGAGGCGTTGATTTATATCGACGACTTCATGACGAGCAATGCTTCGGGCAACCCCGTCAGCATCTCGTCCGTCATGGGTGTCGAACAGTATCTGCTGCTGCGCATCGGCGATACGAACTTCGAGCGTCAGCAGTTGCAGTTCGACGGTTCGGGTGCCGGATCGTCCTTCGGGAAGATTCCTGGGCGCGACGCGACGAAGAACCTCGACAAAGGCCGCTGGTACCATGTCGCCTGTACATATGACCAGGCGGCGCGTACCGCACGCATCTATGTCGATGGCCGACTTCAGAGCGAAGCGACCGAGGTCGGCATCTCGGCGCAGAGCAAGAAGAACCAGATCAACCTGGCCATGCGGGCGCTCTACGACCTGTGGAATACGGCCCCGGAAAACGAAAAGCCCCAGTACGAGACCGACGACACGGGTTACAACAAGCTGGGCGAGGCCTATCAGTTCTTCCTCGGCCGCTCCTACGACGATTACCGTCCTCTGAACGGCAAGGTCGCCGAGGCCCGCGTCTGGTCGGTGGCCCGGACGCCCGAACAGATTTGGGAGAGCATGTACGAGATCGAGAACCCGCAGGACGACCCGACGCTTCTTGGCTATTGGAAGTGCAACGACGCTTCGGGAAATACGGTCAAGGACTACTCGATGTACGGCAACGACGGCGTAGCCAAGTACGATATTATCTGGCCTCAGGGCATCGAGATTCCGAAACTTAACGAAAACAACGAGTGATTATGAAGACGATTTTTAATTTGCAAACAGGGATGGTGACGCTTCTTTGTACGGCGGTATTCGCGGGCCTTACGGCCTGCGAAGCCGATACCGTGGAACGGGAAGGCGGAAAACTCCCCGATAAGGAACCGTTGGAAACCGTATCCGGGATGCTGCGCAGCGGTAATTCTTCGGAAAAGACGATAGACGTGCTGCTGACCGAAGGCGGCGGCGGGTTCGTGATGAGGAATTTCTATTTCCAACAGACAAAACCGGCCTCCGACGGTTTTTCGCTCGACGCATGGGTCGACGCAACCCTGCTCGACGATTACAACGCTGCCGATGGGGTCGAACGAACCCTGCTTCCGGAAGCGAATTACGAATTCCCCGACGGTAAGGTGCTCGACCTCTCGTCCGAGGCGCAGCGCTCGGCGCTGAAACGTGTCAAATTCACGGCGGCGGGGCTCGCTGCCGGAG
>OMEB01000770.1_pt1 | contig 14635 bp, 15 predicted proteins | sample 1645311 | NCBI WGS metagenome assembly OMEB01 (sample SAMEA103958119, study PRJEB25191) | human gut metagenome | biome: human-associated habitat [ENVO:00009003]; feature: intestine environment [ENVO:2100002]; material: feces | place: Germany | collected 2013/2015 | reverse complement strand
GGATCTGGTTGAGGCCCTGGTTGGCCTTGGACGCGTTGACGACCTTGCCCTGGTAGGTCACGGTCACCTGCTTGCCCTGGTAGGTGTCCACGAGGCTCTGCAGGCTGGTGGTCTTGAAGCCGGTGCCGTCGGAATTGCCGATCTTGTCCTTGCCGATGGTGCCGAACTGGTTGGTCACGTCCGTGCCGGACGCCGTGGTCGCGTGGAAGGAGCCGTCCACGTGTTCGGCACGGTGAACGTGGCCTTGAAGTCACGGGTCTCGCCGTTGGTCGCGGCCGCGGAATCCTTCCACGTGCCGTCCACGCTCTTGATCTTCTTGTCGATCTTGGTGACGTTGGTCTTGATCTGGGTGGAACCGAGGGTCTGGCCGTTGCTCATCCTGACGCTGCCGCCGATCGTGGTGGACACGAGGATCGGGATTCCCTGGGCGTCGACGACGAGATAATAGCCCTCCGGCAGGGTCAGGTTCAGACTGCCCGTGGCGGAGGTCTGGTTGGTCTTCACGGACGCGGCGGTGGACTGCAGGGTGCCGGCGACCTTGCGCAGCGTGTCCGAATTGGTCTTCAACCGCAGGAGCTGTTCGGCGGCGTTACGGCCTTCGGACGTGTTGTAGGTCACGCCGTTCTTGTTCAACGCGGCCTTGACCCACGCGTCGGTCGTGGCGTCCGGGGATGAGGCGCTCACGCTCTTCACGTTCGCGCCGTCCTTGACGACGTCGTTGTATCCAGCGACCTTGTACACGGTGAAGCTGTGTCCGGCGAGGGTGCTGCCGTCGCCCGCGTTCAGGGTGAGCGTGCCGTCGGCCGCGAACGCGGCTCCCGGAACGCACAACGCGGCCAATGCGGCGGCGGTCGCGCACGCGGCTGAGATCTTCTTCATATCCATACTGGATGTCTCCTTTGATAGGGATTCTTCTGTTTTCTGCACGGACGGCTCACGCTGCCGTGGAAGTCCGATATCGTCGGCGTCCGCTTTCGGATCGCCGGCCGGTTGCCGGATCTCTCAACCATTCCCACGCGCACATGGCCGTATGAGCGCAGATATTCGAACGGGTGGCACCCCAATAAGATGGATGGGGGCGTGGGCCGTTCTTTCGGACGAGCCACGCCGGCCTTGTACGGCATCCACGGTCCGGGAAAGGAAAAGGGCGGGATGTTGGAGAATCCTCCAACATCCCGCCCGTGGCGTCACTCATGCCGTATGGCGGATCCGAACGGTCATCGGATCATTTGGCGGCATGCACGCCGTGCTTGACGGTCGAGGTCCTGCGACGTGCGCCCAAGAGGGTCACGCCGACACCGCCGAAGGCGATGAGGGACAGCAGGACGCCGCCGATGGCCATGCCGGTCTTGGCGAGATCCTCGCGGTAGCCGCTCCAGTCGTCGGTGTTCGAGTCCACGGTGGTGTCCTCGCATAGGGTCCTGTCGCCGACCTTGACCTGCTTGAGGCCTGTCGTGTCGGACGCGTCGCCGTCGACCTTCGTGTCGCCGGTCTGGTTGCCGTCGGTGGGCTGCTGGCCGCCGAACTGGTCGGTGACGGGGCATTCGACGAGCGGCGTGCCGGTGACCTTCACACGGTCGGTGTGCTTGCCGCCCTGCTCGACGCCCTTCAACGTGCCGGTGATGATGGTGGACTCGCCGGGCTTGAGCACGAGGGTGTCCCAATCGTCCGGATACTTCAGGTCCGTGACGTCGCCTTCGCCGGCGATGGTCCTGTCGACCATCTTGAGGTCCTTGGCGAGATACCAGGCGCCCTCACCGGTCGAGGAGTCCGTCTTGGACGTGTTGGTGATCTTGAACGCGATCTGCTGGCTGTCTCCGGCCATCTTCAACGCGTCCTTCACGTCGTCGCGGTCGCCGGCCTGTTCGCCGGAGGCCACGTCGTACTTCTCGATGTGGATCGACGGGGTCATGTCCGGGGTGCGGGTCCACACGATGTTGGACTGGAACTCCTTGTCGTTGAAGATCTCGGTGAACTGGTTCTCGACGCGTTCGGACACCTTCAGGCGCTTGCACTGGATGTACGCGCGCCAGCCGTTCTCATGCGCGTTGTCCGCGGACACGAGGGCACGGTACGCTTCGGTCGCCTCGACGGTGACCTGGCCGTTGGCGTCGGCCGTGGCGGTGAACAGTTCGCCGCCGAGCTTCGAGCTGTCGAAGCCGTTGCCGGCGAGCTTGTCGCCCTTGGCGGCGAGCACCTTGCCGTCCCTGTACAGGTCGCGGGTCGCGTACACGGCCCACTGGCCCGTGTACTGGTCGAACTCGGTGTTCAGCGGATCCACGATCCTCCACTGGCTGACCTGCGGGTAGGCGCGGTCGGCCGGGATGACGGAGCTGTCGAGCTGGTAGAGGAAGGTGCGGTCCTTGTACACGCTTCTGCCGTCGATGCTTTCGCCGCCGACCTTGACGGTCACGTCCTTGGCCGGGTTGACGGGCTTGAGCGGGTTGGACACCTCGTTGGTCTCCACGGTCGTGTCGTTGGTGACCTGGATGGCCTTGTTCCTGACCGTGTACCCATCCTTGACCTTGACGACCTTGTACGGCATGACGACCTGGTAGGTCTGGCCGAGGAGGTTCTGGTCGATGGCCGGATCGTTGAGCGGATCATGCTTGCCGTTGGTCGAATACTTGGCGAGGTCCTTCGGCTGGGGGTCGCCCTTGACGGTGACGCCCTTCTTCGGGATCCACGTGTCCACGGTCTTCGCGTACACGTATGCGACGCCGTCCTTGATCTGGATGTTGAACTTTCCGGTCACGTCCTTGCCGGACTGGTCGAGCACCTCGATCTTGGATTCGTCGATGGCGACGTACTCGTCGTCGAAATCGTCGGTGATGCCGGCCTTCCACACGCGGTACGCGTTGTTGGTCTGCTTCAGGTCGAGGGTGACCAGATAGTTGCCGGTATCGCCCAGCAGCATGGTCTTCCCGTCGATGCTGACGGTCGGGTCGCCCTGCTCCTTGGACTGGTTGTCCTTCTTGGAGGGGTTGTGGACCGGCGGCAGGTTGTCGACGATGTTCGACGGGGTGATCATGTTGTTCAGCGTGAGCGCCCACTGGTTGGCCACTTTGCGGTCGACGGGAGCGTTCTTCGCGACGGTGCCTTCGAAACGGACCTGCACCTGCGGGTTCGTGCCGGCCTTCCAATGTTCGGCCACGTACTTGTTCGAGTATGTGATGGTGAACTTGTGCGCCGCGGTGTCCCATGCGACCGTGTAGTCGCCTTCGACGCCCATCTGCGGGTCGCTGGTGGTCAGCTGTCCGCCGGTGGCGAGGTCGGTGATCTCAAGGGTCTGCTGGTCGGGTTCGAGGTACTGGTCGTACACGTCGGTGTCCTGGATGGACACGATCCGGTATCCGAGGTCGGCGGGCAGTTTCGGCTGCGTGGTGAGACGGTATTCGACCTTCTGGCCCGGATACACGACCTTGTCGTCGGCGTCGTTGTTCGCGCCGCCCTGGCTGCCTTCGGCGATGACCTTCTTCTTGACCGGTGGGACGTAGCCGCAGATGTGCGGTTCGTTGGTCGGCTGGGACTCGTTGTTGACCTTCTCGGAACCCGAGTTGGTCAGCTTGGAGCCGTCGGGGTTCTCGCAGAACGTGAGCTCGTCGCCCGCGGCCTTCCTGAAGTCCTTGCGGACCTGGGCCGCGCCCTTGCCGTTGGCGAAGTTCACCACGCCAGGCAGGAGCAGGCTGATCTGCTTCGGATTCTTCAATCCGGCCTGCGCGGCACGGTACTCCGGCTTCGCGGTCGCGGTGACCTTGGTGCCCTGGACGGTGATGTCGAACTGGTCGGTCACATCCCTGCCCTTGTTCGCGATGTCCGCGACGGAGGATGCCGCGTCGGTCGTGGCGTCGGCCTCGTACACGCGGATCTTCGACTTGTCGGACGTGAGATCCCAGATGTAGTCGGCCTTGGCGTAATCGTCGGTCAGCTTGATGTCGGTGACCTTGACGAGATCGGACGCGATGACGCCGTTGACCACGGACGCGACCTGGTCGCCGTCGAGGAACTTCTGGGTGTCCGCTCCGGTCTTGTTCGTCTCGTCCGGATCGACCACGGCCTGCCAGGTGCCGTCATCGCCGAGCTTGATCCAGCTCTTGTCCGGGTTCGGGCTCCACTCCCTGACGGGCGGCTCGTTGCCGGGCACGGTTTGCTGGTTCCATTTCTCATGCGCACCTTGCGGTCCGCCGCCTGGTTGTAGGTCGTGTCGAGCAGCGGCTGTTTCGCGGTGATCCACACCCTGCCATCCTGCTTGTGCACGTCGAACAGGCTGTTCGCGTCCTTGCCGTCGATGGTGACGGTCACGGTCGCGGAGTCCAGGTCGATGTTCCTCGCGCTCTTGGAGAAATCATCGCCCAATTCGTAGGAGCTCATCTTCCTGGCGAGGTTCTTCGGCAGCAGGCCGTTGACGGTCACGCCGAAATCGTCCTGCTGGACGAACGTGTGCGTGTCCGCGTTGACCTTGTTGCTCCACGCCGTGTCCTCGGCCGTGGCGGCCTGGCCCTGGTCGGCGCTCCATACCTTGTCGGGCTTCGGGTTGCGCACGTAGACCGGCGGCTCGTTGGTCGGCTGGGATTCGTTGTTCCACTTCTCGGAGGCCTTGTTGGTCAGCTTCCTCTGGTCGGCCGCGGCCTGCGCGTTCGGAACCTGCTTGACGATGCCGCCGATGTACAGTTTGACCTTGCGGTCCTTGGTGCCGAACGCGGTCTTCGTGAGGAACGACTGCTTCGCGGTCGCGGTGGTCGTGTGCTTCGCGGTGTCGACCGTGATGTCGAACTGGTCGGTCACGTCCTTGCCGTCCACGTACACCTTGACCTGGTCCTTGTGGTTCCAGTCGATCCACTGGGCCGAAGCGGTCCAATCATCGGTGATCGCGTAGGAGGTGAACGGGTTGAGCAGGTGCGCGGGGATACGGCCGTTGACCACGGCGCCGATCGCGTCGCCGGTCACGAACGTGCGGTTGTCGTTCGTATGCTGCGGATCCTCGGCCGTCAGGGCGCCGTTGGAGTCCAACACCCACACCTTGTCGGGCTTCGGAGTGACCTTGCCGACCTGTTCGCTGTTGCCGGTCTGGCAGTGGCTCTTGTCCGCATTGCCGTATTCGTCGCCGGTCCAGCAGGCCTGGCTGTCGTCCGGGATGGTGTAGTCCGTGCCGGTCGGGGTCGCGGACTGGGGCACGTTCAACGTGTATTGTCCGGAGACCGGGTTCGGCACGTGCGCCTTGACGACGCGTTTGCCCGCATGGGAATCGTCCACCGTGATGTCGGCCTTGACGGTGTTGCCGTCCTGGTCGGTCACGGTGATCTTCGAATAGTCGTCCTTGTCGGTGCCGCCGATCAGGACCTTCTGGCCGGTCACGTCGATCGTGTCGTACAGCCAGAAATGCTCGGACGCGTTCGACTGGGCGGTGATGTGCGCCGTATACAGGCTGCCGGAAGCGATCTGCTGGGCCTCGGCGGTGACCTGCTGGCCCGCCATGTTGGTGAGCTTCTTCGACGGCAGCGGCGAGACCGGCTTCCAGGATTCCTTCGCGTCCTGAGCGCCCATATGGCTGGCCGCGGCCTTCATATGGCCCTGCTTGCCGACGGTCACATCATAGTAGTAGGAGCCGGCCGGCCAGACCTTCCAGGTCCTGTCGACGTCCTTGTAGCCGAACGAGACGCTTTTGGTCGTGTTGTTGTTCTGGGTGAACTGCTTGGACGCGGTACGGGTCGTGCCGTCCAGACCGGTCCAATGCAGCGTGACGGTGCCCGTCACGTCCTCGGAGATCGTGCTGCCGCCACGGCTGGTGGTGATCGCGTCGGAAACGTCATCGGTCGAACCGGCCTGGGTGAACAGGCCACCCGCCTGCGTGCTGACGGTCAGATCGTAGTCGACCGGCGGTTCGTCCTGGTCGAGGACGATGGCGACGACGGCGCGCGGGGCTTTGCTCATCTCACGGGCCGCGAGACTGTTGATGGAAGTCTGTCCGTCAGAGAAGAACAAACGGGTCGTGTAGTTGGCTCCCTGATACGAATAGGTGCCGTTCGGGATGCCGGAGGCGTTGTAGGCCGCCTTCCACTGGTCCGCGCTGAAGGAGCCGTTGGCGCCCGTGTACCAGTCGCCGTTCGCGCCGGGCGTGTGCACGAAGCCCACGGACACGAGGCGGCAGGTCGGATTCTGGTTGCCCGAAGCCTTCGAACGGGCCACGCATTCGGCGTTCGCGCCGTTCACGGCCTCGTCGATGGCGCTGTTGGACTCGCTGCCGTCCATCGACTTCACGCCGACGGATCCCATGGCGGATTTCACATTCTCGCGTCGCCCGTGCCCGTGCCGTCACCGGAGCCGCCGCCACCGTCGGCGGCGAACGCGCCGACGACCGGGGACGCCAGCGTGGCCGCGGCGACCAGGCCGGCTATCGTGGCCTTGCCCCATTTCTTGTTCTTGTTGGAACCCAATGTTCCGTCTCCTTTCAGAGATTCTGCTTGCAGAACGTCCCGCCGTGCGGGCGGGACGGGACGGCGGGAACGCACGTTCCCTGCGCGGTTCCCCTCACGGGGACCGGCCCATCCAATCCGTTCCACGCGCGCACGCCTCGATAAGGGGCAATATTGGTTCGGGGTGGTATGCCGTGCGGACGAAAACGGCCCCGTCCATTGTTGGACGGGGCCTGCGGAAAGGACAAGGGAAAAATGAATCATCCAAGCGGACAGAATTTATCCGGCTGGCAATTGTATTGATCCCCAGTATTGTCTTCCCAGTCGTAGTGGATGCTTGGCGTGGGGGAGTTCCCGCTCGGGGAGCCGCCACCCTGGCCTTGCGATCCGCCTGAATACGATCCGCCGGAATAGGACCGTCCACCGGCGGAACCGGACCAGCCGCCGGACGAATACGAACCGTACGAGTACGAGCGTTGCGCCTGCTGTGCGGCGGCCGCCTGGGCTGCGGCCTCCTGTTCGGCCTGCGCCTTCGCGGTGGCCTCGGCGTCGGCCTGGTCCTTCGCCGTCTTCGAATCGTTCACGGCCTTGACGGCCTTGGCGATTGCGTCGGCGTCGCGCTTGGCGATGGCCTGCTTCAACGCGTCACGGGTCTTATCGTCCTGGACCTTGCCTTCCGTCGCCCTGTACAGTCCGTCCGCATCGTCCACCGTCTTGTCGAGCTTCGACGATTCGACCGCCCTGACCGCGGCCTGCAGCGTCTTCGCATCCGCCTTCACGCTCCTGGCCGTCTTGTCCGCCTTGGCGGTGGCCTCGTCCAGACCGGTCTTGTCGGACGCGTCGCACTTGACCATGGCGGGCGTCTCCGCCCCAACGGCCCGTTTGAGCGCGTCAAGGGTCTTCACGTCCTTCACGCCTGTCGCATCCGTCTTCAACGCGGCCGTCGTAGCATCCGCGCCGAGCAGCGCCTTATACGACTTCACCGTCTTACCCAGGTCCGTGACGGCCGACTGGCACGCCTGGCGCGCCACCGACACCCGATGGTTCTCGTACGCCCTGTATCCGCACACGCCACCCGCGACCAGCGCGACGGCCGCGACGGCGGCCACGCCGATGACGACCGGCCTGCGGTTCTTCCTTCCGGCCGAAACGGTCCCGTCCACGGGCGTGGACTGCGGGATGGTGTCCGGCGTCATGCTGTCTTTCTCGTCCATGACGACTCCTTCTCGACTACGTATGTGATTCATATTACCCACATAACCCCTTGTTGATATCGCACAGGGAAGAGGCTACAGGCTCCTGCCATGCGAGCGAACGAGCAGATACGTCCAGATGGCGAGATTCAGGATTTGGACCAGCAGGAGGATCACTTCCACGCCGGATGCCATGCCGGTCCATCCGTCCCGTGCATGCATGAGCCCGTGACCCAGTCCGTACGAGTAGGCGAACACGCCTATCCAGCCGGCCAGACGACAGTACAGGTCGGTACGACGTCGCGCTTCCGACCATTCACGGTCGGACCGTTTCGGAATCAGATATGGTCCGGTCAACCGCACGCATGCGATGAGGTTCAGAACGCATACGATGCTTTTCAACAGGTCCGCCCAGCTCATTGCCCGTCATCCTCTCCCAGTCCGGAACCTTCAGGCGACTTTTCAGGATACGCTTTCGATGGTCCGGTTGTCCGTTCCACGTTCCTTGACCATTGATATCGAGACGGACGCGTCACATTCCCGGACCGTCGAAACACGTCGGAACAGAAGATGAGGGTAAGACGGAGGGATCGGGATCAGGAAGAGGCTCGGGGACGGATGCTTCCGGACTGGACGGGACACCCACAGTTGGATGCAGGTCGCGCCATGCCTCCATGAACGCGTGCTCGTACCGATAGTCGCAGACCCTGCGATGGTATTCGTGGAAACCATCAGGCACGACGGTGAGACCATGCGACATGGACGGTATGGAGCCAAGCAGATCATGGAAGGAACGTGGATCGTATCTTTCCATGAAGCGATCCAACGCCTTGGTGCATTCCTCGTCCTGTCCTGATGCGAGGTATTTCAATGGGGCGATGGGTTTTCCCCTATCCGTCACGTAGCAGGAGCGGACGTCCAACGCGTCTTGGCGAATGAGATCCGGGTTGGCGAGACGGCGTTCGATTCCCGAGTCGGTTCTTTTGTTGTTGAACGAGTTGCCATTGTCGTAGACCGGCGCGAGGGAGAACTCCCCGCGTGGATTCCTGAGCACGCCCCAATTCGTGTTGTTCCGGTCTATGTTGCGGATGAACGCGTCCACCACGAACATGTCCCAGAACCGGTCGGACACTCCATCGATCGAGCGAAGAACCGGGATGCGGTGAATCGCCGACCGTACGTCGGCGAGCACCACTCCGGAACCGGTGGACGCGTCCTCAGTGAATCCTGGCTCGTCATCGGAAAGCGAGTTCTTCAGATCATGGAAATTGACAAGTCTGGAATCCGGGAAGGTGAAGTCCCTGCAGGCGCAGACGATACGCCCATCACGGATTCCCAGCACCGTTTCATGAACCGGTATGCCAAGAGCGGCATACACGTGGGATCCCAGCCATTCGGACACCGGCGCGGTCGTATACGAAGGAACGCTGCCCTGAAGGTTCCTGGTCGTTCCGGGGAATTTCACCAACCAGTCGCCGGCCCTCCAGACGAGTCCGATCTTCCGTCCGGCGTTCCCGCCGTAGAACTGTCCGGAAGTCTCGCATGATTCAAAATCTTGGATGTCGATCATGATGCCCATTCTAATGGAGCCGCCCCATGACCGGCATATCCGCCCGCATTGGCCAGCCACGTCCCTTGTCTCATAGTCCGGCGTTTTCTCGTACCTGATTCATCAGGTCCTCCAACGTGTCCGCCAAGGCCGACACGCGTCGATGGTCCGCATCGTCGGCCCCGTCGAACGGTTCCGCCTGTTCGACCGTGTCCGCGAGCCTGGACCGCAGGTACGGGACGGACAGTTCCATGCCGGCCGTCCGGTCGAGCAGGTCCCTCGCGGCACGCAGGTCGCTGGACAGTCGCGTCATGTCGTCACGCCGTGACTTCTCGGATCGGGTCTTGTCGTACTCCTTCCGGAACGCGGCCACCCGTTTGGACTGTTCCACGTATGCGGACGCCTGTTTCCTCGCCTTCGCCGTGTTCGATTCGAGTTGCCTGTTCCTCAGAGTCGCGTCGCATTGGATGGATGGCGCGCGTCGTATGGTCCGTAACGATTCGTATCGTCCGGCCCTTTTCCCGTCCAGAACGGACCCGTCGATGTTGAGGTCCACGGCCACGAGTCCTTCCAACCGTTCACGATTCCGGTTCATGGACGCCACCGCGTCCGAACATTCCGAGACGAGCTGGTCGTGGCGCACGCTCAACCGTGATTCCGTGATGACCATGCCGATGCCCGCGACCGCGATGACGAGCGTGCATGCGGTGAGGACGGCCACGCCCTTCCTTGACATGCGCGACGGGTTGGCGTGAGGCGTCTCACTGCCGTCATCCCAGCCGACATCATCCGGATCGTCGTCGCGTGGCGTGGAGAACGGATTCCAATCCGGGTCCACGCCATGCGACCGTATGCCGTCGTAACCGTCGTCGTCAATCATGGGAAACCTCCTGAAGAAAAATGAGAAGGCCGCCCGCCGGACCTCCCGTCGAGAAGATAGACAAAAAGAAACGGGACAGAAAACGGTCCGGCGGACGGCTCCCGTCGAATGTCGGATGGGAAGGGGTAGAACCCATCCGGACGGGATCGCTCACCAGCCTTGAAGCGTAGGCCGGACGGGAACGCCGGACGCTCCCTCAAGGGGAGGAGGGAGAAGCCCGGACGTTTCCGTCAACCATCCCACATGACGGCCGACCGATAACAGCCGATACGGGTTTCTAATCCAACACGTCGGCGGCCATGGCCGACAAACGATGGTTCTCATGCCAATCAGGCATGTTCAATATGCGGCTGAACCATACCGGATCCGTGTGAACGACAAGATCGGAACCTAACGGTTTTCCCTCGACGTTGACACCCAATAAAAACGTTTCCGTCAAACGATCGTTCACGACCCGCGCCTTTCTGGCCCCCAGAACGAAGCCGACGTCAACGAAACGCGAGGTCTTGATCCGTAGGTACGAATCGGAGAATCCCGAAGGCTCCAAGAATATTCCGTCCGCGGCGGCCAAACGGGAAGCGAGCGGCGAGTCCTTCGACACGCATTGCCCATACAGGGTTTCCTGGGGGAGACCGAAGAACAACATCTGAGGCAGATTATGGTATGTGGAGCCGTAGTTCAACCATCCCTTGTCATTCCGCCAGACAGTAAGCGCACGTCGCAGACTCTTGATTCCGAGAAGAAGCCCGGAGCTTTCCCTCCACGCGTATTCCACCCGGTCGAACCGGTCCCTCATGATCCGGTACAAGGCCTGGCCGGTCGGATTGGACGGCTTGCGTTTCCTGTCCGTTCTCCAATATCCGGGATCGGAGAACGGACAGGACAGGTAGGCGTCCTCGTCATATACGGCCACGCCCGGCACGTCATGTCCGATATGCCGCCCATATGGGCGATGGGGAAGGGAATCCTGCTGGCGTCGCAGCAGGCCGATCAGCTGAATCGGATTGTCGCATTCGGGACAGACCGCGTAGAAGGATTCCACGCCACCACTATCGACGACATACGGTTTTCTCTCCCTGGTCGCGAGATAGAAGTTCTCTTCATTGATCATGAGCGCCTTGCCTTCACCCACATGAGTCTTGAATACGTCCATGGGAACCTCCGACAGATAAACCGATATCGGTCTTCATCGTATGGAGTGTTCCATTGAATTTCCATCAGTATCTGTTCGATACCCGTACCCACCATTCCGGTGGGAGGGGTGGCACCGCGCCCTCATGTTCGGCGAACGCGAGCATGGAAAGCACCGTGGTCAATCCCATGCCGAACTCGCGGCCGCCCTGCTTCAGAAGGAACACGTAATCCTCCGTGCAGTCGTCGCAGTCCATATGGTCGATGATCTCCTTGCGCGCCAGACGCGCCCGCTCCACCTTGTCGACATCCTCTGTCATGATCCAACTCCTTGTCTTTTAGGAATCACTCCGCTTTTCCACGCGCGTCACCAAGGATTGACGGCAATAAGGCACAGCTCCCGAAACATTCCACTCCATCCACACCAACCATCCTGCCGCCGCATGGAATCGGATATCCAATGGCAAGACGACGGCCCGCGATAGGAAAACAGCGTAATCGCAGCCAAACAATTGTGGTACAATTAATTCCATGATCATCTTCGACCCCAAATCGGCCTACAAGCACTTCAAGGAGGACCGACTTGACGAGGACGGGATACGCAAGGCCATGGCGCATCCGGAATGGATCGCGCTCATCGACCCGGCCGACCCGGCCATCCCGCCCGGAACGTCCGGCAACATGGTGGCGCTCGTCATATGCCTACGCCATCCCGGCGCGTTGGACGACGACCTGATAGAAGTGCTGGCTCGGCCGCAGGGACGTGACATGCTCGTGTTCCACGTCGAGCATCTGACCGACAAATGGCGTACCTACTGGATGGAATGGAGACAAGGGAAATGACCGACATCTACGAACGAATGGCGGACGAGAACGAGCCCGCCCCCGCGACGGCTCCGATCGCGCAGCTCACGGGCGATCAGGCATCGGAGCTGATGGCCTCGCTCATGGCCGAGGATTCCGACGCCACCGCGATTCTCGCCGCAATGGCCGGACCAGGCCGGCCGACGGCCAACGAGAAACGGGAGAAGAGCGTGCAGGAACGCTTCCGCGTCCCGGCCTCATGGAGCTCCTATATAGAACATGCGGCGATACGTGATGGTTTCAACAACAAAAGCAAGTATCTGAAGGCCCTCATCATCCAGGATGCTCGCGCGCATCACGAAGAGCACCGCCTGCAGGCCGCGTAATACGGAAGGGGAACGGTTCGTGACGATTCCAAGTCGCGGACCGTTCCCCTTTTTTTCCATTCCCGTCGTTCATCCCTCGGATCGGCAAACGAACACGCCCGGCATGCCGGCGCATCCATCGATTTCGACAATCTGAGACAAGGCCCGTTTGATTCCGTTCACTTTCAACGTGAGATCCGGTTGTCCCATACACGACCATTCCGCCATCAGACTGCCATGTGGTCGTTCCGGCGAAAGCATGACACGAAGTTGCCGGTCGAATATGAGGCTCCTACGCACAGGCCGATCCGAACCGTCAGCATACGGGAAGTCCACCGTCACGGTCCATATCAATCCCGTGATCCCATCAAGCATGCCAAAAGGAGCCACCAAAGGAAGACCGCAACGGGAAACCCTACGGCCAGCCGTACGTACCGGACAGTGGATATGCCGATTCGTATACGGTCGGCCGACCTTCCACGATCCCACGGGAAACACGTCTTTGCCGGAACGCACCGACAGGCCCATGCCGATCCGGGCTCCAGTCTCGAAACAGGGATACATGAGATTCAATACCAGTATCCCGTCACCGGCCCCGACCGGTTGCAAACGCTCAACCTCGGCAAGAACACGCGCATAATAGGCGTTCTCACCATCCGAAGCATTCCATGAGGTTCCATTTCCATCGGACGTCTCACGATTTTTCATACTCCCGTCCTTCATCATTTATCAGCCTTCACGTTGGAGACTGGCAGGACTAACGGTCCGACATCCGAATACTCGCAATAATTCGCCACCACGGTGACCGGCGACTTGTCACATAGGAGGAACATCTGGTTCAACATCACGCAAGCCCCGGGAAGCAACGTCACATTCCGCTCCCAACCCCGCAGATAATCGGCCTCGGGTCCTGACCGGTCGATGGCGATGCCATGCTGGAAGGCACGCAACTGGTTGGCGCCGAAACCACAAAACTCGTCGGACCGGTTCGTCACACGGTAATGCACGATGAGTTTCCCCCGATGGACACGATAGGACAACACATCCACGACCGAACACTCGGATTCGAACCGGTGGGACACGTTGACGAACCCGCGTCCCGCACGCGCACGGGCCTCGACCCAGCCGAACGGACAATCCTTTAAAGCCAACCAGGCGAAAAGCAGCACAATAAGAGCCACGAGGACAGAACCGAGGATGCTAAAAGGCCCCGCGGCCACCCAAAGCTCATGGAACTGATGGAACATGCTCATTGCAATCGTTTCCTTTCGGATTACAGTATCGGTTTATGAATAAAAAAGAAGAGAAAAAGAAAGACGCCAGATATGATCCCACGTTGACCGCCGAAGAGAGGAAGGACGCCAGGAAACTGACGGAAAAGGAATGGCTGTACCGCATCGGCCGCGCGGACGACAGCATGTGGGACCAGTCGAAAAAGAAAACCACATACAGGTGGGCGAAGAGAATCGACGGCCACTTCGATGAGATCGGCGTCCTGCTGTCCATCCTTTCGATCATTCTCACCCTCATCGGATTCGGAGTCACATACGTGCAGATCAATCAGGCCAACGAATCGTACAGGGAATCCGCACGGCAGTTCCAACAATCCGGCCCCCTCCTTTTTTCGTTTTCCATTTCATAACCTTCTCCCGGCCGCGTTCCTTCGGCAGATTCACGGTTCGGCGGATCGTTATCGCCAGGTGCGGTATGCTTTCCGATATCGGCGGGTCAGAAAAACTTGCGTTGGTATTGCCCGTTATCGGAGGTCGATGAGCTTATGGAAGCGTTCGAGGATGTGTTGGGCGGTGTCGGGATGGTCGATCCGGTCGTTGATGATGGGGATGATCGTATTATCGTCCGGCCGGTATCGACGAAGGGTGAGGCAAAGAAGGCGCGGAGGCTCCTGATTCAGGAGATCGCCGATATGGGGCGCGCAACGTTCCCAAAGGATTGGATCAACGCGGATGATCGCTTCGGGCCGACGCTGGTAGGGGCGTTCCTCGATGATCGCCTGGTAGGCGCGGCCTTGGTCGGTCCAGCACAGGAGTATGCCGCAGCGTTGTCTGCGACTTGCCGTGGCGTCTGGCCTTCGCGTCTCCTTGACGACGCATTGCAGTTGGTCGGGACGGAAATCGCAGAAACGCCAGGCGTCGCGGTCGTTCCCGACCATCGGGGCGAGGGCATCGGATTGAGGCTCAAACGGTATTGCGACCTGTGGGCCGCACAGCACGGCGCTTATCTCATGTTCAGTCGTCCAACAAACGAGGCCGCGCGTCGTCTCAATGAGAAAGCCGGCCACA
>OMEB01000737.1_pt1 | contig 15033 bp, 9 predicted proteins | sample 1645311 | NCBI WGS metagenome assembly OMEB01 (sample SAMEA103958119, study PRJEB25191) | human gut metagenome | biome: human-associated habitat [ENVO:00009003]; feature: intestine environment [ENVO:2100002]; material: feces | place: Germany | collected 2013/2015 | reverse complement strand
TATTAATTACTTAAACACATTTTTTATGGAAGCCAAGAAATCAAAAAAGGCTACAATCGAGAATCAACGGGGTTCTTGGTTGTTGATGGGTTTGGTTGTTGCGCTTGCCTTCATGTTCGTTTCGTTCGAATGGACACAACATGATGTCAGGGTTGCAGCACTATCATCAGATGATGAATCCATCTTTGTTACAGAGTTAGTTCCGATCACATTCCCAGATGAGAAACTGGAACCGCCTCCACCTCCCGAAAATAAGATCGTAGAAATATTAGAAATAGTAAAGAACGATATAGAGGTAGCGGATAATGTTTCTACAGTTGGAGAGGATATGGATGCAACTCATAAGATTGTCTGGATACCGCCAGTGGTGGAAACGGAAGTGGTTGATGAAGACGTTATTGTTGATGTTGCAGAAATCATGCCTGAGTTTCCCGGAGGTACGGCTGCTTTGATGAAATATTTGGGTACAAATATCAAGTATCCGACTATTTCTCAGGAAATGGGTTCAGAGGGAAGAGTGATTGTCCAATTTGTTGTTGACAAAGATGGATCAATTTCAAATCCCGAAGTGGTACGAGGGGTAGATGCATATTTGGATAAAGAAGCTATCCGTGTGATAAGTTCTATGCCAAAATGGAGGCCCGGAGTACAGAATGGTAAGAAAGTTCGAGTAAAATATACCGTTCCTGTAGTATTCAGGTTACAGTAGTTGCTTGAAATAGATGTGTAATGCGGGCCGGTTCCGAAAGGGATCGGCCCTTTTTTATTGAAATCCGACATTCTCAATCGCAGGATACTTATAACATTTCTTTTCCGGATTGCTTCTATGAAATAAAAAAACATATCTTTGCAAGAAGAATAAAAACAAATGTTGATTTTATGAATCTTCTACTTTGTCTTAAAAGACCCTTTATCTGGCTTTCCCGCTTCCGTTACCGTTGCGGATATGGTGTACATTCTCCGTTTGCATTTAGTCTGATAACGGATGTGATATATGAAAAGATGTCTTATTATGCTTATGATTCTTTGGAGAAAGAACAGAAGAAAATCGTAGAGGAGCGTGGGTGTAATAAAGGTACACAGAAGGTAAATCGTTTCTTGTTCCGGCTGGTGAATAAAGTGCAACCTGCTACTATTGTAGAGGTAGGTCGTCCTTCGGTGACCTCACTTTATCTTCAATCGGCGAAACCTTCTGCGGAATATCTTTTTGCCTCTGACTTGTCGGAACTGTTTCTGGATACGGACGTTCCGGTAGATTTTCTATATCTGAACGATTATCAGAATCCGTGTTTGCTGGAGGAAGTCTTTCGGGTTTGTGTACGCCGGACCACCTTGAAAAGTGTGTTTGTCGTGCATGGAATCTGTTATTCTAAAGAAATGCGGGCATTCTGGAAAAGATTGCAGGCTGACGAACGGGTAGGCATTACCTTCGACCTGTACGATATAGGCTTGCTCTTTTTTGATAAAACAAAGATAAAACAACATTATATCGTCAACTTCTGAGAACCTTTGTACGTTTACCTTATATAGATCAATAAATTGGAAGATTATGAAAAGGAGCCTTGTATATACAAAAACCGGAGATAAGGGAACAACAAGTCTTGTTGGTGGTAGTCGTGTTCCGAAGACCCACATTCGTTTGGAAGCTTATGGAACAGTGGACGAGCTTAATTCCAACTTGGGATTACTGAATACTTATTTGCAAAATGAGACTGACAGGAACTTTATTTTGGGCATACAACATAAGTTATTTGCTATCGGGTCGCATTTGGCTACCGATCAGGAAAAAACACAACTGAGAGCCGCCAGTATCATTTCAATGGAAGATGTGGAACGTATCGAGCGGGAGATTGATAAACTGGATGAACAATTACCGGAACTTTGTGCGTTTATTATTCCTGGAGGAAGTCGTGGAGCGGCCATCTGCCATGTTTGTCGTACCGTTTGCCGGAGAGCAGAAAGACGCATTCTGGCTTTGTCCGAAACTTGTACAATTTCCCCTGAAGTACTAGCTTTTGTCAACAGATTATCAGATTATTTGTTTGTTTTATCCCGGAAAATGAATTTTGATGAACAAAATAATGAAATATTTTGGGATAATAGTTGGAAATGATAGATTTTATTATACTTTTGCCGAAAAATAGAAAACGAGACAAATTTAGTATTCATTTTAAATACTCAAGATTATGTATTGGACATTGGAACTAGCATCAAAACTTGAAGATGCTCCCTGGCCGGCAACCAAGGACGAATTGATTGATTATGCCATGCGTTCGGGTGCTCCTCTTGAAGTTATTGAGAATCTCCAAGAGATGGAAGATGAGGGCGAGATCTATGAGAGTATCGAAGATATTTGGCCGGATTACCCTAGTAAGGAGGATTTTTTCTTTAACGAGGAAGAGTATTAATTTATAAATGACCGAACATATAAAATTCTCGATAACTTGTGATAAAGTTATCGGGAATTTTTTATTGATGAACATCGTTTTTGGTATTTCTATTTTCTAACTCGTCTCAGAATATTCTGCATTTCGTAGACTATTTCGGGGTGTTGGTCCGCAAGGTTTTCCTTTTCATATTCTCTAACTCTCATGTCATAAAGTTGAGGAGTTTTCAAATTTCCAGTCTCTACTTTTGGGCCCCAGGTAATCATGGCAGGTCCATCGTTTGGTTCAATATATTTCCAATTTTTGGTACGTACAGACATGGTTGAAGATTCTTCTATAATCCATGGGCGATCCGTTTGATCCTTTCCGAGCCATGTGTTTAAGCGGTTCTGGCTATCTGGCGCACTTCCTTTTGGTAATTTTGCATTGATTAGAGCAGCCATTGATGCAAACCAGTCGATTTGTGATACTAAGGCGTCGGAAATTTGTGAACCGGGTATTTCTTTCGGCCAACTGACAATTGCAGGTACCGCCGTTCCTCCTTCAAATGCGCTGTATTTATTACCACGAAAAGGACCTGCAGGACTATGTCCGTTAAGCAATTCCTCAGCATGGTCATCATAACCGTCGTCAACTACCGGACCATTGTCACTAGAGAGGATAATTAATGTGTTTTCTCGTAATCCCCGTTCTTCAAGAGCTGCTATTATTTGTCCCACTGTCCAGTCAAACTGGGCAATAGCATCACCACGTACTCCCATTTTATTCTTACCTCTAAAACGTTCATGCGGAAAACGTGGTACATGTACGTCGTTTGTAGCAAAATACAAGAAAAAAGGCTGGTTTTTGTACTTGTCGATAAAATCAATAGCATGTGCGGTGATGGAGTCGGCTATATTTTCATCTTTCCATAATGCTTTGCCACCACCTTTCATGTATCCTATGCGACCAATTCCGTTGACAATAGCCATGTCGTGCCCATGACTATGTTTCATATTGTACAACAGTTCCGGATGGTCTTTCCCTAATGGTTCGCCAGGGAATGGCTTTTGATAACTAACCTCAATAGGAGCAGAAGGGTCGTAGTTGGCTACTTTACCGTTTTCAATAAACACGCATGGTACGCGATCCGCTGTGGCTGCCATAATATAGGAATAATCAAATCCCAAGTCTCCCAGTGCTGTAGGTAGTGGAGCATTCCAGTCTTGCATGCCCGATTTGTCACCCAATCCTAAATGCCATTTGCCGATAGCGCCGGTGATATATCCGGAATTCTTAAAAACATCTGCCAGCGTGTAAGTTTCAGGTCGGATAATCATACCAGCATTACCTGCTGCCACACCGGTTCCCGGTACACGCCACGCATATTTTCCAGTGAGCATGGAGTAACGTGAAGGAGTACTTGTTGCCGCAGTGGCGTGCGCATTGGTGAATTGGACACCACTTTCTGCCAATTGGTTTACATGGGGAGTTTGTACGTTTTTGGCTCCATAGCATTCGAGGTCACCATATCCCAGATCATCTGCATAGATAAAAATGACGTTTGGCTGCTTTTGAGGATTTGTTTTGGTTTTGAGCTTTTCGCTTTGTGCCGGACCTGTAACCGCCAATAGGCTTGCAACTGGCGAAAGAAAAGCTAATAATGCATACTGTTTCATGGGTATATTTATTTATAGGTTTTAAGGTAACTTATACCTTTGTGTCTTATTAATAAATACGTATATTTTTAGCCCAGCACTATATCAAACCCAGTTAAAACTAGTTAAAACGCAGAATGTCTCTTATGGTATCGTAATGAAGAAAATAAATAGGTTCAAATTCTTTTTTATGAATTTTAAAGCAAAGTAGATATTACGTTCTACCGCCTTCTCGCTAATGTCAAGTTGTTCTGCTATTTCTTTGTTTGTCATTTGTTGTTTCCTGCTCATGATAAAAACCTCTTGTTGTCGTGGTGGAAGTAAAGAAACTAATTTCCATATATATTCCAGTAGATCCTTAACTTCGAGCGTCTCATCAGATATAGCAATTTTCTCAGCAACCTCAAGAGCAGTAATTTTCATCGTTACCTTATTCAGACTTTTGCGGAAGTAATCAAAAATTGTGTTACGAGTCATAATAAAGAGTAATCCGTCTATGTCTTTGTTTTCGTTGATTGATGCACGCGATTCCCATAATTTGATAAAAACCTCTTGTACTGCCTCTTTTATTTCCTCGTCGTCATTCAGATAAATCTCTGAAAATCTGTATACTTTCCGCCAATAATGATCATATACAAAGGTAAATGAGGTTTCGTCTCCTTGTTTTAATTTTGCTAAAACAGATGTTTTCTCCATTACGTGCATAATTATAATTGTTTTGCAAAGATAAGAAAAAAAGGACTGGTTAGCGTTCTAAAGAACTGCTTTCTGATTTTTCGAAAAAAAGTTCAATGCAATGTAGGGATAGACATAAAAGTTTCGTATTTAATATTAGAGACGCTTGTTTTATAATGAAAATGAAAAATGTGAAAAAGATAGATATGAATAAGAAACTATATGAACAAATCAAAGCTTTATTAGCAGACAAACTGGATGAAAAAGAACAAAAGGAACTATTTCATCATCGAGAGTTTGAAGAAAGAATGCACCTGCAATGGAATATGGATCGACAAAAAGAACTTGACGATGAAGTAGGGCGAAAGATGTGGAAAATGGTAAGACAGAAATGTCTGGATTGCCGACAACAGAAAAAGCATGTTTATATACCATATTGGCTATCTGTGGCTGCCGTAGCTCTTGTTTTGCTACTTGGAGCAACTTGGATGTATTTCTCCGGAAATAAGGTAAATGAGGCGAAAGATGCTTTTGTAGAAGTTGTATCAAAAGAAGGGCGTCTATATATGCTGCCTGATAGTTCACGAGTTTGGATGCATCCGGGAAGTTCTATCCGTTATCCGGAGAATTTTGTTCAGAATAGAAAAGTGTGGTTGAAAGGAAATTCCCATTTTGATGTTTATAAACAGGATGGCAAACATTTTATCGTATACATTGATAGGGCTTTTGTAGAAGTAAAAGGTACTTCTTTTTTAATTAATCAGGAACAGGCAAATATTTCTAAAGTCACTTTGTTTAGTGGTAAAGTCGATTTTACGATAGTAGGTACTGAGCATACTATTGAGATGAAACCTTCGCAAGAATTGACCTTCAACGCGGAGAAGGCAAGCGTGAAAGTGGATGAAATGCAAGGAGTGAAATGGAAAGATGGTAATTATGAATTTACAAATGTTGATTTAAGTTCATGGATTGAGATTGTAGGAAGAATATATAATGTAAAAATATCATTGGAACACGGACAGGCAACCAAGAATCTGTTAAACGGGCGTCTACGTTATAATGAGTCATTGGAAGAAGCTATTGAAAAAATGTGCTTCAGTACAGGGTGGCGATATAGAAAGGAAAATGGAGAATATATCATATTCCGTTAAAGGTATACTATAGTATGTTTGTATAATTTTTTAATGTTAATCTTTTAATTATTTAGTATGGAAGAAAAGCAACAGCATGGCAGGTGGAAGTACCTCATGTGCATTTGGTTTGGAATCTTTTGTTTCCCATTGATTGCAATAGCAGCACAGGGAGTCATAAAGGTGAAAGGGTATTTTAGTGAAGTACAAGCTATCCGTCAGATCGAAAAAAACAGTAATTATGTGTTTTTTTACGATGCAGCAGATTTGGATGAAGTAAAGCGCAAAAACATTGACTGCCAAGGTACGATTGAAAAAGTATTGTCAGTTGTATTTGAAGGGAGTAATGTTAACTATTTAGTCCGGGGAGACGAAGTTGTACTGAAAGTGAATAAACAGAGTGTACAGCAGAAAGGAGAGAAAAGAGTCGTCACAGGTGTGGTTACAGACGCCATAGACGGCGAGCCGTTGGTAGGTGTGAACATTGTTGTGAAAGGTCAGAAAAGTGGAACTATCACGGATTTGAATGGTAGATATTCTATTTCTGTGAGCGGAGACAAAGCCGTACTGGTCTTCTCGTACATCGGTTACCAGAAACGTGAAGCTCCGGTAGAAGATTTAGGGGTGGTTAATGTCACGATGTCCGGAGAACAGCAGACGTTGAACGAGGTCGTTGTTGTAGGTTCCGGAGTACAAAAGAAAGTGAGTGTGACAGGGGCTATTACAAATGTGAAAGGAGATATTTTACGAATGCCGACTTCACAATTAAGTACTTCGTTTGCCGGTAAGCTGGCAGGTGTGATTGCTACCACTAAAACAGGAGAGCCGGGTTCCGGGGCTGATTTTTATATTCGCGGTATTTCTACTTTTGGCGGGCGTACAACACCGCTTATATTATTGGACGATGTAGAAATTTCAGTATCTGATCTGAACTATGTGCCGGCGGAAAATATCGAGAGTTTCTCCATCTTAAAAGATGCTTCTGCAACTGCAATTTATGGTGCACGCGGTGCAAATGGTGTAATGATAATCTCTACAAAGGGAGGTGATTACAATATGAAGACGAAGGTTAATGTTAGTGCGGAGAACTCTTTCAATATCATGTCCGATTTTCCTGAGTTTGTAGATGGTCCCAGATATATGGAACTTTACAATGAAGCTGACCTGTCGAGAAATCCGAATAAATCGAAAGATCAATTATTGTATTCGGACAGACGGATCCAGTTGACCCGTGACGGGGTAAATCCTTATGTATATCCGAATGTGGATTGGCAGGATGTCATTTTCAAAAAGATGACAATGACGCAGCGTGCCAATATCAATGTATCGGGAGGAGGTACAAAAGTGAAGTATTATATGAGCTTGAATGTCAGCCACGATAGTGGTTTGCTGAATACGGAGAAAGCTTATTCGTGGAACAATAATATTAATATCATGAATTATACGTTCCAGAATAATATCTCCTATAAGTTGACCCCCACAACGACAATCAGGATGAATATGAATGCTCAGATCCGTCAGAACAAAGGGCCTAATATCAATAGTGCTGATTTGTTTAAAATGATTCTGACGACTACTCCGGTAACTTTCCCTGCAACTTATCCTGCGCAACCGGGTGATACGTATATCCGCTATGGATCTGATTATCAGAGTTCGGACTATCTCTATCCTAATCCTTATGCGCAGATGATGACTTCTTATAAGGAGCAGAATGCGAATACATTGAATACAGTCATTAAAGTGGAGCAGGATTTTGGGTTTGTAACAAAAGGATTGAAGGCAAATATCTGGGTAAACTTTAAAAACTGGTCCAGCAGTTCCTACAATCGTTCCATTACTCCTTATCTTTTCAGAGCTGTGGGATACAGTGAAGATAGTCCGTTGGAATATGACTTGGAACGTATTCAGGAAGGTGCAGACTATATAGCACAGTCGGATATTGCCAGAAGTTCGGATCAGACATTTGAATTTCAGGGAAATATCAGTTATAATCGTCAATTTGGTTTGCACAATGTCGGAGGTATGTTGATGTACCGGCAAAGGGAATACAGAAGTGATGTGCTTCCTAATCGTAATCAAGGAGTCTCAGGACGTTTCACATATGATTACGGACAACGTTATCTGGCTGAAATCAACTTCGGTTATAACGGTACGGAACGTCTTGCCAAGAAGAAGCGTTTCGGTTTCTTCCCGGCAATGTCTTTAGGATGGGTTATCAGTAATGAGAAGTTCTTTGAACCTTTGAAAAATGCGGTGAATAACCTGAAAGTGAGAGCCTCTTATGGATTGGTAGGTAGCGATGATCTGGCACAAGCGGGCGGAAGCTATTATTTATATATTGATAAGCTGACGGATAATAAATTGGATCAGATAAAGTGGAGATTTGGAGAGAGTATGAATCACACATTGGGAGGTCCGGAGATTGCCTATTATGCAAATCTGGATGCTGTGTGGGAAAAAGCGAAGAAATTTGATATTGGCGTAGATATGACTTTGTTTGACCACTGGAATATAACAATAGACTATTTCTATGACAAACGTTACGATATATTTATGGAACGTCAGTCTTGGCCTAATTCTTTGGGTTATGGTAAAGCAAAACCTTGGGGAAATGTCGGTAAAATGGATAATAAGGGTGTGGAATTCAGCCTTAATTATCATAAGAATTTCTCTAAAGATTTGGGGGCTAGTTTTCAGGCTAACCTGACATATAATAAAAATAAGTTGGTTTATAAAGACGAACCGGATTATCCTACTATTTGGAAGTCGGAAACAGGAAAACCATATTCCAGATTGACCGGATATATTTCGGAAGGACTGTTCCAGAGCCAGGAGGAGATAGACAACAGCCCGGAACAGATGGTAGGAAATAGCACTCCGAAGGTCGGTGATATCAAATACCGTGATTTGAATGGTGATGGAAAAATAACGGAAGACGACCAATGTATGATTTCCAAGTACGGTTCTGTTCCACGTTTGCAATATGGTTTCGGTGGTACCGTTAATTATAAAAAATTCGACTTTGGTATTTTCTTCAGTGGTTCTGCATTGCGTTCCATTCTGATCAATGGTTTGGACCCCTTCCTTGAAGGGAATCGTATACCGAATAAGAATGTGTTGAAATTTATTGCAGATAATCACTGGTCGGTAGATAATCCGAATCCGAATGCCGAATATCCGCGTTTGGGATTGACGACCGGTGATATAGGTAATAATACGGTCAACAGTACTTATTGGTTGCGTAATGGTTCTTTCCTGCGTCTGAAGAATTTGGAAATCGGTTATAAAATTCCGTATGGGCGTATTTATGTCAGTGGTGCGAATCTGCTTCGTTTCAGCCCGTTTGATTTGTGGGATCCGGAATTGAGCAGTTGGAATAGCTATCCGTTGCAACGTACGGTCAATGTAGGTTTACAACTTAATTTCTAATAATCTAAATCATAGAAGATATGAATATTTTGAAAAATATAGTTCGAGTGGGTCTGATTGTGACTGCTCTTTCATTTAATTTAGTTTCTTGTGATTATCTGGATGTAGTTCCGCCTGAACAAGCAGGGCTACAGGATGCCACAAAGACCCGGAGAAGTACTTTAGGATTTCTGTTCACTTGTTATGCAGGACTTCAGGAAGATGATTCTCCTATTGGTCACACAAGTGCTCTTAATGGTTCCACAGATGAGTTTGCACTGCCGATAGAATGGCGGAATGATAGTGGAGCTTTTTGGGATGATTATGCATATAATTTAGTCTCGGCAGCCAATCCGGATGGACTTTGGGATAATTATTATAAGTATATTGGTCAATGCTATCTTTTTTTACGTCAAGTCGAAAATAATCCTGGTGAAACCTTATTGCAGGAATGGTTACCGGGTGAAAAAGAACAGTGGTTGGCCGAAGCTCATTTTTTAATTGCTTATTATCATTTTGCATTACTGAGAAAATACGGTCCTATACCTGTTATTACGGAATATGTACCTCAGAGTACTCCCTCTTCCGAGTTTGGTGGAAGATGTCATTATGATTATTGTGTTAACTGGATTGCATATCAACTTGATCTGGCAGCACAGAATTTGCCGCCGACCCGTGAGGGAACAGAATGGGGACGTGCTACTTCTACGATGGCTAAAGCTTTGAAAGCTCGTGTACTGATGTATGCTGCTTCTCCTCTTTGGAATGGTCAATTCCCTTTTTCTTCATGGAAGAATAAAGTGAATACTCCCGGGGATAAAGACTTTTTTGTAGGTGATGATGCTAAATATAAAGAATCTATCGGACGGGATGATTATGGCATTGAACTGGTAAGCAGTAGTTATAATGAGAAAAAATGGGAAAGAGCGATGGAGGCCTGTCAGAAGGCGTTGGATTTTGCGCTTAATGAGGGTGGATGCCGTCTTTATGGAACGGAAGCTTCTGATATGACATTGTATCAGACAGAACTGGGAAATAATGATAAGTGGTTACCTTATGTGCCGGGAAAGGAGGATAATAATATCCAGGAGAACAGAGAGTTCAAAGAAAGAGTAATGATGCTTCGTTATATGGTTGCTTCCCGCTATCCGCATAATAAGGAATTAATCTGGGGGCTAACCGGTAAGAATATTAATTCAAGAATACAGGGACGTATACCGGCGCATATATTCCAAACAGGCAATAAGACTTCTTGGGCAGGGGGATTTTCAGCTATTTCTCCGACGCTATATACCATTGAACATTTCTATACGGAAGATGGTGTGTTGCCTGAAGAGGCCGCTTCAACAGGCGATTTTGCTTCAAGAGCAGAATGGTTCCAAAAAGCAGGAATAGCAGGAAACAATAGAGAGGATATTATTAAACTTTGTGTGAACCGTGAACCGCGTTTTTACGCATGGATGGCGTTCGATGGTGGTGATTACGGTTCAAAGTTGTTGAAGGCCAGCAGTGGCGATGCAGGTTCGCCATGCGTTTTGAACATGAAGACTGCTGCAGGACATGGATACGACCTTACCAGAAGTCCGCGTAACTATAATGTTACAGGATTTATGACCCAGAAATATGTAAATCCGACAGCTCAATTTGTATTCGATGGTGGAGCTTTCCAGGCTGGAGATACCAAACCGATACCTCTTATACGTTTGGCAGAATTGTATCTGAATCTGGCGGAATGTCAGGCGAACGTAGGTGGTGCCAATCTGGCAAATGCTTTAGCCAACTTGAAGGAGGTTCGTGACCGTGCCGGTGTTCCCACGACTACGACTGTACCGGAACAGAGTAAATTAATTGAAATGATTCATAATGAGCGATTTATTGAGTTCTGGAATGAAGGCCATCGTTATCATGATGTGCGTCGTTGGGCGGAAGGTCAGAAATACTTTGGTGCTAAACGTGAGGGGTTGAACGCAATGGTGAAAGATGTACCGTTTGAAAAATTTAATGTAAGGACTACTATTGACCAGCCTTTCAGATGGAACGACCGTTTATATCTGGCTCCTATTCAGAATGCCGAAGTGTATAAAAACCCGCAAATGGTTCAGGCATACGGTTACTAATTGTATTATGAATTTAAAAAGCAAATTTATGAAGAAAAGTTTATTTATACCATTATTATGCGGATTGTCATTTGTCTATACGGCATGCGATGAATATGATGATACATATCCGAAAGAATATCATAAGATCTTGTCTTTGAAGCAAACCGGAGAAGAAAGTAATATTCTTTATAATACCGGTCAGGATGCTTCTTTTGATATAACAATCATGAAGACCGGATGTGATCCGTCATTAACGGCTCAGGCTCAATTGACCGTATTGTCGGATGAAGCATTGAAGGAATACAATGAAAATTATACTATTTTGCCTTCAAATACCTATTCTATAGATGGCAGCGAGTTGATTTTTCAGTCCGATGAGAGATATAAAATGTCCAAAGTGGTGATGAAAACGAGTGCAATTCAAGCCTTGGTAGAACTTCCGGAAAATGCTGATAAGACTTTTGTGTTGCCCATTTCACTGGTTAGTGCTACGGATTCTGTAAATTCTATGAATAATCTCTATGTCATGAAGCCTGTGATTACCACTCCGAAGCTGGAATTTAAAGTCTCTGAGGAAGAATGTGTCCAAGGGTTTATAAATAGTTCGGATCCTGTTTTATTTACTATACCTATGGGGTTAGAGATAGACAACCAATGGGATTTCACGGCTAAGGTAGAAGTTGTGAATAACGATGGAAAGGAAGGATACTTGTCTTCTAGCTCAGTAACGCTGGAAAATGATGGTCTGGTAACGTTTGAGCCGGGAAAAGAAGCTTCATTGAAGGTGTCGGTATCGGCAGGAAGCGGTGATGATTTGACAAATCTGGTTGTAGGAGGACGAGTGGCTATTAAAATTACCGAAATAGAAGGAATTAATTTTGATTTTGATAGTCGGGAGTTTAATCTGACAGTGACGGGTAAGGAATATGAGTATAATAACAAAGGGTTGGATGCTTCTATGTTGAGTTTCAATTTCCCCGATTTTGTAGGTAATACAACTGCTGCGAGTTTGTTTGATAAAGATCCTGCAACGTATGTGCAGACTCCATTCCCTAATAGGAACTTTGTTGATACCGGCGGCACTAATCCTTATCTCCAATTGCAACTTCCGGAAGGAGTTACAGATTTTGCCATCTCATGGACACAGTGTTTACAAAATGAAGTCTCTTTATTGAGAGGATTTGATGTACTTTGGTCTGTTGATGGTACATTTGAGGATATTCCTAATGCTCGAAAGTCATATAGTGTGGCTGATTTGAGCGCGGCAGGCGCGGTTAGCTTGGGAGCTTCTTTCACAACATCAGCTTGCCATTGTGATACCCCGGTTAAGTTTATACGTATAGTACAAACTTGGAATTGTGAGAGTACCACTGATGCAGGTGGAAGGTGGCAATTCCGATTGGCTGAACTTAAATTGTACGGAGTATCCATTAAATAAGATATATATCTGAAAAATAACTTTATCCGTTGGTTGGTTTGAGTATAAAAGGATTCCGGCCAACGGATTTTTTATCAGTTAAATCTAATATTATTTATTATGGTAAATTTCTTGAAGACACACTTTGGTACCATGTTGACAGTGTTATGCGTCCTGTTACTTTTTACTGCTTGCAGTGACGATGAAGAGGTGATAGATCCCTTTCTAAAAACAGACTTGATTGGTGAAACAATCAATTTGGGTTCGGATGCCGTAGAAGCATTTGACGTGAAAGTAATAACGAACCGGAGAGACTGGGAAATTGCTTCTTTAGGAGTTGTTCAATGGTGTAATTACGAAATCATTCCGGATGGAGAAAATGCTATCATTCGTTTTTCCGTTGCCGAGAATGAGGAAGCCACGCAACGTGAGACAGAATACCGGTTAACGGCACCGGGTTGCCAGCCTTTGAAAATAAAAATTGTTCAATTAGGAACAGAATATGCGATTCTTTTTGATCAGTCCACCCCTAGGAAAGTAACACAGGAGGGTGAAGAATTTTTGTTGACTGTAACTTCTAATGTCGCTAATGAACCTACGATAGAGGCTGATATGGAAGGCTGGGTTGAAATAATAGAACAACCGATAGTGACAAGAACTTTTTCAGACAAGATTTTTAAGGTTACAGTACATAAGAACATCACGTTTCAGAATCGCACGGGGCATATTAAATTTGTCTCAACTGCGTTAAAAGACCCCGTAGTTTTTACTATCATTCAGGAGAAAGCCTCCACTGAAGGTATGGGTGATACGAAATTGAAGGTAAAAAGCGCGGAACTTATAGAAGGCAATGTTTACGGCAATCAGGATGTCAGTAAAACTATTGATGGAGACTATTCGACAAATTATAGTAGTGCCTCACTAGGTTCGCCGGAAGCCAATAGAGGACATTCTATTATCATTGAATATACATTGGAACAGCCCGAAAACATAGGTTATGTTCGTTTGATGCAACGTTCGAACAATGATAAAAATTCTCTTTTTGCCAGTGGAGGTGTTTCGGTTTTGAAAGAAGGCGAAACTACTTGGAATGAGGAAATCGGTTTTGTAGCCGCACAAACGGCGGGAGCGGCTGTTGATATTAGTGTTAATAGCCTTCAAGTGAGTAAAGTGCGTGTACGTATCGATCGGATGACGCCCGGAATTGATAACGTCAATGTGGCTCTGGCCGAGTTTGAGTGTTATCAGTATTCGGATAATACAAATGACATTTTGGAAGCGCAAAAGTTCTTTACGGACGAGACCTATTCGGAATTAAAGGGTACAGTGACTTCAGAAAGCCTTAAGGAGATCAAGACCGCCGTTATTTATCAATTAGCGAAAGAGTTGCTGGAAGGGAAATACGATAAAAAATTTCGTTTTAGTACCTACCATTCTTGCAAGAGTCCTGAAATAGTGGCAGAAGAACTGACTATAGGCTCAAGAAGCATATATGATAATCCGACGGGAATCTATTTTACGCAGGGAGAGCCGGTGCTGGTTTTCGTTATGTACAAAGGAGCAAGCAATACCCCGCTGAGTCTTGCCATTGCCGATTATAGGGAAGGTGGAAAGAAAAGCGTGATCTCCTTGCGGGGAGGTTTGAATGTGATTACTCCGGCAAATTCGGGTAATGGCTATATTCAATATTGGACGAGAGATGATGCCGGAGATACAGATGTCGATATTCATTTTTGTTTCGGTAAACAGATTGGCTATTGGGATGTAAGACGTGGTGATACGGATGCCACTTGGCCGGAAATATTGGAGAGGGCTAAGAGAAGTGCGGTGGATATTCCGAATGCGATGATGGATATTCTGGGACAAAGAGTACACTTGCAGAATACGGTGAATGCCTTTGCCAAATGTGCGCCAAACGCAATTCAGGCAGTAGTCGATATGCACGACCGTATGTTGGATTTTGAATATCTGATGATGGGACTGGTGAAAAACAATGCTGTGCCTGCTAACCGCTTTTTTGGCGTCCGTTCTTGGGGAGGAAGTCCTAATTGGAACGGAGTATGTGCCAATTATCCCAACACGGAAGATGCGATGTTGGTTCCGAAGGTCTTTTATAGAAAGAATAATGTATGGGTTTTCGGACATGAGTTTGGGCATGGCAACCAGGTTGCCCAGATGAAAGGCAATGGTTGGACGGAAGTGACCAATAATCTTTACTGTTCATTTGCTCAGTATATGATGAGAAACGATCCGTTGAGTGAAGGCTATCTGAGACTGGAA